>Ga0209367_1012268_pt1 | contig 11236 bp, 5 predicted proteins | sample WorMetLIZISLAND2_FD_187412 | JGI IMG/M metagenome (GOLD analysis project Ga0209367, IMG submission 187412) | Marine gutless worms symbiont microbial communities from Max Planck institute for Marine Microbiology, Germany - Olavius geniculatus... ... | reverse complement strand
GCAGCATGTATGTACCTATCTGCAACCGTTTTCACATTATTCGAGCCAATAACGGCAAAATGACGTCTTTTTAGGGGGGTACCCCTCTTCGACGCCCTCGTTCGAGGGGAATCCCTGCACCCAGTGGCACGAAATTTTGTCACGATAAACTAGACACCTTGGGGCAGCCCAAAGTAAAGATTTCGTGACTAGCTTGCACCGTTTTGATACAGCTCACGAGTGTGACAGACGGACGGACAGACAGACAGACAGACAGACGCCCAGAAGATGGCAAAGACGCGCGAAATGGAAAGTACGGTTAAACTTTAATGTGAAACACAAAGAAATCCAGAACAGTACGGTAGTCTCTTACAAATGGCAGACATTTCGTGTACATTATAGACTCCAGTCTAAGAGTCAAACTTTTGATTATAAGATTGGATTATAAGCCCAGACTGTAATTACCCACTATGATGCAAAAACAAAACGATAAATCCAACTGTCGCTAGGCTTTAACCGACCGCACCGCCTATATACGAAAGCCAGCGTCCGACTTCCAGTTTTGGAAAAAAAGCGATTTCTCAAAATGACCATAGTCACGCACACGTTATTGTAATGCCGCTGTCTAACACTACAATGAACGCTAGGAAACGATGCGGTAATTCGGTGCACGTGTCTGATAGCTGCAGGCAGCAACTTTGCATTTAAAATTGCGGCCAAACCGCTGCAGATAAACATGATTACTATTGACAGCCTATAGAAACTCGTCATCGCCTTAACCAACTGTACCGTCGTCGACCCATGCGACGTACGGTTTAGCCACAATACAGGCGTTACAGACAAACGACAGAAAAACGACGCATCGTATTTAAGGTTCGAACTGACGGTCGGCCAAAAATACAATTGCAAAAAACTGAAATTTTAGTTAGTTATTTTTGAATCAAAACAACATTATCCGGGCTTGTCAGAACGACTCGCTAAATAAAAACACCAAGCACAGAAGCAACCGTATTTTATATAAATTTATCGATCGACTCTACGTTCGATTGCACTACGTTGCACTAACGTCACATAGGTAAGACAACTTTACAAACTTAGGGGAAAGTGCCCTAATACGGGCCCCTTAGGAAAAATGGTCTGACATCAACTATTTTTTACACTATTATTATTACTATGCTTAGTTTTGCTCCAGTACTTTACTCTTACTCCCTGCTGACTAGATGGCACCACCATTAAACTGTTATCTTTTAGGACAGTTAGATGTTTACAAGAAATAAAAATTTACCGGAGTGAATAGTGCCCATATTAGGCACAGTGCGCTTAATATAGACCTCAAGTTCATATTGTGGGCAATGTTGTAGAAATTAATTTTGACTGCGTTACATGTGAAACAACCTGTCACATGCCGTGGTGGCAAATGGGGAAGCTAAGCCTTGTAGAATAACATTAAATATAACAACTTCTAACAGAGACGCAGCGAAACAGTGAGCCTTGCTTAGCTAAAAGTGATACAAAAGTGGAAAAAATGTAATTGTAAAGTGTCCTAATGTAGGCACCTTATTAGACTATCTTTTAAGCAGGGTTCCTATTATGGGCTCTGTTTCATAATAGGAACATGGTCCGTGCCCATATTAGGCGCGCGGGATGTACCGCGTGGCCCATAAAACGTCCCGAATTTTGCGTGACTATAACGGCGCATATACTACATGGAAATAAATTTCCTTTCGCACATTTATAGATCAATATGTACTCTTACTTACTTATAAATTTCAGTAGCATCATCAATGATACCACTAAATGCCGTCTTATAACGTAAGGCGAGTTAATAATCGAATTATGTAAAGACAGCGTTCCATCACACCGCATCAAAGCAACTCAGATTTTTTTTCGAGACAACACACACAATCCAATTAGGTCACAAGAATGGACACCGCGTTCGCCAGGTTTGACTCTGCTAGATTACTTAGTTTGGGATGTCTTGCAAGAACATGTCTATGAAGAAAAGTGTGAACCGTTTGCGAACTTCAAAGATCTTCAGAATGTTACCAGAGACAAATGGCAGTGGCGTAGGCCTATTTAGGAGGAAAGCCACGGTGCGATGCCCCCCCCCCTTTGGCCCGACCATGAAAATTTGTTACAAGCGACTTTATATCAAAAGGTACGTTTCTGCCATTTTCCAGCAATAACTGCAAAATTCAACAATGTTCGATGGTCTTTTTTCATATCGATACGATATGCGATTAAAATCGCCATGTAAGACTGCATCTGATATAATGCGTAGACGTCGCCGAACGCTTTTGAAAACCAGCTGCAAGCGGTATAGGCCCATAACATTTTGCGGCGGTTAAGTTTAGTGTCCATGGGTGAGTGACACGGCATTGACATATGGAACCAACAGCAAGGCAGTCGGCGAAGGTACAGACAGAACAGAACAGAAAGTAACTATGATAAAGATCAACGCATCAAGCATTCTGACGACGACAGACAGGGTTTGACACGGCCCACTCATTACTGTACTGTGCTGTGCATATTGTAAAGTTTATTGTCTTTCAATAATTCACATTAATCCGTGACGACGTTTTGGGGCTTGCTCAACTTTATTTTTTGCGAAACAACGCAAATATCTGTGATTTTCTGCGTTTCCAAATTTCAGAAAAATGGGCAATTTTCCGGCTTCCATTGAACGTCCAAAAGCCAAAACTGTTTTAGCTTAAGGGGGCTTCGCCCCCTAATCCCCCACCAGGGGCTCTGCCCCTGGACCCCGCTGGGGGCTCTGCCCCCAGACCCTCGTTATAGGCTCGCGCTCCGCGCGCTTGCCATGCCCCCCTTTGCCAAATCCTAAATACACCACTGACAAAATGGCAGGATGTCGACAGCAGACAGTCAGAAAATTCAGTATCAGGAAAAACGTGTTGCAGTGAAAAAAAAACGTTTATCAGCAATGACAAAGCAGAAAAGGACTTATTCAGCACATTTTCTGTTGATCAACTGATATGACGTTCTGCTGTAGGCCTAGTCTGCATACAAGCGGTAACGTAAATGATGAACCGCTTGCATAATTTGCTTCGTGACGTGTCACACTATTTTGTTTTTATCTCAGCTAATATGAAAGTGTTTAGGCAAAAATTTTTAGACATATTCGAAGATGTTTGCTAGTTACACATATACGTGCTTTTTGGCTGATTTATTTCGGAACGTTTTTTGGGCCACCCGGTATGTCGATTTACAGTGGGTGTACAAAAATAAAATAAACAAATATGAATCTATGATTGTTCGATCCTAAAAGGACAAGAAAATTTTTGTATATAAAACACATAACACAGTTATTTGATGGTGCATTACATGCTGACATAAACGCATTTAATGATTGTTATCTGTAACTTTTAGCGTTATAGCGTATTTCAGAAAACTGTGAACATGAAAAAATCATAACCTTAAACAAATTTTTCTGTGTATGTAACGCCTCGTTATGTTCCTCTGTTGTATTCGCCAGGAAGCGGCTTAATTCGATAGTTAATAATTTTTTTCAGCTGTGGCCCATATTAGAAGCCGACCCATATTAAGGCATTTTTCCCTATACTATTTTTATAATATATAAGAAATAGTTTAAATTGTGACCAATCTAATGTACTCTTCGCGCGCATTATTTTCTCCTGTATTCTTTTAACTGCTTTCCGGGGGTCGACTTCCTATCGGCGGTTCATAGTGACCATGCGTCTATCTAGCACCGTTATGGAGATATGGTCTTTTGAAGTTCTTCCAGGAAGACTCTTCCAGGAACAGTGGTCGGTCGTTGGTCGGTCGGTCGGTCCTCAATATTACACTGATCTTATGTACTCCTTTTCGCTACGTTAGGAACGTAGCGCGCGAGGAGTAAAAATAGGGATGTTTCAGTTTGGACTGCGATTGGTTGGCTCACGAGCCAATGCAGCGGCGCCTTGGCGTGACGTCACAAACTGTGACGTCACAATACCCTGTTACAGTAGACCTACCGGCGTCCGCATGAGGTGAAGTGCTTGTATATTTGCCCGCGTGCATTAGTTAGCGAATATTCGCATCTAACGATTTTAATTTTTTTATGTCGCGAATTTTTACGATTTACAAATTTTAAAAGATGCAGTTAGGAAACAGTCATCCAAATGATCCGGCCCCTAAGCTGCCAAAAAATGGCGAAACAAATTTATGTGAATTTTTACGAATTTTAACTATTTTACAAAATAAACGAATTTTGACGAATTTCTTAAACCAAAAGTCTCTAGTTTTCGAACTGTGTGCCTAGGTGCATAAGCAGGTAATTCTGGATGAATCAGTCGATCAATGACGATATTGAGGAGACGAAACGTTGCCGCATTCGCCGTCCTCGTCTTGGTTTATATTTTCATCAACAACAGTCAACGGTTCCGACTTCTGTCATCATTATTCTCATCATCGTCGTCAACCTCATCATTGTCTGTATCGTCAAGACCTGTTCACACTGGTTCCTGGTATGACTTTAGTGATCCGCAGACGTCGATGTTGTTTTACGCTTACTCGGCTTTCGTGGATCAGCGACCTTTGGAGCCCAAACTAGGTACGGATCAAAATAAACTGATTCTTTTTGTAATACATTTCTGATAAATGGCCGACCGTTAGTTCTAGCCTTGTATACGATGTGTTGTCTGTCTGTCAGTCTATCTGTCGTTTGTCGTCTGTCTGTAATGCGCGTATTGTGGCTAAACGGTACGTCGTAGAGGGCCGGCGATGGTATCGTTGGATGAGCGATAACGAGTTCCTATAGGGTGTCAATAATAACCATATCTCTATCTGCCACAATTTCGAATGCAACGTTGCTGCCTCCAGCTCTCACCCACGTGTGTCAAATTACCATATCATATTTTAGCGTTGATTGTAGCGTTTGATATGCCAGCGTCACCATAGCGTGCATGGAAGTACAGTCACCGTGAACAAGCGTTCTTTTTCCGCGAACGAACCTCGGACGCTGGTTTTCGATCATAAGCTATACGGTCGGCCAACCCTAGCGATAGCTAAGCTTCTTGTTTTTACAATGTTTCGGGTCTGAAAGCCGAGGCGTTATACTAGTAGATTAATTGAAACAATAGGCTTATTTATGTTCCGCGAACATATGTTAAACATAGAACAACTACGTTAACGACATTTTAATGTCGATCGTTTCACGTGCAGGTGGCGCATTCGATTTAAAACACTCGCTGTTCAGTGACCAAGTAACGCGCGCTATATTCGTATATAATATTTTTTGACTTACACTCACCGGATAACTCACCGGATGATGCCTCCCCAGGGGAGCTGGCTCGGCCTCCGGAGTCAATAGGACAAATGTTGCCCAAAGAAAGACTCATCTTTGTCATGCAGTCTTTGTACTTTTGACTTGAAAATGTTCAATAACTCAGATTCAACCACTGATGACTCAAGCTGATTCCAGGTGTTAACAACTCGTTCAGTGAAGAAGTGCTGTCTCAAGTCAGTGCTGACACGTCCCTTCCTTAGCTTCAGGTAATGACCCCTTGTACGTCCAGTATTGTCGAATTCAAAGAATGTGTTGACATCCACTGTCGATAACCCGCGGACCATTTTGAACAATTCAATCAGGTCAGCCCGAACTCTTCTATGGTCCAATGTCCACAATTTCAAAGAAATTAATCTGGACTCATATGGCAATTCCTGTAATCCTGGAACCATACGCGTAAAGCGTCTCTGGATTTTTTTCCAATAACTTCCTATCCTTTAGGTAATGTGGAGACCACGCCACCGTACAGTATTCCAGATGTGGCCTAACCAATGACTCATATAACCGCACCAGTGTATCAGCAGATTTGTAGACAATAGTTCGTTTTATCATTCCCAGTACACGACTAGCTTTTGAATAAGCTTGGCTACACTGCTCGGAAGACTTCAAATCGCTAGTAATCACTATTCCCAGATCCTTTTCAGTACTTGTAGTCTCCAGCTTCTGGTCCTTTATATAATAATCTCTTTTTTGATTCATTCTTCCAAAATGCATCACTTTGCATTTGCCCACGTTGAACAACATTTGCCATTCCTCCGCCCAAGTAACCAACCTATTCAAATCCTTTTGCAGTTTTATCTAGTCTTTCAGACTGCTGACTTGGCTGAAAATTTTGGTGTCGTCTGCAAACTTCAAGATCCAGTTCCTGACGCCATAGTCTAAATCGTTTATGTAAACCAAAAAGAGTATGGGTCCCAGCACTGAACCCTGAGGTATTCCTCTGAGCACAGAAATCCAATCGGAGAGGGTACCGCGTATGACCACCCGTTGCTTTCTATCTTTTAACCACTCCATAATCCAGCACAAGAGCTTCCCATCTATCCCATGGCTTCGAAGTTTTGTAGCTAGTCTATTGTGTGGGACCTTGTCGAAAGCTTTTGCGAAGTCCAGAAAGACCGCGTCCACGCTATTTCCAGAATCGATACAACCAGTGACTTTATCCAAGAAGGTTAACAAATTAGTTAAACAGGATCGCCCTTTACGGAAACCATGCTGAGACTCACGAATAAGGCTGTTCCACTCTAAGTGTTTAACCAATCTGTCCCTGACTAAGGTCTCAAAAATCTTACAGACTTGACATGTTAGGCTCACAGGTCTGTAATTTTCTGCCAACTAAATATTTTTCCATATATAAAACAGTACTTGTAAAACGTTTAATTGCCAGTCTAATTAATTTATTCAATTATTCAAGTTTATCCGACCTTTACCGCTAGCTTAAGTACGCTCGTATTTACTCGTAGCTCGTATTTTGGTTTTTCTTCGATCCAACTTTCGAAGTACCATAGGCCAACTGTCGTAGCAGGAAATTGCCTCATTTTTTGGCTGTTAAAAATTGTCGAAAAATTTTCTTCTTCTCGAAAACTTGTCGTTCAAAATGCTAAATTTTGGCTGAAACTCTCATTTTGCATAAATGTAGCGACCAAGTCCTAATTTTGAGCACCCACAATTTCCCACGTCACAAATTTGTAACTATGTTGCTCGGGAATCCCGGACAACAGGCCACCGGATAAAAGGTCACCAAACTTTTTTAACTATGTGTAGGCCTAAGTTAATTCGCCGAACTATTAAATCCAATTTCCATGACTTTTATGCAAAAACATTGTCTCATGCTATATCTAAACTAAGCCTTTCGCAAGCGACGTTAAGCCAGCAACGATATAGCAGTATCTTTTGATGGCTGTTTTCGCCGAGTATATACAGAAAAATAGAGAAAAGGGACTTAATAAACTACAGCAACAAAAATGTTAATTTATCTTCTAATACATAATGTGGCGATTTGAGTTATATTTAGTTATATTTTCAAAAAAGTGCATTTTATTTGGAAAAAAATTCTGCTAAAAAGAGCTTCTTGGCGGCTTTTTGTCCGGTGGCCTTTTGTCCGTACACCGTTGGTCGGAATTCTGTCAGAAATTTTCAGTGTGTTGCTCGGAAAATTGCAACTTTTCATTTGCGTACTTTTTTAACCCACGATCGACGCCGCTGTTGGCCAACGTTTTATATTGGTAAAATAATAGTTACATGTATATAAATCTGCTTCAGTGTTTCTTCGATCCAATTAACGAAGTAAGCCGATGTTTCTGCAGCGGCTGCAAATGCGAAAGCGGTGGTACGAGTGATCGGCCTATCGACGAAATACGAAGAACAGCAGAGACACAACATCAGTCTGTATTGCATTTTTTACTACAGTGACGACGACGACGACGACGATGATGATGATGTTGATGTTGATGATGCTGGTGTTATCGACATGCTTCAGCCACCCAATCCTATCGGTAATGAAAATAATACAGCGGCGAAAATTAGCGATTAATGCATGCGTTTGAACGTAACAAATTTGTAATGATTAACAAAAATTTCGATCGAACAAGATAATGGGGCAAACAAGTCAGGGGCGATTTAGCCAAGCAAAAAAACAAAAGAGCCAGGGGTCGAAACTCAAAAATGATCGTCTAGGGGGCAAAACGGCAGAGGGGCAAAAAAGCAATTATTTCCTTAAGTGGGTATAGCTAATCAAATTAACAATTACGGCTAGTCTAAATACAAATTACAGTCTTATAGCTTACGATCAATCGTGTGTACAAAATGCAGTTTTGTACATTGATATTTCCTGTTTCGTTGACCAACGGTGTTGTTGCTCTCTTATCAGCCATCACCAAAATTTGCTTAGGCCTAAAACCTTAAACACTCATGTTCCAGCGAGCGTTCTATCACCAATTCTAGGTTCTGTTTTGTTTCTCGTTTTCTGTAGTCATCGTCTGCAATTTTAGCTGTTTTTTTTTTCAATTTTTAAGCTGATGAACTGCTGGCTACTTTAAAAGGAAATCGGTGCTTCGTGATTACTATTGACCGATGGACTGATTTAATTGAGTGATTTGTCGTTAGGTATGGGTTGGTCTATGTACGGTAGAACAGCGAGAGAGTACGTCTACGCGTGTCCGCTGAATCGCAACGTTGACAGATGGCCGACGTCGCTGGCTATCGTTACCGATGGTCAACTATCCACTCTAACGGCACGTAACGCTAGCAGGGCAATGCCCGTGCAAGTGCCAGACAGACGTAAGTATCAGTATCATAATGGGCCACATTACGTTTCTTGTCCGTCCGTCAGTCTGTCTGTCTGTTCATCTATTGCGTTCGGGCTTTTAACTCAAACAAGAAGCCCAGCTGTCGCTAGAATAACCGACCGTACTGGTTGTCAGTGACCTTCAAGGTCATCCAAGGTCAATGATTTTCATCTAATCTGACAAGGTGTATGCCACTTCCTTCTAGTGATTAATAGTAACCTTGGCCTTATCCCTTACCGTTTTCGAGATATGGCCAGTTTTCCGTTACCATAGTGTATTATGACGTTTCAAGGTCATCTAAGGTCATCCATTTATACGTCATTTGAAAGCCAGTATGCGACTTTTTATTAGTGATCAATAGCAATCTAGGCCCTATGTTGCACCGTTTAGCCACAATACATCCGTGACGGACAGATGGACGACAGACAGACTACAGACGACAACTACGACAACAACTCGACCGATACGGTCGGCTAAAAATCTAGTAAAAACGCCAAGAATAATGCAAATGTTCACCGAGACAAGAGTTAACGGTGTGCCATTGCTGAGCTCAAACAGTCAAATACCAGGCAGACATCCGCGCAATATGTCGGCACTGGGCCGACATAGTTTTTATTTTTTTGAGAATTGCAGAATTCATAAAGCAAAAAAAACAATCTGCACTTGTCTTATGTCAGCTGTTGATATTTATTTTTTTTTCTTTTTCTTTTTTTCTAGTCTCCAGTATCCAGCTGTGGATATCTCTATAAACTGTATGCAATGTAGACTACAGTTGTATATATTAGTATTAAGCAGAATATTTGCGTCATAGATGTAAAACACATTTTTAGTGTTTTTATAAAAGTATAAAAAACACGTTTTGTGTTTTTTTTATATTTTTAAATGTTATTTTAAGTTTTTGTCCTTTTTTAGTGTCGTGTTTTTTGTTCTTATTAAAATATAAACGCACAAAATTACAAATATGATGAATTTCTCATGGGCAAATTGCATTTAGTCCTGTTTTCGATCTGTACCATAATCACGGTTACATAATAACATTCAGTACATTTCGGTCTTTAGTCTTCATAAGTGGTAGAATTTTGTTTTTAACATGTTATTATGCTAAATGTAGTTCAATGTTTTTATTTGTTTTTACATGTTTTTATAAAAATACCAAAAATGTTTTAAATGTTTTTTTATTTGCAAATTAATGTTTTAACATTTATGATATGCGTTTCTCAATGCGAGAAGTATAATAGACCAGTCTGCTTAAAGATACTGCGGAGTCTACTGTCTTAGCTAATGTAACTTTTGACTAAAAATCAGTCATTACCTTCAATCTGTCAATGTTATTTCTTTCGGCGTGCGCTGCTTTCAATGCGAGTTTTTGGACCACTTACGAGAATGAGCAATTGTGAGTGACATTTTGGCTGTTCGGACCCTGCGAAAAATAAGATATTTCAACTGTTCTTTCATGTATGTATTTTCACATGCTTGATGTGTTCTTAAAACAAGCTAGTTTCTGTGGACTTCTAAACAAAGATTTCTTAAATTTAGGCCATACTGCGCGTCGAGGTCAAGGTCAACCCAGCCTTCTGTTCCTCCGGAACAGGTAAATCGAGTATCGACTTTCTTGACTATGCTTAAGGCGGGCACGTTCAAGTGTGTCGGATGGGAGCTAACACTCATCACTGTGTGATCCCCTACGGCAGGTTACGCTCTGCAACTCTGTGATTGCTTACCATTAACAGCTATGGACAACCTGTAACATTTAACTTTGTTCTGCTCCAGCTAGGGAAAAGCTAGGTCGCCTAGCAGTATGTGTGCACGTCGCCTACGGACACATCGATCCAGTCAAGCTGATCGAATGGCTTGAGTTTCAGCGCATCCTCGGCGTATCTCTGATAGGAGTCTATCTCATGTCCAATTTCAGCAGCGTGACTGAAAAGATCTTCAGGTAGGATATGCAGCTGTGGTGCTGTATCAATAACTGACGTTTTTCTTTTCATTTGAACATTGCGTTGTGTAGCGTTTTTCATGCTGTTAACACACATTTAACGTATAAGCTTTATCTTGTTTTCTTTTTCTTCTCCGTCTCTTTGCTGTTAAGCAATCACAGAAGCTCCTTTTTACGCGCGAAAGCAGCTACTGCTTTCAGCGCGTCTTAGCCATCGCAATTCTGTCTGTTCATCCGTCTGTCCGTCTGTCCGTCTGTCTGTCACACGGGTGGATCAGTCAAAAACGGTGCAAGTGAGCGAGTAGTTTCTTGACGGCACATCAGCACAAAATAGGCCATTCAGTGCCATACGTGGTTAAAATTAATTAAAAGCACTTAATGTATGTATTAAAAGCAAAATTAAAATACTTGTTAATATCAAGGCTACTAAGCTAATATAAAAACAACATTATATACGATTGTAAAAGTTGATATCGTCAACATAAGCGATAATGTTGCGCAATGCAACATTTTCAAAAACTTTTTTGAGTGTGTACTCCAAAATATCTCTGACTTGCTGCACTGTTACGGGTGAAGTCTACCAAACGGTCATCATCATCATCATCATCATCATCAACAACCGTGGGCTCAATGCCCGTTGGTGTCTGACGCCATTCTTACTATCGCTGCCCACCGCTGCCTATCTAGGGCAGCGTGGCTTAACTCCTGCAGGGTTGTTCCACACCACTGCTC
>Ga0209367_1012266_pt1 | contig 11238 bp, 6 predicted proteins | sample WorMetLIZISLAND2_FD_187412 | JGI IMG/M metagenome (GOLD analysis project Ga0209367, IMG submission 187412) | Marine gutless worms symbiont microbial communities from Max Planck institute for Marine Microbiology, Germany - Olavius geniculatus... ... | reverse complement strand
CTGATCATTAGTTAACTGTGTTGTTTGACTTGTTTCAACGACGTTATTGAACTGATGTTGTAGCTTGAACATTTTTTCACGCTGAAAAATCGGTAAGCGGTCATGTTAAAAAAATCTATAACTTCGTCATTTTTTAATGGAATCAAATTTTATTTGGCGCTTAGTTGTAGAACAATTTAGTAAATAAATCTGTGAATTTTCAGATTAAAATGCTAAACGGTTGCTGAGAAAACAGCAAAAAACTTTAGGGGGCTACTTTTTTCTGCCGCACCCTGTAGGTATGTTTAGCATGTTTGGCCAAATGGGGGGCGCTCACAGAAAGGGGACAACAAGCCAGACAATGCTGGTTAGCAGTGCAACTTTTTTCCAGCCTGTGGACCGCGTTATGGCATGTTGTGTCATGTAAAGTTCCCTAGGTGCAGCACGACATCCTCTGGCATGGAGGGGGCTCTGTGCACCACACTGCAAAATCTGAAAGTTACATTAATGACAGCAAATTTGTGAGGACCCCCATACTTTTACCGAATAGAGCAGGGCATAATTGGGTTTAAATCCAGTTGTCCCATTTCACTTTTCTAAAATTCCATCTTGCTTCTGGAAAAGCACTGAAAGATTGGTTGATTAAACAGCTAAACTGTAAACAACAAAAGTATGAACAAATGCTTGCAAGCAACAGACTACAGAAGTACAGACGACGAAGTATTTATTCACTAAAACAAACAGTTGTATTACTTATCATCATATTCATCACGTTTTACCTGCATAGCACTATCGCTGAGAATACAGGCCAACTAACCTATGCCATACTTGTGCAAGCTCCGCAGAAAACTGTTCGGGAAACTGTGGCAGAGTAATGTCTTCAGAGGAGACTTTCTGTGAATGTCTGGCAGAAAACAGTTTCTGTCTACTGCACATCTCAAACAGGCAGCAGCCCAGCGCCCTGCAACATCGAAGAGCTGAAACACTCACACTATGGCAAAGTTTTAAACAACAATTTTCATTCTACACATTGAAAACATACGATCGTTTGCTACAATGTTGAACCTAACAGTTCAAAATCAATAGAAACTGAGTTATAAAAACTATAACAATGAAGGATTACTTGATTACATTAAGAACTCAAAAATAAATATCAACTGAAACAGAAAATAAATAACAAGAGAATATAAATGATAATATTATCAATAAAACTGTTAAAAATTAAAAAGACAGCATTAAAGAAATTTCTCATATAGACGTCCAACCATTAAGTACTTCAATGACACACGTATGCAGTGCACAAACATGCAGCAAATTAGTTCAATTTTTTCACCAAATTGTCAAAAAAATCATTACTGCTACACAACTTCTTATACAGAGGCCCATATAAAACTGACGATGCATAAAAATAGTTACTATGAGGTTAACTTAACCCACAAGTCTCAGCGCATCTGCAATTTAGCATCATCATCGCGAGCACGCTGAAGTGCAGGCATGTCAACAAACTGCCCCCACCATCCTCGGTTTTCTGGAAGTCTGCATGCCAAGTTGAGTCCTTGGCTGAGTGGCTGGAGGTCAGCTTCCAGAGTCTGTATCCAGGTGTGACGGACGTGGATGACCTCGGCGATGGCTTCAGTCCTTGGGGAGCCCACGTTTGTTTGTATGTATGGCTCTGAACATGTCTTGCAAGTTGCCTGTCCTTGCAACATGCCCGAAGAAAAGTAATTCATTAATCAAAGTTGACTCACGGGTTAAGTTTACCTTATAGTAACTTTTCATATGCAATATCAAGACCAACTCAAATGAAGCCATTTAAAGTAATGCATGTACAGTTTACCACATATCATCAGCTGACGAAGGCAACAGTGAACCAGCTGATGCCATCAACAAGCGTGGACTCAAAAATGGTACTGCATTAGATATAGTAACAGTCTTCATGCAGCAATCGCCACGATCAGATGTTCTTGCCTGGTCCTGCTTCTCAAGTTCCCTGCATACACGCTAATAATAGTTTATAACAGTTTCATCAACAGCAAAAAATTCATGTCTGATAGATGCTGAAGATTTCAATCTTAAGTCCAGTTTCTCTAGTTTTGGCACAATTCTTCTAAAGCAACTAAATCTATAGTATGCATCTATTTCCACAAGCATAAAACATTACAAATCAAATGCCACATTTATATTCATTGTCCCATTGTTACCTATCTAAATTTTCCTTGCTCAAATAGTACAGCACACCCAGTCTGTTTCTCACATATTAAGCAGCTATATCTGATAATATATCTAACGCAATTCTAGCTATACAGTACATCACACGTTACCAGAAACTGCAAACCACCAAGTTAAATAGCAAGCTAGTAAGTAGGTTTAAAAGTAACAGTATACACTAACCAAAGCAGCAGCTTCGCACTGGATAGTTTAGCACAATTGTTGCTCAGTAGTATATTCCTTTAGACACAGTTCATTAACACAGCCACATTATTATAATAAAATTAATACAACCACATAATTACAGTAACAAAGCATAAACATTAAACACTACACAAAGAAATGTCTCATAATGTTTAACACTGCACATGTCATCCACTAAAAACTGCACATAGTTCATAATATTGGAATTCCAAAAGTTCATTCACAAAATCTACAAATGGTATAGTTGTAAATATTCACCAAAATAATATATCTACACAAAAACAGTGACAATACTGCTAACAGTAATCACAAATCAGTTTCCATTTAGCACAAAATTAACATCCTGTTGACGTGTACAACAAAAATGAATTGTAGCTAAGCAGAAAAAAATTGCCCTTTCTGTTGTACAATTAATCACTTTTGACAGGTCAAGACCAAGGCCAAGGTCAAGGTCAAAGGGCTAATTTAGACCTTAGTCTTGTAGCCTACTTCGATCTAGTTTAGGCCATTGAACTGTCGCCAAATTTACTTGATGATCTTTGACCTTTGACCTTTAACCTTGACCTTGACCTTGATCTGTCAAAAATGACTAATTGTACAACAGAAGGGGCAATCTACAATAGCTCCCACAAGTTTGCTCTTTAAGAACTAGCAGCACTGGTAGTAGTTTTTGATACTGTGCAGTGTACCACCTACTATTACAAAGAATACTGACATACTTAGCAGCACAAAGTCGGTGTAAAAATGACAAGAAAATAACAACATTAGATCCTGCTTCTGCTTAATTACAGTTACAGTTACAGACAACACACAGCTAAATATAAAACATTTACATGTCATAAATATACTGCATAGTGTATACTTACTTTGGATTCAAATGACCATAAACAAGCCCTCTAAAAACATAATATATCCCTGTATAGCATGCAAGTTTGGCACAACTTACAATACATTCAGTGAGTGAGTACGGTTTAATGTCTTGCCCGACACAATATAGGTCATTTCGGTGATAGCTTTTGCAGGCAAAATTGCACACACACATAATAATGAAACAAAAAGTTTAACCTTTACAGAAAATTAAACCTTTATGAAACACAGAACACAAAAAAACGACCTAAACCTAAAACTGTAAGAACTTCCAATTATAATTGTGCATATTTAACGTTAATGGCCATTCTAATAATCTTCCCTGTTATCCTCCAGACAGTCATCAATCTCATGATGCTATCTATTGGAGGACACCAATCACTAGTTTATCTGCATCTTTAAAACAGTAATACAATTTCAAATAGACAAAACTTCTGAAAAAAATGATAGTTGAAAAATGATGATGATGATGATGATAAAGCTTTAAACTCCATTGCTATGGAACTGCAAGAAATTTGTGCGTTTAAATATCAACAAAGATATGAGTATAAACCATATTTTCTGACTGATTTACAGTAAATATTTCAACTGCTAACAATCAAAAAGCTATAAATACAGAGAATGAAAACAGAGACATATTCATACTTGGAATGCAGATGTTGCAATGCCAGTGCAATATGAATGAGCCAATCAGTAACTTCAAACTCATTCAGTATTTCATCATATGCCCGAGCTCTTTTAATTAATGCACTCAAACTACCACCCTGTGCAATAGTACCCATTTAGTCAGTCACGCAATCTAAATAACTGCTATACGTGAAATCCAGTAGAAACAATTTATCAGCAGCAAGTCAGATATTTAACACGCTTCAAAGACCAAATGAAACTTAAATTCACTGCAACTGACAACCTAACATATAGATTGAAACAAACGCAATAAGCAAATAGCAGAACAAGGTATAAAAACAAGTCAAGCAGGCCTCACCTCACAGTATGCAGAGACCAAATAAAGACTGTCAGGTGTGACAAACGATACATCAGTGTTCACTATACATGAATGTTGTAAGCTCTTCACAACAGCATCCACTGAAGCAACTGTATGTTCAGTGTAATGGACCTTGTGTTTCTTTACAACTTTTCTACAGCAATCAGTTCAATTCATTTACATTAATTAGTCCGCCCGGAAGCAATAGCTTCACGCAGGCTGATGCAATAGCTTACCCTTCCCCCTTTCCCTATTCCTTCCCCTTTCCCCTTTTTTCCTGTCCCTTCCCCTTTCCATTTCCCTTCCCCTTCCTTTTACCTTCCATTCCTTTCTCCTTCCTTTTCCCTTCCTTTCCCCCTTCCACTTTTCTCTTCCCTTCCCTTCCCCTCCCCTTTCCTCTTTCTCTTTCCCTTCTTCCGTCTTTCTTCCCGTGTCCACGTCTGTGCGTCCAATATTAGAAGTGCCATATCTCCGTAACGGTGCAAGATAGATGCATGGTCACTATGGACCACAAGTAGAAAGTCGACTCCCGGGAGTCGAATGGTCACGTGACCAATGACGTCACGTGACTCCAAAAGATCAAACTCGTGACCCCATTATCTTTGAGGTGCCATATCTCGGTAACGGTGCCAGATAGACACATGGTGATGATGGACCTTTTTACGCACGAAAGCAGCTACTGCTTTCAGCACACTTTCAGCTACACTGTGTTCCAAAAAATGTCCCACTTTTTATTGTCCATATCTTCGCCAAATGTTAACGGATTTTCAAAATTCCTTCACTGTCACATTCTGTGGACAATTAGCAATGAAGTGGTTATTGAATATCCCACCACACCTTAATTGCGTTGCTACACTACATTGTGAAATATAAATGTACACAAAACCAACAATAATAGACAGCAAGCATGTTGGTAAATGAAAAACACTTCAGGCAAAAAAACACAGAAATAATCTGTACGATAATACACTGCGTTAGATCCGTCCCAAAAAATTTGGAAGGGCAAAAATGTGTAAAATTTAGTGCGTTTTTATGACAACTTTCCACTTTGACTGCAAATATCTCTCGAATAGATAGAAATATCGACAACAACAAAAGACGTTATCAAGCACGATTCCTCCCGTATTAAGCAAAAAAAATTGATGAACTTTGGTCCACTAATGCCAGAGATTACCCGGCTAATGTTTACCCACCCTAGGTCGACAGTGCGTGTTCTGCATCTGCTAATGCATTTGAGTGCAAGCCATGTAACTTTGCTGCCCAAGTAATTTCAGCCCACTGAATTTTCCCCCAGTCGGACTTGGAGCACCAGGAGAACTCATAAATTTCTATTTTTTACGCTAATGACTAAAAAATGTACTACTGACATACAACATATTTATTCCATTGTCCTACTTGTATAACAGGTTGACAACTCCTGAAGAGCAGTCAAACATGTTTAAGGGAACGAATGTGCGTGCTTCAGCCATCAAACATGGTTAAACATTCACTTATCCTACTCAAGACAGTGAGTTAACATGCAGAAACTAAAAATTTTTTAACACAAAATTAAAGTTCTTGGAAGGCAAATGCCCTGGTTGATTGCAGAGTATGACAGCATTTGTGCCTCTCAAGTTGTGCTGGATTCTTCTTCTTCTTCTTGTCCCTTGGTTAGCAACTGTTGGGGACAAATACAATTTTCCTCCATGTCTCTCGATCTTGCAACAGTCTCTCAGCTTCACACAGGATCAACTCAGTAATGTTGTCTGTCCATTTCTTTGGAGGTCTTCCTCTCTGCCATACAGAACACCATAAACTGAGCCCAGCAACACTTTCTTTACTAGTCGATCATGTGGCATGCGACAAATATGGCCGAAAAGCAGTAGTTTTCTGTGTCGAATAATGTCCATAACTGTCTCTTTTCTGTGAACTCTCTCTCTCTCTTTCTCTCTCTGATTGGTCTTTCTCTGTGCTGGCTAAGCAACAAAAATGAGAAAAAACTGTTTCAGCTCAACTCTACAATAGCAGAATTTGATAAGTGTTATTTGCATAATGCAGCACGATTCAAGGTGACACTAAAATTAATGGGGTGTCACTGACTGTTCAATGTGTTCATAAACATGAATAAAATCATTTCCTGTGCACATATGTTACATTACCACTAATCCCATGTTAGACAGACCTACTACAGTACCAATTCCATCTACATGACACGGGCTATTATATGGCAGACAAGAAACAGGGGATTGTAGCAGTCTGTCTCTAGAATTGCAGTAAGTCCTCTTATTGTGAACACCAATTAACACACCTATCATCACACTGGTAGTGAATACAATCGCGGTGCAAAATAATGTCTCTGTTAAACGTGAAGTGTCCAGTGACTGGTGTAATACACAAGGCCAGCCGTGTGTATAGAAAATGGCAACGACGTACACGGCCGGTGGTAAACAAATTCAAAAATTTCTGTACACATGGCCGGGTATGATTGCAGTATTTTTTCACCAAGAAAAACCTACAAAAACTTCACTTACTGTGCGTACTAAGGGCGGTCTCCATGCCACTGACTTTTTGGCTCAATACGTCTATCTGTGGCCGTCCGTCACGCAAGCATTGTGGCTTAGGCTATGGTTAGAGTAGTTTTTAGGATTCGAGCATAGAAGTTTTGCAATATTGCCTCACAATTCTTGGCCAACTAATTGTAGCGTACAATATAGCAGCGTCACCAAAGCACGTATGGGCCCGCACCGCAGTCACTCTGGGAAATCGCTTTCTTTCTGCGACTGGAAGTCGGACGCTAACCTTTGATTATAGGCGATATGGATTGGTTACCTTACTGACAACTGGGCTCCTTGTGTTATAAACATCCATGCCTGTTATCCCACTGCAAGTAAGCAATGCGCTGCATGCTGGTTGCTGGTTTCACCAATGAGTTCCAATCTGCCGAGTCAAGCTGACTGAAACACCATCTTTGATGGGCAGTTGCCCTTCTGTTTCTGCATGCTTGTTAGCTTGTATTGTTTTGCAAATAAACTTCTGTCTGTCTCAGTTGTTTTGTGTCTGAAATAACTTTTTTGTTGAAGAACTAAAGATGAAACAAATTCTGGCTTCAGTGATTGCATTTATGCTTTGATATAACTTTTCAGACATGACCTCTTAAGTCGTGATATGTGATTTATTTTTTGTGAACTTTTTCATTGGCTGTGTGCACGTCTTGTTTATCACAGGCGCGTGGTAGCGCAGCCCTGTGTTAATGGCAACCGGCTAAGTCAATGGAGAATGGCAAAATTCGACCCCACGCAGATCCGACACCCCTCAACTGATCAACACAAAATTTGAAACAGATGACTATGTCAGCGAGACAACCTCCTGTGCAAAATTTCATGCAAATCTGTCCATTGAAAGCTTCTTGGCAAATGGGTGAAATATAACAAAAATTTTTCTAGTATATATATTACCTTTCTTTTGTTGACCGACCTACAGGTCAGACCGCCCAGCAGATTTTCATGCGCGATGGCTCGGACAACGCGGCCTTATGCAAGGGTCAAACCTTTTCGGGAAACGAAATTCGAAGTTAATATCTAACCCCTGAAAAATCCCCCCCAAAACGGGCCCAAAAACAGACTTAGAAATTTTCGGCCAAAAATGCTCCTGTATAAAAATTTCACCTATAAACGGCCGTAAATCGTCATCGTAGGCCCATAAAAGTTGTATAGTGAATAGACAATATGGCCTCGGGAATTGAGGTCATTTTGGACCCCGTACCCACAGCTCACATGACACGGGGCATGCGCAGTCAATGTTTCGGCCTTTAAAAACATGCCTATGTATAAAATTTTCACCTACAAACGGCCCTTAATCGTCATCGTAGTCTCATAGAAGTTGTATAGTGAATAGGCAATATGGACTTGGGAATTCCAAATATGTGGTCATTTTGGACCCCCTGCCTATAGGTTGTTATTGTAATAAAACAGCAAATATAAATGTACAAAACATCAGTTGATACACTTGTTAATGGCGACGTACAATGACTGACACATCCAAAACAGCAAAAAAATCATAAAAAGATGATATTATTCAACAGCACATTGATAGTTAGATGATGTGATGGTGAGCGATATTTTGCTGTTTTCGATGTGTCAGTCATTGCACGTCGCCGTTAACAAGTGTATAAACTGATGTTTTGTACATTTATCTATACATACAACCGGCCGTGTGTATAGTCACTACGGTATCCAATACAGTATTTAAGTACACAAAATTGTTAGTTCACTCACAGCTGGCCAGCCTTGTTCCGCACTAAATTAAGTAATTCTCCGAGAGACCTTTCAACCGTATACTGTGCCAGCATAAAACTGTTAGTTGTATCCGCGGCCATCAATTTGCGTCGGTGGTAATAAAATATGCACGAGTTCAAAGTACAAGCAAGTTACTAGCAAAGCCACATTATTACAGACACTGTGACATCCTAAAACTTCAAATTTTAAATAAATTTACGAACATCGACGAAAACGGAAATTCATAACAAACACAACAGAATGTCATCTAAAAAATGATGAAGAAACGAAATCAGCCAAATAAACATAACGTAACCTGACGCTCTGTAAAGTTATGTCGCAGTCGCAGTTCAAAATAACTTCTATAAACGATTCATTGGTGTGCCGAGAGGATGTCCCAACGCTGCCATCATTCAAGAATTGGGAATCATTCCGGTAGAATACAAGATCCATATAAAGAAACTCATAGAATACCACAGAATAATCACGATGACAGAAGAAAGACTTACAAAGAAGTCAGTCGTCAAAGCAGAACAACTTGGATCAATTAACTTACTGGATGATGCATATGCAATATTGAAAAAGCACAACATTACTTATAATAATTATCAAATAAAAAACATGACAGTAAATCAGTGGAGAAGGTTAGTGCAAAAGAAAGTAAATGATACAGTAAACAAGGAAATAATTGAAGAAAGTTCACAGAAGAGCAAGCTGTGTGATATATCAGGTGCAAATGCAGAGTTAAAGAATTATCTGAAGGCTCTCACATGGGAAAATTCCAGAACTGTGTTTGAAGTCAGGACGAATATGTTGAAGTTGAATTCAAACTATGGACAGAAAGATGAACAGTGCTATATCTGTGGGAAACAAAAAACAACACGGCACATATTTGAATGCGAAGGAAGCACAGTAAAAGGACTAACACTAGAAAGACACAAACAGATGATTGGAAAAGAAGGCCCACAGACAGACGAGATGAACAGTGTAAGTCAGTCTGCGGAAATAGTTAGAAAGAAAATGGAGGAAAGATCAAAAATAAAGACAATTGTGAATAAATACGGATGAGAAGACAATCTCCACTCCAGAGGAGTGTCCGACAACGGATCCGCCGAAGTTCAAGATCAAGGTCGCACGTTACGTTCTTGCCGTAACACCTCTCGTGCTGCTAATGGTCGTTGGTATAGATATTCTATGCCGTGTGGTGTGTTTTGTTTTGATAGCATTTTTGCGATAAAATGCTTGTTTTAATGTTGTAGCCAGTAGAAAGTGATTAAACTTGTTATATGGTGTGCATTATCTGAAGATTAGCCTCACAACAAAAAGTTGGAAATGATCACTGATGGCATTTTCTGTTGTATGGTAAGTGAAGGAGGCGTGGCTAACAGAGATGTGCGGACTGCAGGATTTGTTTTGCGGACGATTACTGACATGGATCCTGTTTTGTGAGGAGTGTATTTTTCTAACAGCTGCTAAGGGACTTGGAAAGCATGTTTAATTTCTGTCTTGTTGCGGACGTGGTTGCGGATCCTTGGTCAAAATCAGGTCTTCTCCAAATTCCCGCAAGAATTCCCGAGAATTTTGCAAAAATACAGATTTTAATATTTTTAGGCATTTTTTATCTAAAAATGGTCTAAATTATTCTTTTCAGGTGCACCAGACGTATTAGCAAATCGAAATTTATCGATTACCGGCGATCGAACACTGAATAACTGATACATTGCTATAGGTGATACCCTTCGCCGATGTTGGGATGTGCCGAATACTCAAATACTCGAATTTGAAATGAAACTCCTGTGATTTTCGGATTTATAATGCGAAAAAAAATTTGAGGAAAAAATTAAACATGCATGTGCCATGATGTGATCAATCGAGTATATGTGTGTGTGTTTGACTCTTATTAAAAATAAAAACTGTTTTTTGCTACTGTAATAGATGCATAATTTTTAGATAACGGGAATTTTCAATTTTGTTAAAAACAACAACTTTTTCGCCTTTAAGATGGACAATTCTTGGTGGCCCTGCTTTGGACGGTACGTTCAATGTTTGCAAAACAATAGGGTTGTTAAACGAAGTTCGGATTTTCGAACTTCGAATTTCAAGTTTGAATTTGTATTCGTTTTTCAACCCTTCGATATTCGAATTCAAGTGTCACTAATTAGACGCAGACAGTTTTGCCTTGAAAGTGGAGTGCTTTTACTTCAGCGGTGCACTGTGTGACAATTTCTTTGTTCTCTGCCGGCCGTCAATTCAAGCAACGCCCGCCGCATGTTTGCTTACCCCTCCCTTCCCCTCCCTGCATACCGCCACGGCGTTCAATTACTCTTCGTGCTGCGCCCCTGGCGTGTGTTGTATACTGATGCAAGCTATTAAAGTGAAAAATTTTGGTGGCCCAGACACAGAGCAGACATCAGTCGACGGCAATAGAGCGCGACATGGCTTGACGTCCTGGCTGATTGCACTGTTGATAGACTGCTTCCCGGCGTGTGGAGTGCATGCTGTGACCTTCATCTCGCCCCACAGTGTTTCTCCACAATAAATGAAGTTCGAATTTAATCCGAATTTTAGCAGTCGAAATTCGAATTTGGAAAAAAAACACATTTAAAATCCCTACAAAACAACGCAAAACTAATAATTTTAATAAAGATGAAGTCTTCCATGACAAATTAAATAGACATAAAATGACATCGCTTATCTAATAGCACTGCTTCTGCTAATGTAATAGGTGTGATACTTGAGAAT
>Ga0209367_1012265_pt1 | contig 11238 bp, 9 predicted proteins | sample WorMetLIZISLAND2_FD_187412 | JGI IMG/M metagenome (GOLD analysis project Ga0209367, IMG submission 187412) | Marine gutless worms symbiont microbial communities from Max Planck institute for Marine Microbiology, Germany - Olavius geniculatus... ... | reverse complement strand
GTTCTGTTGTCTCATTTCGAACCACCCAAGTTTAACATTGCGCATGCTATACATGTATATGATAATGCAGTTGCGTTCAGGTCACGTGACTTTGTTGCGAACGAAATTTCAACCCCTTAACTGTCCTCCAATCAGACTTACGGTGCCAGGCGGTCTCACGTTGGGCTCTGCTCCATATTTCTAGTTTTTTTTATTTTTTAAGGATAAGACTGATTTATTATATGCACTGCTCTAGGTCAAACTGTTTGAGCCAACTCAGATTCATCAGAATTCAATCGCACACTATGACAACTGTCAGCCAGCCTCACTGCAATTAAATTAATCACCTTCAACATTTTTCAAGTTTCCTGTGCATCTCTTTTATTGAAATGCAGACTACACCTAGCATGTTATCTTCAGCATGCATTTAGATGTTACATCTCTAACGATGAAACTGCAAAATACAAATACTGTTATGCGTACATACCAAGCAGATCAATATATCACTATAAATAATGCATAAAAACAAGTTAGATGCAATCGTGCTAAAACCTGTGATATTAAGTCAGTCTTCTGGTTATGTTGTTTATGCAATAAAAAACACTCAAATGCAGAATCTTCTTACAGCAGTATCTACAGATTCTTACCTGTATCGATGACATCTGGCTATATATTCTTGCGGTTCTACCGCAGGTCCAATTATATCAATTATATCTCTACAAACATAGCCAAATCACCAAACATTTGGTAGACCAGGGCCAAAAAATAGCAAAAGCAGAATAATGTCACATTTCTACAACATCATTAGGTCATGACTTTAGATCAAACTAATGTCAGTATATAGCTTCAATGTAACAACAAATGAGTCCACCCTGCTCTGCTGGATTTTCAACTGTGAGAATTGCTAATGCAGCCTGGCATTACGCAAGCAATATATTACATTCAAGCTAGTCATGACACAGCCATTCAGCAACCATTACGAACTGATGCTAGTGACAACAACCAATGACATATACAACTAGAAAGCAGTCATAGCCCGCAGGTACCTCCGCCAAAGCAAAGCTATTCGCCAGGTGGCGTCACCATCTTCGGTTTTGCAGCGGTTCGCTTATGCCCCCTTTAACGCAATGGTAACGAAAATTTCAAAGTGATCCAGAATCCAGGATTCCTGCCAGATCATCCCCAAAATTGAATCACTAGTAGTTTATGCCATGCCCGACATACCCTCAAAATTTCAGAAAGATCCGTCCATAACTTTTTGAGTTATCTTGCTAACACACAGACAAACAGACAGACAAAAACCGGCAAAAACATTACCTCAGCTTAGCGGAGGTAAATATATATTCTACTCTTAAAGGCCAGGCTGCATGGAAAAACGATATTGGCTAAATATTAGTAGAAAGCAACACTAATAAATAACACGCTGATAGTTCCAAAAATAGGCGAAGCTGTGAAAAGGAAAAATCAAGTAGTTTAAACGTGATTTCAAGGTATTAAGATGTATTAGCAACCAGAAGACTAATGAATATTGACAAATTAGCATTTGATTAAGCCAATTAACGCTTTATAACAGTTACGTAAAATGATGCGACCTGGACTTTAAGTATTAAAGAGCTAAACACCAAAATGCAAAACATCACTGTTTGAACACTTTTGCACATGACAAATCCTATTATAAGCATCAGCAGCACAGAGGACAACTTACGCAGCTGTTCGATGAATGATGGAGTCCAGTTCATCATGGTTGTGTAATGGCTGGGACCAAGGGCTGCCAAATCACAAACATTCAAACAACCAAACTAAATTACTGAAGCACAGCTGACAAAGGCATATCATAACCATAACTCTACTTAGGCCAAAAATATCTTGTGCTTATGGCTGCAGCCAGTAAAGAAGTAGGGAAGGGGGTGAAATTTTTTTTCAATTTTACAGACAAAAAATCCAGGACTTTCCAAAACCCCCATGAAAAATTTTCCAGAACCTTACAGATGTTTAAATCTAACGTACTGGCACCACAAATTTAAAAGTAAAGGACTACAAGTAATCTGTGAGCGAAACAAGCGGAAAAAATGATTTCCATTTGAGCCGATGAAATAAATGCATGATTTTCAAGGATATTTTCCAGGACCTTAAACTTTTATTTCCAGGACTTTCCAGGTCCTGGAGTTTTCAAGAAAAAAATCCAAAACTTTCCGGGAGGCATGGGAACCCCGATCATGAATCACGACATGTCACGATGTAATATAACATAACAATTCATGAAAAGAAATTGACATACGAAACAGTACTCGTGAGAACTGAAGTAAAGACGCTACAGCATAACAGACTAGATACAAAAAAATCTGCTAATAGTTCTTTTCAGTAAAACTTTGAAAATGCACTAAAAGCAACATAAATATGTTTGAGGATCAAACATAAATTTAGGGACACAAGGTTTTTGGGGATAAATGGCAATTGGAAGCCCTTGAATACCTTCACTGAATTCACCGAAGCCACCAGTATTACTGGTGGCATGAGTCAGCACAGGCAAAAGCCATATAACGCTTAATATCCAAATAACTAAGATTAACTGTGTGTTTCCGGTTGCAGTTCCCATTTGAAACAATTTTTAAATTGATTTATTGTATTACTGGTTACACACACGTCAGACAGTGCATTCCAGTTACTGATTACTCTGCTGCCAAATACATACTTTTTCAAATCTAATCTACTGCGTTTTTTATACAGTTTCTTTGAATGACCTCTTCTTTGACCTTCATCATATGCAAAGAATAAATCTGACTGCAAACTATAACAATCATTAATAATTTGAAATGTTTCTAGTAAATCACTCCTGCGCCTTCTTTTTTTCTAATGTCATTAAATTTGATTTTTTAATACATTCTTTGTAATGTAAATTTCTTACATCGTCAATCAATTTAGTTGCACGACGTTGAACTCCCTCTACTAACTCAATATCCTTTCTATAGTACGAGCTCCAAATTGATGCACAATACTCTAAATGCGGTCTTACAAGACTTTTATACAAAGGCATAATAGTTTCCTTAGATCTATCGCTAAAATTTCTTTTATATACCCCAAGCATTTTACTAGCTTATTTTACTGCCTGACTACACTGTTTATCCCACTTCAAATCTTTACTCACAATTACTCCCAAATTCTTTTCTTCATCTATTGTTTCCAATTTATTGCCACCCATATAGTAGTCAGCATGACAGTTGTTATGTCCAATGTGTATAATCTTACATTTGCCAGCGTTAAATAGCATCTGCCAGTCTACTGACCATTTTACCAAATTCTTCAAATCATTACGTAAACTATCAATATCTTCCTGTGAGTTAACAACCCTATATATTTTTGTATCATCGACAAATTTTAAAACTTTACATGCAACTGACACATCTATGTCGTTAATATAAATTACAGACAAAATTTGTCCTAAAACCGATCCTTGTAAAACTCCACTTAAAACATCTTTCCAACTGGAACACTGACCATTCAATGTAACTCTTTGTTTCCGACCAGATAGCCAATTTGCTATCCACAGTAACAACTCACCCCTAATACCATGTGCAGCTAACTTATGTAGTAATTGCTTATGTGGAACCTTATCAAAAGCTTCTTGAAAGTCTAAATAAATAACATCCATGGGATACCCAGAATCTACGTAATTAGCAACCTCTTCTAAGAAAACTAATAGATTTGTTAAGCAAGACCTATTTTTGACAAAACCGTGTTAATTAATTTATAAAGATACACATGCTCTATAACTTTATCGAGTATTAAAGATTCCAGAACTTTACACAAAATTATCGTTAGACTTACAGGTCTGTAACTAGCAGAGCTACTTCCTTTACCCTTTCTAAATATGGGTGTGACATTTGCCAATTTCCATTCTTCTGGAACATCCCCTGTTTTCTGTGATTTATTAAAAAGTTCAGCAACAAAGATATTTCATCAACTATTGCAAGAAGCATTCTACTGCCAACTGAACCTATACCTGGTGCCTTATTCATTTTTAATTTACACAATTTAGCTTTTACGTCATTTGAATCAATCATAAAACTACTTAAACTCACAGATTTTCAGCACAGAATACATTTTTAACTGTCGGGAGATGGCCACAATCCTCCCGTGTGAAAACCATAGCAAAAATGTATTTAACATCTCAGCCATTTGCTGGGCATTACTGATCAGCTTACCATTATCATTTAGTAAAGAACCAACTTTAATTTGAACTTTTGTTTTTGACCTCACATATGTAAAAACTGTTTTATATTGTTTGCTAATTTACGCTCAAAATTTCTTTTAGCCAATTTTACTGCTTTGCTAGCTTTATTAACTTGCCTTTTATACTGTATTTCTACGCTATCATCCTTGTTCTGTTTCCATTTATTCCAAAGTTTATGTTTTTTCTTAATGCTCCTTGAGACCTTATTGTTCATCCACAGTGGTTTAATACGTTGACCTGAAACCAATTTATGTGGGATAAAGTTTGTTATAGCCTCCTGCAAAATCGTATTCAAAATACACCACATTTCGGTAGCTGTATTTGCAGAAGTATTAACCTCAGATAATCTTTTTTTAACAAATGCTTGCATGCCATCATAATCTCCCTGATTATAACGTAACTGCATCTTTTTCTTAGCTGGATTATATTTACATACTACACTGTGTCTCAAAAAACATCCCCGACATTTTCAACCGTAACTAGAAAACCAACTATCAGATTTTGATAATTTTTGCTATGAATATTCCTGACACAACTTAATTATTAAAACGGTAGTTCCCGGAAGGCCTTATGTTTTACGACAGTTCTTTATTAGTCCGCCCGAAAGCAATAGCTTGCGGAGCGGACTTATGTTTTAGCCCAGATGTTTTATTTTTATTTTTTTTGTCCTCGCGAGATCTCCGAGATGCGTGGGCCGGCCGGCGTGAAATTTTGCACGATGGTCAGTACTAGGCCCTATTTTATAATGCCGGTTCAAAATTTCGGGGGGCGCACCCCAAAAAAATTTCAGGGGCCAAAAACATGCAAAATTTGGCCCGATTTCCGACGACTTCGAAGTTCGGCGGCGAATATCTCCGAAACAGATGAAGATATTCAAAATCGGATAGTCATTCCATGTATGGCGATTCCTCCTGCGTTAGGTGAAACAAATCCGGTAAAGTTTGGTCCAGTGACCTTGGAGATCTCGATGTTGAATCGTACCCACCCAAAGTGCATTTTTCGGAAGACCATATTTCGGCCCCTAGGGCCCCCAAATTTTTACACGTGCTAGAGAATCACCAAGTCTTACTAGCGCACCCCCACCGGGGGCGCGGGCCCCCTTACCACTTTTTTCAAAGAGGAGTCAAAAATTGGCTTAAAATGCAATGAAGGAGCGCTTATAACTTCAGAGTTAGGGGGTGTAGCTGGACGAAACTTTGGCACTTGACGCGCCTCTAGGTTAAGGTGTTAACGCAAGTACGAAATTTGGGGGAACCACCCCCCTTGAAATTTGGGAGGGCAAAAAACGTCCAAAATTTAGTACGTTTTACGACAACTTTTGAGTTTGACTGCAAATATCTGTGGAACCGATAAAGATAGCGACAAAATCTAAACGGCGTTGACGAGAGCGATCCTTTCGGCGTTCAACAAAAAAAATTTTGTGAAATTTGGTCCACTACGGACAAAGTTATAAGCGCTCATGTTGACATACCCTAAGCGCATTTTTCGGAAAACCATATTTCAGCCCATAGGGGGTGCTGCGCCCCCAAATTTTTACACGCGCTAGAGAATCACCAAGTCTTACTAGCGCACCCCCTAACAGGGGGCCCCCCTTACAACTTTTTTCATAGGGGAGTCAAAAATTGGCTTAAAATGCAATAAAGGAGCGCTTATAACTTCGGAGTTAGGGGGTATAGCCCGACGAAATTTTGGCACTTGACGCGCCTCTAGGTTGGGGTGTTAACGCAAGTACGAAATTTGGGGGCACCGCCCCCCTTAAAATTTGGGAGGGCAAAAAACGTCCAAAATTTAGTATGTTTTACGACAACTTTTGAGTTCGACCGTGAATATCTCTGGAAACGATAAACATAGCGACAAAATCTAAACAGCGTTGATGAGAGTGATCCTTTCGGCGTTGAACAGAAAAAATTCTGTGAAATTCGGTCCACGACGAACCAAGTTATAAGCGCTCATGTTGACCAACCCTAAGTCGACAATGCCCGTTCGGCTTTGATGCCGGGGAAATTTTACCCCCCCCTTAATTTCCCCCAGTCGGACTTAGGGCGCCGGGCGGACTCACGTTGGGCTTTGCCCCAAATTTCTAGTTTCAATTTTTTTCAATGCGAAATCTCCGAGGTCTCTTGGCCGATTGCCACACAATTTTGTGTCATGTTCGAAAGGAGGTTCTATTTTATAATGCTGGTCCAAAAATTTGGGAGGCTGCCCCCAAAAAATTTGGGGGCGAAAAACACGCTAATTTTGACCTGATTTTGGACCCCTTCCCAGTTTGTGCATGAATATCTCTGGAAAGGATAGAGATATCCAAAATCAAAAAACTATTTGACCGACAGCATTTCCTCCTTAGAGGAGCAATTATACCCCAAAAATCAAATTTTTCGGAATACCATATTTTGGCCTCTAGGGGGTGCTGCGCCGCAAAATTTTTACACGTGCTATAGAATGTCCAAGTCTTGCTAGCCTACACCCCACTGGGGATGTGGGCTCCCCCAACAATTTTTTTCAATGGGGGGGTCAAAAACTGGCTTATAATTCAGCGTATTAGCGCCAATAACTTGGGGGTCAAAGGCAGTAACAACATGAAACTTTGCCACATGACAGGACATAAGGGGAACATTATCACTTATATACAACATTTGGGGGCACAGCCCCCTTAAAATTTGGGAAGGCAAAAAACGTCCAAAATTCGGCGCGACTTAGGACAACATTCGACTTTGACCGCAAATATCTTTAGAATGGATTAAGCTATCGACAAGCGGTCAACGGCGTTATCAACTACCGTTTCTTCTGCGCTGAACAAAAAAGTTTGATGAACTTTGGTCCACTAACCATGAAGATCTGTTTGCTCATTTCGACCCACCCAAAATCGACAGTGCACACGTTTTCGGACAATTTTTGACTTTGACCATGAATATCTCTGGAACAAATAAAGATACTGACAAGCAGTTAATGGCGGTTTCAACTACTATCAATTCCACGTTAAACACATGAAATTTGGTGGACTTGGATTCACTAACCACAAAGTTGTATTTGCTCATTTCGACCTACTCAACATCGATAGTTCGCATTTTTTCAAACAACTTCAGACTTTGATTGCATATATCTCGAGAACGGATAGAAATATTGATAAACGGAAAACGGCATTTACAACTACGATCGATTCCACGACGAACGCAGAAAAATTGTTGAGCTTGGGTTTACAAACAACAAAGTTCTGTTGTCTCATTCCAAACCACCCAAGTTTAGCATTGCACTTGTTATACACGTATATGACAACGCAGTTGTGTTTGGGTCATGTGACTTTGCTGCGAACGAAATTTCAACCCCTTAACTGTCCCCCAATCGGACTTATGGTGCCGGGTGGCCTTATGTTGGGCTCTGCCCCATATTTCTAGTCATTTTGAGCATCCTCACCAGACAAGCCAAAACTCTGCTGTTACAATATAACATTATGACATAACTAAAACATCGTGCACCTTGTGTGAGGAATGGAGTTAGAAGAGTTCACAATTGGATTTCGCAACAAACTGCTGTGTTCATCAATGCCACTTTCCTGTGTAAAAATAGCAGCAAAATTCAGTAAAAAAGCACTTGTTGAAAATCTGTGTTCAGACACCGAGATCTGTTTACAATACATTACAACTGCTATTCGTTTAACATCAAAATATACTTATTTTTAACAGCAACACACCCTGACCCAGGAACTCACATTTCGGAACCTGAAATTGGACGTTGTTGGCGATTGGTGCAAACAACAAGGGCATACAGTCAGCCTATTTCTCGTATGACAGCGATGTCTTAAAATGCAAGTAATGTCTCTTCAGCCAGTACCATGCTCCACTGACATACGTTGACACTGCTCGCGTTCAAATTCTCTCAGACGCTACGCTGACGCTAATAGTAGTAAGTGACATCACAGTTCCGTCACAACTGTCCACTTTAAAGCTTATTTTTACAGTATAAAAATATACTAGCAACAGGAAGATTAATAAATGCTGACAAATTAACATCTGATAAAGCCAATAAGTGCTTTATAAGTTACGTAAAATAGTGCAACTTGGCCTATAATTGTTCAGTTGCAAGAAGTTCTACCACATATAAAATTACATAAATAAGTTTTTAAAAAACATGCATTCACATTGCTGGCCTTCGAAGACTCACATATGGTTGACTCACCCTAGCAACAGCTGGGCTTCTTGTTTTGTGTAATAAAAATCATGTGTTGAAAAATTACTTTAAATGATTTTTATGACATGCTGCAAATTAGTAGCAAACAAGAGCTCTTTAGAGAAAAAGACCAAAACCAAAGCCTTAATTTCACAAACAAAACAAAAATATAGAAAAAAGTTTTTTTAACTGCTAACAACGTTTGATGTGCAGACGCTTATAACGAATTACACGAGAAGAATGATGATAGAATGTACTTCAGAAGATTTCACTTTGATGTTTTAAGTGTTTCTACTCAGTGATCAACCAAGAAGCTAATCGACACGTTTTGGTCATATTAGACACAAGAAGAAAAAGTACTAATAACAACCAATTACACACTACTCACTGTTCCTTCTACATGTTACATTACTGTCTGTCATTTTCTTGAACAAAAACCATTAAAAACATTTGACTCTCTAACTTTAACATTCAGAACTGTCTGTAAATATAAAAATCAGCCAGAAATTTCGAGGCTTTGCAGTTAAGGTAGCTTACTTGACATAGAACGCATTTTCCCTGCCCACAACTTACTGGTTCATCTTCGTCATCGTCATGAGTGCAGCACGAGCTACCCATCGCCGTAAGCTTAAAATCAAAACAGATAAATGTAAACTGGCAAACTGAATAGTTTCCTAGACAGTTGTTATATTCGTACGCGTTTTCAGTATTATACGAAGTATATTCAAAGGGCACAAATTTAACTGAAATGAATACAATACAAATGTTTATTTTGCTAACTACTGCAATAAATATTTAATTTAAACAACGTAAACATTTCATGCGTCTATTAGCACGGCACACGTAGTTGCAACGGTAACGGTATCACCGTATCACATGGTTTCCATCAAACGCAACGTATGCAAAAAACGCAACAAAAAATAATCACCGCTTTTATTCCTGCGTATTTGCCGTTGCTTTGCTTGCGTCGGCGGTGTCAAAAAGTACTCAAGGGCCTTGCATTGTGCGCATTGAGTGCGTGAGACTATGCTTTACGTTAGGTACAACCGTACTGCCGTACAAATAAACACTACACACTAAATGATTTTAATATAGCATTGGCTATATTACCGTCAAGACGGTACTCCAGCCATCAACACTCCGGTACCGTCAAGACTTAGCCAGTAAGTAAAACCACCGAATAGTAGTCACAAATACCGACCAAGGCCGTCCGTGTCCGATGCCGTCGTGTCTGTGCCGACGGCGAGCGGCCAAGGCACGGACACGGCGGCACCGGACCACCTGCCGTACCTCAGCCGTAGCCTCATGGGTCGGCACTCGGCAGTCCGGCCAAGCAGCTCCTCAAGCTAGCAACTATCATTGGATAGCCGCTTGGCAAGTTTTGTGAGCTGCCAGGACCAACCTCAATATCAAGCCATACTGCACAGTAATATATGGTGTCCACTAACACTAACCCTAACCCCATCCCTAACCCTAATCGTAATCACTAAACCCTACAAGATAATATAGACACAAATTATTGTCTCTGCCACCTCGCCTTACCGCCATAACTGATAACCACTCGCAACGTGGCGCCACATGTTGCACGCAAGCTGTTGAAGTTAAAAGTCATGCATTCTACAAAAAATAACTTTGACTTCAGCTATACTCTGATATAATACTGAATAAGCCTGATTTAAATACGTTATAGTGTCGTCACATGGTTAATAGACTTTTTATATATTATATTTATTATATCTACCGCTAAAGTTATTGATATTCGAATCGGTATAGGCTACTTACTTGACGGCACCGAAACGCTGATGGCTAGAGTACCGTCTTGACGGTACCGTAGCCACTTCGTTTTATTATTCTGGGTTGGAAACTTCAAATTCGTAGCAGACGATGGATTTTTGGTCGGATTTCGGAGATTATAAAAGTGACAACCCGCATTTGTTGCATTTGCAGCATGCAGCGATTCAGTACATGACTTTGAAGCAACTGTTTGAATATGTTCGCCAGAAATGTGAAATTTATCAGCATTTGCAGGTGCGTGGGTGTGTCCTTTTCGTTAGCTATAATAGAGGATTAACACATAGCAAAACAAATATAATAGAAACAGATGCCCATCAGCCAGTGAAAAATTGTACTTATATTGTTGCGTTTTTTAAAGTGACTGTTATTTCATCAGGGTTTACCCCCTTGGAGTTAGAACCACTCTCACCCATGAAACTCAAAAGTCAGTTAATTGTATTTAGCAGTAGCCACACATGATTGTTTTTGAATGTGTGCAGGAGAAAGCTTTTGATTTTATCATTCCAGTTTGCTGCATGGAGTTGCTTGATATTAATGGTATGTTTTTCTCTGGGTTATAAAAGATCACGGTTTTCTCTTAGATCTTGAGATTGAGATCTTAGACGTGTTTCGCACTTTTTTTCTCTGAGAATCTCACTTCTACGGCTCAGTTGTTCTCACTAGTTCTCACGAAAAGTGTGAAACGCGCAAGTAAGAATTCTCTGAGAATTCTAACATAGAATTCTACGCTAGCCAATTTTGTCTATTTGGATGACGTAACTCAAGCAAGTGGGCGGAGCTAGCATAACGTAGCAAAGGAAAATCTTGCTCAAAATTTCTCAGATAATCTCAGAGAAGTAGAAAGTGCGAAACGCGCCTCTTATATTCTACAGTTGTGTACTTTCTGTATACCTGAACCTGAGGCGCGTTTCGCACTTTTTTTCTCTGAGAATCTCACCTCTACGGCTCAGTAGTTCTCACTAGTTCTCACGAAGTGTGAAACGCGCAAGTAAGATTATTCTACGAGAATTCTAACATAGAATTCTACGCTAGCCAGCACACAAGCAAGTGGGCGGAGCTAGCATAACGTA
>Ga0209367_1012264_pt1 | contig 11239 bp, 10 predicted proteins | sample WorMetLIZISLAND2_FD_187412 | JGI IMG/M metagenome (GOLD analysis project Ga0209367, IMG submission 187412) | Marine gutless worms symbiont microbial communities from Max Planck institute for Marine Microbiology, Germany - Olavius geniculatus... ... | reverse complement strand
TGCCACCTGGACGACCAGCCAATCACGCCATGTCATGGACCCCTCGTGGTAGTGGCAGACGACGAGGTCATCCAACGAAGACTTGGCGGTCTACATTTAAAGAAGACCTGGTGGACCGAGGAGTCGATTGGAACAGCATCCAGGCTGTGGCTACAAACAGAAGCAGATGGCAAACTCTTGCTGCCCAATGCCCATTGTCCTGTCAAGGACTGGAAAATCTAAATGATAAGTAATAAGTGATCAGTAAATATGTAAATACTATTATGTAGACTATCTTTTCTAAACACTCACTAAGCTAAACATAATGCACAACAGATAACGTAGCAGACAGAGACGTAGTACTTGTACTTGTACTTGTGACCTGAGTACTTGCAACATCTCTGGTAGCAGATATGACTCGGTACATACTTCCAGTGAGACACTGGTGCTGTGCCGAGCTGATTCCAGTGACAAAGTAAACGGAATGATGCCCGACTGTGGAATAGCAAGATCCATCTTGCGCATATCACGATCAGTGTTAGTGCTGTAGGACGTTATCGAGAGAGTGACAAGGCCGTTGACATCGGCTGCTAGTGGTGGCGATTCATCCACTTGCTGTAACTGCAGCTAATACAGCAACCATACACACGTATTAACATACGCTTACAACAACAGAAATAGCAAGTTCTGTGAACGACAATCGGCGACTTCACTTTTTACTTAAACTTTTTTAGACTTTCGCTGAGTCAAAGCTAAAGCTGAATGCTAAAGTCTGTACTTAGACAAAAGTTCAACTAAACTTTAATCCAAGTCTATAGGCTCAGACCTTAGGCTTAGACTTTGACCAAAACTTTGGTCTAAGTCAACACTTAAACCATCGGCAAAGTTCGCGGGACACAAATCATGAAAGTCCACGACACAAATCATGTCGCTGACTTTCATGATTTGTGTCGCGGACTTTCGTGACTTGTGTCCACGACTTTCCCCGTGCATTGTAACAGACTAAATTCCGTTACAGTGACACAAACGGGTTTGTCGCAAACATCTCGACATGTCAAAATTGTTTTTACCCGCAACTTTCATGATTTATGTCCGCGACTTTCATCAAAAGTTCATGATTTCATGATTTGTCACTGTTTGTGTCCACAACTTTCCCCGCAGGGAAGTTTTGGTAAAAGTCGACGTAATGGAATTTGAATTTTTATCTGCATACAGAGTCGCCTATCCAGCTACTAAGTAGGACTGAGCCCGGCATGTGTTTAGTAACTTTGTTGATTTGACATAACGTGTTACCGCTATGTCATGCCACCAAGTATGATACGTGTGGCTTGGTAGTCTAACGGTAACGTGCCAGACTTGTAATCCTGAGGTCACTCAGGGGCGCAGGTTCGACTGCGCACCGAGACGCTGCCGGGTAATGACCTTAGGCAAGTTGTTCACACACATATGCCTCTGTCACCAAGCAGTATAATTTGATACCGGCCAAAGGGCGGTGATGCCCCGTGGCTGGGAAGGTAACCGTAAATCTGGCATCGCACTGGCCATGCATCACGGACTTAAGTGGTTTATCTACCTACGGTCTCAAAGGCCTAAGGAAGGGAGATGAGCACCCCATTAAAGCCCCAGTAGGGGTATGGCACCTTTAACTTTATGACACTAAGCCTGCTAAAATGTGCCAAAATTGCGACCAGCTTTAACACATCTTCAGTGATGGATCTTGCTCTCCACTTTGTTTAGACTGCCAATGTGCATGAACCAAACTGGACAAATTGGACACTTCTTTTGATTGGATCGTTTTAAAACAACCTCAGACCATAACCTAACTACGTATAAAGTTTCAAGCATTGATCTATTTATTTATCTATTATACAAATTGTACAACTAATACACGTGAAAAAACATATTTCATACTTCTGCTGTGAGACACCGCTGGACAAGATCTGTTAGCCTACTTAAAATCACGCACACACCCAGTCACACAACTGGCACAATTTTACCACAAACAGTCTCAGCTATGCTCAGAATAACACAAAATACGTCAGAAAGCCAAATGCCAGTGAGAGACTTACATATCCAGTGAATTCCAGACCAGGTTTGTAGCTGGACGGAGTCATATCCAGGAACTCAAGTTTATAGCGCCGACTATGACACTGGACAGTGGAATTTCCCGACAGGATTTTACCGGTGGCGCGCTCGGTCACATTGGCAATGACAAGAATTTGTCGGTAAGCCAGTGAAGAGAGGCGATCATTACTGTAATGTGACGGCATCAAGTACATGAGCTCATTGAATGGTATGGTGAAACTAGCACGGCCCTGCTTCAACTACAGCCAAATAAATACATTACGTCAGCATTCACACCAACCAGCTGTAAATCCACCGTATCCCAAAATTAGCAAACCCCTGCTTCAAACACGCCCAGTTCAGTTTGTAGTTCATGGATTTCAACAAAATATCGTATGCTGCACTATCTTAACATGAGTTACCGTCATACCTATTATGGTGTACGCACTTTACCGTGTGTGCTCAGTGTAACGTCGTTTGTTTACCTTAAGTTTACGTTCAATACGTTGTCATTGACAAAAGGATCAAGCAGCAGCATACCCGCCTTAGACTAAGAGTTTGTGTCGAAGCCAAAGGTGCCCACTTTGAGCTCAAACTTTAAACGTTAGTTCAGAATGCTAGTCTCAATGACTGTTTCAAATTCTGTAAAAATCTGTCAGGTATTAACGATTTTACACTAACTTATCTGTAGGGGTCCGCTAATTTTGGGATATAGTGTAGTAAGGTAAGTTACAGAAATAGTGTCAGAAACTCTTGCTATTATCAGTAGAAGCAGCAGTATGCAAAGCACTTTCTATTATGAGAAATATAATAGAGAACTTGGAATACAACTTTATCTCAATTCTACTATAAAACGAGTGACTTTCACTGGAAACTGTATACTTATGCAACTTGTGAAAGGATAATTAAAATAAACTCAACATCAGCTAATGACAATACAGCAATTGGGAGATGCAGAAAATCAGAAACAAACTTGCAACAATAATGACAATTAAATGACACCTACCTACAGTGTGCACCAAAAAAACTTCAAATTCAGTATATTTTCCAGAGCAGTAAAATATATGCAAATTATGCAAAAAACAATAAATATTATTAGATTGTGAACAATCTAATGTACTTCTCACGCACATTATTTTCTCCCATATTCTTCTAAGTGCTTCATCGTTCATTTCAACTTGTATTAGAGACCCGGCATCTATTTAAGACTGATCTATTATATTAATAGTGACTGGAGTTGTAAGTCATTATTGGAAATTGTCTCCTCATCTATCTGGCACCGTTATGGAGATATGGTGCCTCAAAGATAATGGGGTCGCGATCTTGACCTTTTGGAGTCACGTGACGTCATTGGTCACGTGACCATTCGACTCACAATAGTCAACTTCCTGTGGGAAGTCCATTGTGACCATGTGTCTATCTGGCACTGTTATGGAGATATGGCCATTTGAAGTTCTTCCAAAAGGCTTTTCCAGGAACAGAGGTCAGTCGTCAGTCGGTCCTTAATATTGCACAAATCTCATATACTCCTTATCGCTACCTTAGGAACGCAGCACGTGAGGAGTAAAAATAGTTAGATGTACTGATAAAAAACTCTCGCACTTTTTCACAACAAAAATCTGACAACTTACACATCACGCACATTTCTACCACTAACTGTCGCAAAGTTATCAATGCTCAAAAAAATCCAGTTTTTAGTGCTTACAGTAGCCGTGTGATGTATCTTTGGGTAAACCGTTGTGTCCCGTGCATAAGACGGTGCAAGCTGGACAAAGACGTCAGCCTGACCATTAACGGGCTGACCGTATGTATATCTGCAGTGTAAAGTACACAATTCAACTCACAAGCAGCTTTCTCCTCTACACTGAAATCCGTCCAATGTGTACAAGGTGGCCAGAAAGTCAAATTTTAAAAAATTCCCTGTGTTTTCCAGACTTTTACAAAGCCACAAACTTACTTTTCCATGGATTACTACAACAACAATTAATTGTAATAATGATAATCTGAGGGAACAATGTGATGTCCCACAGCAGGGTCTGGAGATGGAGCCCTGCCACGAGCATATTTCAGAGCATTTTTGCACACCAGAAACCCCCAAAACCGTATCTGGTGACACAATTTTGTTTGTTACGATTACTCCTCGAGGATGCACAGAATTCCCTGAGAATTCCCAGGTTTTCCAGGTTTGTGAGTGAGTGAGTGGGTAGGGTTTAACGTCCCGCCCGACACACTATAGGTCAGTCCGGGGATGGCCTTTTCAGGCAAAATTGCACATACACATAATAACAAAACAAAAGTCTAACCTTTACGAAAGACAAAACACACAAAAAACGACACAAACCTAGAATTTTAAGAACTGCCGATTATAACTGTGCATATGTAATGGTAATGGCAATTCTAATGATCTTCTCTGTTATCCTCCAGACAGTCGTCAGTGTCAGAATGCTGTCTATTAGAAGACAGGGAAGGTCTACGGGTGTTATTATACTACTGCATTACTCGCCACTGAATTCACAACTGTCCGATCAAAACTTATAGAGCAAATGACTAGAATAAACACAATGTACGCAACTAATAAAGTATTTGTGAATACTACAATGCATCAGCAGCAGCAGACGTACATACTTTGCAGTGACGGAGAAGGATAGGTCAGACCGGAAGGAAGACGCACGGTTAGTGTTCACCAGAAAATATGATGGCAGTTCAACAGACACTTTGAATTTAGGCAGCACTAAGCATACAACAACAACAGTAAAGTGAATGTAGCATGCTGCAATATTTATAGCAATGCTGTCAGCGTCAGCCAATAGGTATCGATTGGCCAGCCGGCAGGCCCGCCAAGCTAGGCCTATAGCTATTGGCCAACACCTGGGTCTGCCTAGCTGAGTAGCACGGTTGTGTATTGCAATATTAAGGCATCAAAAAAAATCTGGTCCTGTGAGACATTGACCTTTGGCATTGAAGTTCAATAGGGTACTTGTGGTTGTCTAGGTATATGTTTAATTGTTTACGCAAAATTTCTTTAAGCTAAATGCAGCAGTACAATAGTTATCATGTTGACGGAAAAAGAAACAAATTTTGCCACGGTGCTAAAAACAATACTTTTGCTACCATGGAAGGTAATAAGACTCGCAATGGCTATGCTACACTGCTGTTATACATGTAAGCCCAACATCAAGCGTATCAAATAAGTACAACCAGACCGTTGCTGGTTAGGCGTATAATAACAAATTTTGAGCTTCTGGTTGCAGTCGACAAAAAATTAGGGACAGGGGCAGTGAAAAAATTTATTTTATTATTTATTTTTATACAATGACGTGTCATGTAATATTACCCAACAACTCATAAAAAACAAACTGACACACTAAATAGTATTTATGAGAACCTAAGCAAAGATACTGCAACATTTTAAGCCAGATGTAAACGGTATTTTGCAGTAAAATTTCGAAAACAAACTGATAACTGTGCTGATAGTTTTAAAGGTCCAATAAAAATTTTAGAGATGCAGGTTTTCTCTAGGGATGGATGGTAACCAGAAGGACGCGATTTTTTTTCTTAGGCCTTAGTACGACTTAACAGTAACACTAGAGACATGGGACACACAATGACAACAGTCAGAACTGATGAAAACGTATGCACAAACTATACATACCATACTCAGCCACTTCAATGACTTTCTCAACCTCATTCCTCTACAATACACATGAACATTGAACACATACGCACGTACACACAATCTTGTCACGCGTCACATAAAAATAGTGAGAACTAAGTCTACTGCCGACAAAACTGATGTACACCAATAGGCTGCTGAAAAAGCAATACAAAAAATGCCAAAAAATGAGCTGCAAAATACCAAAAAAACTGTCATTATCTGATACACGGACTATTATGTGTTAAATCCCTCTATAAAACAACTACTGGTAGCTACAAACCATCAAACATAATGAAACTGTCTATGACTTGAGACCTACTGCACATCAGTTTAAACGAGCAAGACAACATGTGATATATTAAATGATTTTGATGATAATGATGATAATAATGACGATGCAGTTTAACAACAAATGCAAGCCATCAATCACAGCTAGAAAAGTGCAGCTTACACCAGCTTTTACGACAATTTTCCATTCACCGAGAACTGTCTCATCCGCCAACTGCAAGTCACTGGAGATGACACCTACACACAACAGTCAGTAATTAATACAAAAAACCCAGCTGTTGCTAGGGTGGGGCCGACCATATTGGTTGTCACTGACCTTGAAGGTCATCCAAGGTCGATGATTTTTATGTTATTTGAAAGGGCCTATGCCACTTCCTATTAGTGATTAATAGTAACCTTGGCCCTATCTCAAACCGTTTTCGAGATATGGCCACTTGCAGCTTGAAACATTCCATTACATAGTGCATTATGACCCTTCAAGGTCATCCAAGGTCATCGATTAACATGTCAATTGAAAGCCAGTGTGCGACTTCCTATTAGCGATCAATAGCAACCTAGGCCCTATCTCGCACCGTTTAAGCCACGATACATCCATGATATACAAACAAACAGACGGATGGACGACAATCATGACAAAGGGCCGACCTTAAGGTTACAGCTTAGCGGTAGGCCCAATCATTGATCATTCATCAGCAATAGCTCTCCACCCAACACCACAAGCTCATCAATCAATTAATCAATAAAAAACACTGTGTATAAATGACCAGTAGTGTCCGAATTTCTTGAGAAAACCCAAATCAGTGAGAATGCTCACTGAAACGTTAGGTTTCACTTGAAAGACGCAGTGTTAGACAGTTGTCAAAGTGAGAGTGGCAAACTGTTCCATGTGGCTGGCGTAGTATATGAAAACACTCGGACTGAAATCAAAACAAGAAAAATTCATGTAGGTGCCAAGTGCTGACACATGAAATAGCCATTCATTCATTTATCAATCATCGAAAGCACTAGCAGTACACTAGGCCAAAGAACATTCCCTGCTTAAGTATATATGCGTCATTTTCTAGACATCTCTTCATCTCTAGTGACTGATAGCAATAATGTCATACCAGTTGAGTTGCTGCGATTAAGATACTGTTTAATTCTGTTGTCTGCACTATCCTGTAACACAGAAATACACCCAGACAGTGACTATACGTCGTTCACTTTCTACATTGTATTTATTCACTAATTTGCAGCAACTGCATGGCATTTATGCACCTTTCCATATTTTTCATGTCAGCCATAAAGTTCCCACTCTTTTACTGACAAAAATTCAAAACTTTTACAGAACTTTCCAGAACCTTTTCGTAGATATAATGAAAAAAATATCATTTACTTACAATATTCACTATTCAGAGTATAGTCCATCGCAGAAACTTCAGCAAAGTAGCCAAATGTTGATATTAGCTGTTTTCAGAAATCAGTAAGCATTTAAGTAAGCAACAGTCAACACAAACTGGGTGATATACTATTGCTGCTTGTTTTCCATTTCAGCCTATAAATATGCGTGATTTTCAAGGATATTTTTCCAGGACTTTCCTGGACCTTAAACTTTAATTTCAAGAACTCTGAAGATCCTGGAACTTTCAAGAAAAAAATGCAGGACTTTCCAGGAAGTGTGGTAACCCTGAAGCCAGCAATGTCATTTTGTGCTATAATTTCCTGCGTTGGCTACATGCACCAGACTAAGCTTAGATGGCTCTTGAGTCAATCATAACTGCTGGTTTTCTTGCTCCCTACACAGATCACTGTCATGCTGTCCTTGACGTCTTAAGCCCAAATTCCATTACGCCGACTTTCATGATTTGTGTCCGCAACAAAGTTCGCGAACTTCCCCATGCGTTGTAACGGACTAAATTCCACTAGAGCGACACAAACGGGTTTGTCGCAAACTTGTCACGGACTTTGTCGTAAATATCTCGACGAGTCGAGATTGTTTTTGTCCGTGACTTTCAGGATTTATGTCCACAACTTTCATGATTTGTGTCCACGACTTTCCCCACGGGGAAGTTTCAGTGAAAGTGGGCGTAATGGAATTTGGGCTTTACTAATCATCTAAATACATTGGAGTGCAGGCATGCACATATTAACGCAAAACCACTGACTGAAACTGGTTACAAGACTCACAGTATCAGACGTATCGTAGATGTCTACCTAACTCATCAAAACACATATATACACCATGTCCCAAAATTAACGGCTCCCCTACAGATGGGTTAGTGTAAAATTGTTAATAACTGACAGATTTTCTCAAGATCTGAAACAATCATTCAGACAATCATTCTGAACTTGTTTTTTTCAGTTTAAGCTCAATGACCACCTTTGGCCTCGAAGCAAGCTCTTAGTCTAAGGCGGGTATGCTGCTGCTTAATCTCTTTGTCAATAACAATGCACTAAACGCAAGCTTAATGTAAACAAACTCTGACGTCATAATGATGATACACTGAGCAAACAAGGTGAAGTGTGTAGGCCTAGGACATAATGAGTGTGACCTTAAGTAATGTTAAGATAAAGCAGTGTATGATACTTCGTTGAAATCCACGAACTACAAACGGAATTAAGCATGTTTGAAGCAGGGGGCCACTAATTTTGGAATATGGTGCAATTAGTACTCACATGAATGACAACATCCAAAGATCCTTTGTATGGTTTCAGGTTTGGATAAACAGCGATTACACGGAACATCACTGACAACAAATATTTTAAGCAGAACAATCAGTTCATCTGATAACACAAATTACAAGGAGCTAAAAGGTTTCACTGACAAGCTACAAGACATCAACAGCAGCATTCATCAACAATCAACTCAATTAACCTCAAGTGATCATTGCAGTGAAGACTGGTCACTACTGAATGCTTACACCCTGTTTACACAATCAAGCAAACATCAAGCAGTCATCAAGCAAACATCGAGCAAACGTCGAGCAATTAGAGCACATATCATGCACATGTATTATGAATGCATTTGCTGGATGTTTGCTCGATGATTGCTCGATGTTTGCTTGATCGTGTAAACGGGGTATTAGTGTGACAAGTTACTCCTGGCCCTAGGAACATTCATGCCATTTAAACCATTTTGGTTTTTCTGTGTATTTTTGATTTTGATTAAGCAGACCATACAAAACAAACAGACAGGCATGACTCATAATATAGCTTACTAGAATGGCTGCATATGCTTATATACAAGTTCAACTCTAAGTTCCAGTTGCATCAGCTGTGCCGAATTCGATGGTCACTCGACGATGAGTCTGTGGCGACATTAGTATATGCATTTGTCACGAGTAGTATAGACTATTGCAACGGTCTGTTGAATGGTGCGCCGAAAGTGGTGACTGACAAGCTGCAGCGTGGAATGAACTCTGCAGCATTTGTCATCACAAACACACGGAAGTCTGACCACGGTCTGTCGCACGTTTGACGTGATATCCTACACTGGTTGGATGTACCAGAATGTGTCACATTCAAGCTATGCTTGTTTGTTTACAAGTGTCTGCATGGAATGAGACTGTCATATCTGTTGGAAATTTGCCAGCCAATCTCGTTGTTGGCTGGCCGTCATCATCTGTGTTTAGCTGTCCGTGGACAACTCGCTGTTCCTCATTACAGACTCAAAACAGTTAGCTGAAGGTATTATCTTTCGCTGGCCTGTCAGCATGGAACGGTCTCACGGCTTACCTGAATGATCACACACTCAACCCGGACTCTTTTAAATGTTTTCTTAAATCCATTCTGTTTCACATGTACTGATAACACATTCAGTGCACTAGAGATTTCTTCGAAATGATAGTGCACTATATAAATGTTCACTTATTATTATTATTATTAAGTTTATATTAGCTCATCAGTCAATGCTAGCATTCAAAAAATATGCGTACAGAGAGCAAACAAGGCACAGACCTTTCTGGCCGGGCTTGTAGATTGCCTTGTCTGTCTGTACAAACAGTGAGAGTGACTTGGCCTTGATTTCAATGGACGTGTTGTTAGAGAACGTCAAGCCACCGCTGCCACTCACGGCCAGCTTACACGCTGAACCTCTCAGATGACGCGGAACCTGCAACGACGATCAATAACTGTAGCACCACAACCACCTGTAATTTAAAGATTTAGTAAAGACCAGTGTCCGCTGCATAAGAGCACATACGATTTTTCGGCAATTAAGCTAGCATACGACCCTAGTCGGCCAGACGGCTAACTTTATTAACTGATAATGCCTTTAACTGACTGGGTCAGTATGCTAAAAGTTGTAGCAACAGGGCCATACTGTTATGCAGAACTCACTGTCTCTTCCCTCGCGATGACCATAACCATCGCCAGTATTCATTAGGCCGCCTGGAACAGTAGTTCCCGGAAGGCGTTATGTTTTATTTTATTTTTTTTTTGCCACCAGATCTCCAAGGTCCGTTGGCCGATTGCCGCAAAATTTTGCCACATGGCAGAAAGTGTGTTCGATTTTATAATCTAAGTCCAAAAATTTCAGGATTGGATAGAGATATCGATGAAGAGAAAACGGCGTTTTCAACTACGATCTATCCCATGTCAAACGCAAAAAAATTCAGTGAACTTGGATTCACAAACAACAAAGTTTAGCTGTCTCTTATCGAACCATCCAAGTTTAACATTGCGCTTGCTACACATGTATAAGATAATGCAATTGTGTTTGGGCCACGTGACTTTGCTGCGAACGGAATTTCAACCCCTTAACTCTCCCCCCAATTGGACTTACTGTGCTGGGCTGTCTCACATTGGGCTCTGCCCCATATTTCTAGTTTGCCTCTGTACCCAGACAGTCAGCCATCTCAGTAACTCAACATTTAGGGCGCGTTGCACCAACGTCGTTCAACTTTGAACCCGGGTCAAATCTGAATTTGAACCTAGTTCAGCCGTAAATTGCGTTGCACCAAAGCGGTTCAAGCGTTGATCTCCGTTCAATTCTGAACTGCCATCTGACCACCGATCAAATTTTGATCTCGGTTCAACTCGCGGTTACGCATGCGCACTAGGCAATAAATTTTTTCCGAGATAAAAAAAATTGTCCGATTCGAATCTTATCCTGTCCAAAAAACTTCCTCGTGTCAAATTATAAGACCTCTAATGCAATTATTCTGATGATCTGGATATGTTAGATTTCTGCTATATTCGTTTTATGTTCTCTTTGTGCTCGATAAATTAACAAATAGATGAATATATCGCATTTTTCGGTGGCGATGTCTCGCT
>Ga0209367_1012263_pt1 | contig 11240 bp, 6 predicted proteins | sample WorMetLIZISLAND2_FD_187412 | JGI IMG/M metagenome (GOLD analysis project Ga0209367, IMG submission 187412) | Marine gutless worms symbiont microbial communities from Max Planck institute for Marine Microbiology, Germany - Olavius geniculatus... ... | reverse complement strand
CTGGAGGACTCGTCGGCATTACACAGAATGCCAGTGCTCGGGAGCGATTCTTCCTGACAGCTCCGGAGCTGAGTAGGCTTGCTGAAGAAGCACATGTGACGACTGGCTCTCTCCAGAGAATAAACACCATGACCTGTCGCTGGCTGACTGGACAAGGTAAGAAGAGAACGTTCTGCATGTATCCTATGACGCATAAAAGTGAAGACTTGAGCAACATCATCACAAAGGTTGTGATGCCAGCCCAGATACAGAAAGATGTGTGCAGTCGTGATGACATTGGACAGCAGGAGTATGCCAGATTTGTTCAGGAGCGCATTAACACAAATGAGGTCAGTGTCTGGGCCAGAATGAAGAAAGTTCAACCAAAAACGTGGAAAAGTGCGAGGAAGTCTGTGAAACACAAACTAGATGACTAGGTTGTGGAACTCAAAGACGACAGGTCTTTGTTTGTCCGCATGTTGATTGTTGCTCGTTCACGGCCTGAAATCAACCTGCAGGAGTGTATTGGCCAGCACGAGTTTACCTCCCTTCATGCACGAGCCTTGTTCACAGTAAGTGGGGAACTTCTACCATGTACAGGCAAGAGCTCGCTGATGGCTATACTTGAGGAGTTACCCAACAAAACTGGTGCTGATATGCAGCCAGAGGATACCACAAATGAAGGAACTTTATTGCCTCCAAAAAGGTGGTGACTATTGCGTACCATGTTGCAGACAACACACCAGTTGGGAAGGTGTCAGCAAAGCAGTTCTTGTCCAGTACGACAACCAAAGATGAACTCACTGTCTATCTTGCAAAGAAAGTTCTCCACCATTTCCAGGGTAAATCCGCGGTCTTCATAGTGACTGCACGACAGGATGTCCTCTCAAACAACATAGATGTTCAACATCTCTATAGCTCACAAGAAGAAGCTGAAACAAAGATTATACTGCGCAGTCTGGATGCTGCTCAAAGAGGGGCAACAGAGCTTTACATTCAGTCACCTGACCCTAACGTATTTGTCCTTGCAATCCACCGCTACCATCAGCTATGCAAAGATACACAACTGATCACCGGTGTGGGGAACAAGAAGCGCCTAGTCCCACTAAGACCAGTAGCACATGCACTGGGCGCAGCAAAGGCTGAAGCCTTATCAGGGTTTCATGCTTTTTCTGGAGCCGACACAACAGGCCGATTTGCTGGCAAAGGGAAGCTGTCCTGTTGGCAAGCACTAAGCAGATGTCCTGCAGTAGTGGTATCTGCATTTGTTGCCCTGGGAACTTCTGAGGAGCTGAAACCTGACACTGAAAGTGCCATTGAGACATTTGTTTGTCAGCTCTGTGAACCTGGCACCACTGCGGATGGAAGTTTTTTACCAAGAAACAGCTAGAAGCTCAGAAACTACCACCCACACGAGGAGCTTTACATGAAGCTATTGCACGAGCACATTACCAGGCTCTAGTGTGGTATCAGGATGATATATACTTCACCCACAGACACCACCAGCAACAGAGTGTGGGTAGAAGGAAGTGGGAGATCGATTAGTACCAGTTCCAACAAGAGATTCTCTAGCTCCAGCTTTTATTACACATTTGATAAAATGTGGATGCAAGAAGACCAGCTGCACGTCCCACTGTTCTTGCAGGTCTCAGCGACTCAACTGTTCTGAGATGTGTATGTGTAGTGCTGATGAAGAGGTGTGTAGTAACGTAAGTCAGGAACTCTTGGGGATTGATGACGACGACGATGATGATGATGACCCTGCCATCAAACTGTGAGACACTGATTGTAACATTTCTTGTTCCTAACCAAAAAAGATGATGGTTAGAAGATGTTAAACAAAGAATTTCGAGGTACCGGTAACAATAACGTTTAAGCCCAAACACATTGCTATTAGAACACTTTCGAGCTGCTTCTGGCACTTTTGATAGTAAAAAGCAAAACCAAATGTATAGTTTGTTAAATACTTGTTTATATTTCATTACCATGTAAAAATTTAGAACCAATATCACATGTGTAAGCTGTGTATAACATCTTTTACATAATATTTTGTGTATCGTAATGCAACTGTTTATCATAATTTTAACCGCAACTTAAATTTAAGACAAAAGTGTCAAAAAACAGTTTTAAAAAATGGCGACATGTTTTTTCTGCAACTATAATCCATCCCCAAGACAGTCCAGCCAGTTGCCAAAAATTAACATTTAGTTTCAACGGGAAGACATTGGCCCCCCTACTAGTCATAAGATATTAGCAGTTCACGACGTTCATGTTACTGTTGTGCAACCAAAACAGAATAGCGGACTGATAGGTAGCCACCGACGTCATGGGTTAACAAGAAGCCCAACTGTCGCTTGGACAATCGACCGTTGCTGATATGCGGTGACTATTAGGTTAAAATCTTTCATTGTAAATTGGGGCCAAACCGCTAAGATGGAAACATGGTTAATTGGTTACTATTGACAGCATATGGGAAGTCGTCATCGCTCTATCCTACTGTACTATAGCCAACCCCCTGCGACTTACCATTTAGCCACAGTACTGCACGATTGGCATAGCATAGTGCGTAATGACCTTTCAAGTCATTCAAGGTCAATGATTTTCGTGTCGTGTGAAAGGGCTTGTGCGACTTTTTTAATTATTAGCGATTAATAGCAACCTTGGCTCTATCTTTTACCGCTGCTGAGATACGACCAGTTTTCGGTTAAAAAACGTACATTTCCCTACCCTCCTCTGTTCAACCCCAAATTTGAAAATGTTCCCCTTGCACTGGATAACTGAAATTTCGCGCGTATATAGCCTTTGTACTAGGCTATGCGTGTATGTAAGCATATAATTCGTTTTTCGGTGAGACCTACTGCTTAGCCACAATACATCCGTGACAGACACGTCGTACCATTGGGCCAGACCTTTAAGCTTACAGTTTAACGCAGCCCAAACATGTTGGTGGGACAAGAAGTTGTTATTTTCTTCCAGACATCTGGATATTTCCGACAGAAAAAAACGGGTACTCACCATTTCAGTTTTGCTCTGAATTTTTCTCAAAATGGGGGATTTCCAGTCTTAAGTTTTGCGTTTAGGGGCAAAAAGTTTTGAACACAAATCTTTACGACAGGCCAAAACTTGTATATGAAATTTTTTTCAACAGACTGTACTGCATTTTTGTTCAGTATCCTTATACCAGGCTATACATACTTTAGTTTTCTTCTACGACTGGTCATTAGGGTACTTTATTATCATAGCTGGAGCCCGGAAGCTTAATTTTAATCTACGATTTTTAGTTCTGAAGACCGAGAATAATGACGGTTGTCCAGTAGCATCATGCCATACTTTTTACAGTCTCATGCGTAGGCTGAAATGATGTAGGCCTAATGGCCATGGGTCATGGGTCATGTGGGTCATGGCCCTCGTGTGTCAAGCGTGTGATGGGTCACAATATGGGTCATGGGTCACAAAAGATGACCCATTTCCATCTCTGTCGCGATGTCTAGGTCTACTTGATGTATTTTCACACCCAACTTTTGTCAAACAAGACGTTCTGTGGCCGGATTTGAACATTGCGATGCATCAGTGACCCAGGCCCGATTCAGGACGACGCCCGGGCTGGGAAGCGGGTGGGTTTGGACACATTAAAATCCTCCATGGCCTCGCCACTGAGAGCGCGGTGTCCTGTGTTTTTATACTCACATCGTGAAACACTTTTGCAGGACATGGCTGCGAGCGACGTTATCAAAACAGACTGGAGCATGCTGGTTGACCGTCGTGCTATCGGGCAAGGTGCTTTTGCGACGGTCTACGAGGCCAATCACAGGAAGTGGGGTGTTGTCGCCTACAAGCTGCTGACGAAACGTGGCGAGTGGATTGACGACGAGTATGTGACGTTCTACGGCTTCAGAACTATTTTTCACTTGTTCAGTTGAAACCAATAACTTATGCGGCGTCATAAAGCAGGCCTATCTTATCGGCTTTTCAGTGACCTTGAACGACTTTCACTGCAGATATCATTTTGGTTTAAAATCTGTTTTCACTGTTGGTTTTACTAGATTTTGCTAATAATAATAATAATGATAATAATATCATAATCTAGAGACCACGCACATTTTTTCCCAGTTGCGATTGAGACATCAGGCTCGTGGGGTCATCAAGCCATAAAGCTGGTGCAGGAGATAGGCAGGCGCATCACTGATATCACTGAGGACATTTCTGTTTCAGAGGCTGTCCTTGGCTCTGCAAGGGGGTAACGCGGTCTTATTCTTAGGCACTTTTTCGTTCGACTATATAGGGCCTAGTCCGCGCCGCTGCAGTAACCTTGCTTAGTGTAGTTTAGTTTTTACTCGGGAACTGAGTACTGAGGGTTTAAAAAATAAATAACTAGAAATATGGGGCAGAGCCCAACGTGAGGCCGCCCGGCGCCATAAGTCCGATTGGGGGATAGTTAAGTTGTATAGCGCCAGTATGTCGACTGACTTCAGACGCGCTGGACGGACAGGTACAGTGGTGCTATACGAGGAACGGGCAAAAAGTTCTGAGCCTCGATATATTAGACCAAAATTTTTGTTATTGTTTATACATCAGTAAAACACGCCTTTCTTGTGTACTCGTGTGGTTGTGTTGGAAATGTGACGTCACAGTAATTTATGACGCCATAGAGCTTAAACTGAAACGATTTGGAGTGCCAGCGCAAAAAGCGGAAAATCAGGCACGCTGTTTCATGACAATTGTTTGGTCTGTAGTTGGATTTACCAAAGCAAAGCCTCGTGGCATCTGATTTTGTGAAAGCCCTAACAAATACGTTTGTGAATTTTTTATTTGCATATGAGAATGTGCGATAGCCTAAATTTGTGTTAACCGCAAATAAGAGCACTTTAGTCAATAACGACTTCATGCAAATACGCCGGGCGGTCAAAAAGTTCTGAGCCTCGATGTATTAGAGTAAAACATTTTATTGTCTATATACCAGTAAAAGGTAGCTTTCTTGCGTATTCATGCGAGCAGGTTGTAGAAGTGATGTCATAGTAATTTTATGACGTCACAGATCATAAAGCCGAAATGATTCGGTGCGCTAACGCAAGCAGAGTTTGAATCAAGCTGGTTGATGAATGAAACTTTTTCAGTCTGTAGCTGGATTTGCCAAATTGGGGCTCCGTGGCATCCGATTTTGTGAAAGCCTTGACAAATACGTTTATGATTTTTTTTTATTTGCATTTGTGAATATACGATAGCCTAATCTGTGGTAGCCACAAATTACAGCATTTCAGCCAATTACGACTTTATGTCAATATTTGACGGTATCAGAAAAAAATTACTAAAATTTCACTGTTAATTATATAAGTTGAGTTGATGAAGCACTAGGCCTAATCGAAATATCCAACCTGTTGCATGGGACCTTTGATGGGCAAAGGGCTGGGAGCAAGCCCCATGCGCCCTCCCCCAAGTTTGGCACTGCAGTCCAGTCCTACGTCTACTATTTCCTAGCCGGCTGTTCGTGCGTATATTTTCGTACACCAAGACCGCCTAGCAAAAAGTAATGAACAAACTCCCAGTGACTATTATCTGTTTTGAAATCTAAAGTCTGATCATTGTGGTGTCCGCTATTCACGATGATGAATGACTCGATGCGTTTTTGTTGATGCTTCGAATCGTTTCCATTTAATGCCCTGTGACGTCATAAATTATGATGACGTCATATCCGCACCAGACTCATGGGAGTTAGTGAAGAATGCACGTTTCATTGATATACAGATTGTAAAAAAAATTGTAGTTTAATTATATGATCGGGCTCAAAACATTTTGCCCGCCCCTCGTACAGTTAGAGCTAAGCCTAAATATTTGACGGAACAGAAAAGTTTTTAAACTACGCTTGAACGAAGCTAGAGAGCTAGAACATAAAGTGTCAGTGTTAAGAGAGTTCCAGACGGCAGGAGCAGAGCATCGAAACACGCAGTCGGCAAACTGAGTTCTGGTAGTCGGTCTGTAGAGTAGCGGTAGGGCTGAAGAACGGACGTGACGTGTAGATTCCCGAGGTCTAATGTAATGGCTGAGGTAGGCTGGAGTTGATGTGTTGCGGATCTTATACGTGAGGACGGTGAGTTTGTAGTCAATGCGCTGACGAACTGGTAGCCAGTGTAGCTGTTCCAGCAGTGGTTGAGATGGTGACTATCGCGGAGCCTGCAGAACGATTTGTGCTGTGGTGTTCTGCACACGCTGCAGCTTCTGAATGCTGCTGGCTGGGCACCGTGCAACACAGCGTTACAGTAGTTTAGCGGAGACTCTGAGGCTGCACGCCAGAGTGAGCGCTAGGTCCGTCGTCAGTAGATGTCGGATGTGTCGGATGGCGTGAGCATGGAAGTTGCACGCTCTTCCACCGATGTCACATGGCAGTCGAATGACAGATGATGGTCCAGCACCACCCCGAGAACCTTCATGTAGTCAGCGGCTGCCTCGCTTTCGGTCAAATTTCGGAGATGACTGTGTGAACACGAATGAAGATAACCGCATAGTCCATACCGTTAGCGAGTGACAGCGATAAAGGGTTCGCAAGAGACTGTAGTTTCTGGCGGTATAAAGTTTGCGCGGATATTTGCTATACATTGTGTAGCCTAGCCTGCAGTTCTTGCATGAGGAGGCGTCAATTAGGCTTAAAGACTGGAATGGTCGAAAGCGACCAATTTTAATGCCATTAGGCTAATTGCTTTCTTTTCTAAAGCATTAAAAATTGACCCAAAGTTGTAGCTCCAACTTTATTAAATCAAACAAGAATTTGACTATATGGAACCATTTAACTTTCAAGACTTTGAAGACCGTGAACGATAAATTTTCAGTCCAAGTGGTATAAGATTGAGGCTTTCACTCACTGGACGTCAAAAATCTTAGAAGACTTTAGCCGTTCCAAATTAATGCCATGTTGTTTCGGATGAACTTGGACTGACTGGTAGACACTCGGCGCCGATGTCACGTTGTTTGTTATGATGATGTAGAGTCGTGAAGAGTCTGGAGAAGGAAGTGTCGTCACACTGCCAGCTGCGTCACTCGAACATCGTGCAGATAATGGCGATGGTCTATGAGTCGATGGTCGAGTGCGGCATTGTTCTATGCTACGAGAAGTACGGCAACATAGGCAGGTTCCTGCGAGTCTTCAGCGTGCCGCCGGCCTGGAAGATCGAACTGATCCGGCACATCAACCTCGGCATGAATTACCTACACACCAACCGACCGCCAGTCATACACGGCGACCTCAAGACGCTCAACATTCTCGTTGGCGAAGGCTTCGTCGCCAAGGTGAAACAAGAACTTTGAGCTAATGCTCACGACACGCGCGAAATCCTATAGCAGTTCCGGTTCAGTAGTGTAGCTGAAAATTGGGGTGTTCACGCTAAATTAATATACAAATACAAATTCTATATCTGGATCGCATAACGACAGTATATATATGTGAATGATATAGACTGGTGTCGCAGCCTGAAATCGCCAAAAAATTCATAAAACCGCCTAATTTGGCGTTCAAGGTCATTCAAGGTCATTAAATTCGGCGCCAACCGGGAGCCAGTTTACAACTTCCTATTAGTGATTAATAGTAACCTAGGCCCTATCTCGCACCGTTACTGAGATACAGCGACTTATTGGCCAAAAATCGCAAATTTTGCCCACCCCCCTCTCATTTAGTGCCCTTATTCGGGGTAACTCGCTTCGAATTTATGAAAAAGCTTTACGGTTCCTGAAACTAGAGTCTTCCAGGCAGCTGACGGTGAAGATTTGGTGATCCTCGCTTGCACCGTTTTTGACTGATCCACCCATGTGACAGACGGACAGACAGACAGACAGACAGAATTGCGATGGCTAAGACGCGCTGAAAGCAGTAGCTGCTTCCGCGCGTAAAAAACCGGTCTTCGGCTCGGTTGTGGTCGATTTATGTTGTACAAAATAATGTTGTAAAACTTCCTTATGCGATGGAAAACAAACCATATTTTGTAGATAGATGGTAGTTACGTGTGAAGCAAACCCCCGCCAAAAATGTAAGTATAACGGCCTATCTTTAACACTGATGTGGTTTTACTAATTTTTTACAAGACTTGTGCAGCATATTTTATTCTTGCATAACTGCGCATTATAACCACGGCATGAGCGATCGTGGGCGATATGGTAGTTCTGTTGGTCTGTTTGTCAATTGAACTCGTGTGTCATATCGGCTGACTGTATCCGCAAACTATTCCTTCATCCTTGAAATTTCTGACCGTAGACCCTACTAATTTTATTTTTTTTTCATCGTCTGTTTAATTGTTATTATTGTATTTCTACTATTTCAGTTGTTATAAAAATCTCACACTTAGCTTAGAATGCAGTATCCAGGTGATACAGTGCTATGTATTAGTTCTGTGCAGCGGTGCAAGTTCTAGCTGCAATACTCAATTATTATGTTGTGCTAAATGCAGTTAGACAACTGCCATAACCATTAACCATTACACAGGCAACCACTAAGCTATAGTCTGGAGTATCGTAATGACATCCGGTTAAAGATTATGATCCATTGGTGATTCTAACCCCGAAAATTTGGGGGTGCTGTGTTCCATTCAGAACTTTGCTAAACTGGGTGTTTTTTTACTTAGACTGATATCACTGATAAAACTTTTCGTTGACCAGTGTGTTATCACGCATATTAACACTGGGGGTGCTGAACTAAAATCTTCAGCTTCAGGCTAGAATCGCCTCTGTTATGATCACTTGCTGCCTATAGATAACATTGTCAGCTTAGACCCAAATGCTTCACGTTTATTATGTAACTAGATAGCAGTCGTAGCCCGCATGTACCTCCGCCAAGGCAATGCTATTCGCCAGGTGGCATCACCATCTTCGGTTTTGCAGCGGTTCCGCTTATGCCGCCTTTAACGCAATGGTAACAAAAATTTCAAAGTGATCCAGAATCCAGGATTCATGCCGGATCACCCCCAAAATTGAATCACGTATAGCTTATGCCATGCCCGACATACCTCAAAATTTCAGAAAGATCTGTCCATAACTTTTTGAGTTATCTTGTACACACACAGACAGACAAACAAAAACCGGCAAAAACATAACCTCTTTGGCGGAGGTAATTATTTTATAAACTGTGTTTTGAAATCGTCCGACGCGCAGTGTTGTGTCTGGCAACAGATCGGTGACTTTGGCATGTCGGTCTGGAAGACGTACACGTCGCTGAGAACTCAGAGTGATGACCCCAAGTTGCGCGGAACAGTCACGCACATTCCACCCGAACGACTCAGGGACTATAGCATCAGACTACATGAAACGGCCGATGTCTACGCCTTCGGCATCCTCATGTGGGAAATCTTGACAGAAAAACATCCATATGAAGGTCCGTAACTACATACATTAGTTATTATAATATATGCAGCTTTTCTCATTAACCACATTACGGGTCTTACTTCCGTTCCGACGGGACCCGTGTCATGTCATGTCATGTCATGTCATGTTGCTGTGCCGTCGTCGACGACGTTGGTCACCATGCGCTGCCGGAGCAGTCTGTCTTCTGAGGCCCGGATGAGCTCTGTTAGGCTCACTTTGTCCTTCTGTGATTTGCACAAGCTGTCCAGATACTTCAGTCTCTGAGGCCCCCTTGCTCTTCTCCCGTCTATCCTTCTCGTAACCACCAGATTCTCCAGCCCATGTTTTTTAGGCTCAACACATGCCCCAGGACGTATTTGTTTCAGTAGAGTACGATGTACCTCAGCCTCTTTAAATGCTTTTCGTTACTTTTCTTCTCCGTCCACGATATCTTTAACATCCTACGCAAGAAACAAACTTCAATGGCCATCAACCTGTCTTCTATCACTTTCGAAATTGTCCATGTTTCACATCCATACAACAGAACCGACCAGATATAACAATGTAAAACACATAGTTTTGTAGTAAAGTTGACTCTGTGACTGAGAAGGACATTCTTCATATTACCAAAGCCTGTTTTTGCTTTTCCAATTTTTTGCTTTAAATCGTGTTTGCTTTTGCCATCACTCGTAATCAGACTGCCCAGATACGAAAATGAGCTCACTTGCTGGACCTTTTTCCATTAATGAAGATCAAGCACTTCGGCGGGACTTTTGCCTTGGAGATCACCGTACTGAAGTTTTTCTTAATATTCACCTTTAACCCTCTATTGCCACTTTCTAATTATTACTCACTCACTAATTATTACGTTTTTGCATTAATTACTTGTAAAAATTTCAGTCGATTACCTATCAAGTTTATGATTCCAGTTGGTTTTTGCCAATGTGTATTGCGACACACCGAATGCCACTCTTTGGAGCTATTTTCCAAGTTCTTGCGTAAGTTTCAGACTATTTTATTTTATACAGTATGTCTTTGGATTCTATTATATTTCCTAATTTTATGATTAAATCAGTGTTGTGTTGTGTATTCTAACGTACTGTACTGTATTGTACGATATTATCATTCAGGCTGTCAACAGGCGCTCATCTGTCAGGCGGTCACAGGCAATCAGAGACCGTCGCTCAGTAAGGTGCCGGCTGACGTGCCGCCTGGCTTGACAGAATGCATGCAGCAATGCTGGGCTCAGCAACCTGAGAATAGACCCACCACTGACGGTAAATACACAGCCAATCAATGACGCAATAGTCATTGCCGAAGTAGCAAAACTATTTCATAGTTAGACGTGTGGCAGTTGCAATAATGAAACAGTCAAACAGTCTGAAATGATGATCGAGGTCTGAATATGACTTTCTAAAAGCCAGGTTTTGCAGAGTTTTCAAGAGACGGGGTCCAGCAACCGTGAAAGTCCGATTGGTTGCTGACTGTTGATAGCATGAGAGGTGCCACCAGCAGACAAACAGTTAAATGTTTTGCTTCATCATTTTATGGTCACGTTTTCGAGCTGTCCGTCAGCGACTGCGTCCAGGCGTTATGCAAAGTTTGTATGCACGATATTGACTGTCGGCGTTCTAGCGCTATGGCAGTCCTTAAAACCAAACAGGCAAGCAGGTCTCTAGTCTAGGTGCATGTCTGTCTGTCTGTCTGTCGGTGTGTCCGCGGACACCGCAATGCATTGGGTCGATTTGCAGCAGCAGCAGCACAGGCTCGACTGGGTCGAGTCAGTGCTGCTGCTGCTGCTGCTGCAGCTGTGTCATCATCATCATCATCATCGACAACCGTGGGCTCAATGCCCGTTGGTGTCTGACGCCATTCTTACTATCGCTGCCCACCGCTGCCTATCTAGGGCAGCGTGGCTCAACTCCTGCAGGGTTGCCCCACAC
>Ga0209367_1012261_pt1 | contig 11240 bp, 5 predicted proteins | sample WorMetLIZISLAND2_FD_187412 | JGI IMG/M metagenome (GOLD analysis project Ga0209367, IMG submission 187412) | Marine gutless worms symbiont microbial communities from Max Planck institute for Marine Microbiology, Germany - Olavius geniculatus... ... | reverse complement strand
GTGTGACGTTATGGTATCATCTCCTGATCCCTAAAGTGTGACGTCTTGGTACCTATTCGACTCCGATCACGCTGAGTGTTGAGGGTTACTGATAGTTTGCTATTATTCTTTCTTTATTTTTTCCTCCAATTTTGCCATATTGCAATTTTTGTTATTAACAGCAAAAACTCATGGCAGTGGCCAAATTTTGACCACTCACTAAACTGTAACTTCTAAACCATTACTAAAAATGAGCAATTTTTAAATTGATTTTTTTCTCCATTATGGAGAACTATTGAATTATTAAAAAAAATTTTCTTCTCTTTACTTCTTTGTCAGCTAAAGTCCATCGGGCATTATATATCTTTACAGGGTCTCATCTGTCATTGTTAAGACTTTATCCGGGATGTAAATAGTACTTCATATATCACATTTAACTGCTGTATAATACTTGAAACATTTTTTGCACATGCTGCCGTTGTTTATTGTTCCAGTTTGACTGCACTTTGCACCTGCTAGCTGCTGTCTCTATAAGGCGTGATTACATGTAAGACAAAACATCTGCATAAGCATTTCACGGAACATTTTTGCTTTTTTAACACGTGTAAGGTAGACTGTGATTATGTATGAAATATGATGTTAGGAAGTGTTTGACATGCTTCAAGTGTTTTGTTACCTTTACCAATGCGAAACTGTGACAAAGCATGTTACATCTCTGGATTGCTCTGTTTATCAACATGATTTCCCAAAAAAGTTACACGGATGTTCATGAAATTTTGCAGAGGAGTTGGGCGTGTGCCAAATTAGAAGTAGTTAGATCTCGGTGGCAAGATATATTTTGTTGTGCATCTAGGATTATTTTCCATTTTGATATTGCAGCCATATTAAGCAACAGTATACCATGAGCCACATGGTTCTTGGTGGAGGTTCGAGGTCTCTGATCTTTTCCAGTTGTTTTTATGACCATGGCTTAAGTCAATGCTTTCTACTTGCTGCTAATACATCTGGCTGGCGAGTTGTGGAAATAGTTGTAGTTAATCACATCAGTGTAAATGTTGCTGCAACTTTCTCTGGGCTGAGAAAGTTTCTAGTCTGTATCAGTTCGTGTATCACACACTTTTGCTGGCTCAGTAATTAATGCTGAAGGGTGGTTGCTGGTTTCATTTCATTTCATTGTAATTTATTTCATATATTATGTGTAAATGCGTTTGTTGTCATCGTAGCCTTGAGTCTGTTCTATTGCCATGCTCAGATTAGTTAAGACTCGACAGATTCTGTTATTCATAGTTGTTAAGTTTTGTTACTGCTAAGATGTTATACAAGCAGCATTTGCACTGATGCAAAATAGTCTGTTGCTACACGTAGAATAAAAATGTTGCAAGAGACGTTTTGTTTTGCATTGATTCACAGCTAGCACATATCTAAGTTGGCTTGTATTGTATTTTGCATTAGCATGTTACAGTAACGTGTGCATGATTTTGAAATTTTTGCCTAGCATTTCTTTTTTGTTTTCCCCCTCTTTTTTCACTTTTTTATATAACATCCATAATCCATAGGCCCTTTGTTTTTTTCTTTGGTTTGTTGGTCTATCTCTTAATCCAGCTACGGGATCGCAGCTGCATAACTTTTTGCCACTTTAGCCAAAATGATGAACCGGCTGCATTCTGACATTAAAACGTTGAAAGTCAAGGTCTGAGCAATAGCACATGTTGCGGCTTAGTCATCTGTTTTTTTTATCCTCATTTGGGAAGGTTTGAAACCCCAAAGTGACCTTGCATGCTACTACATTATGTACACATCCACATTTCTGATGTCTTTGTATTGTTTTTGCTGCCGAAGCATTCAGAGATGCACTTGATAATATTGATGGTATTCACAAGTCATTTCGTCACTTGCTATTGCTGTGCACTGTTCTGTCAGGGTGTCGGATTTAGTAATTGCACTGTTGTAATTTTTTGAACATTCTATATGTTACCGTTGTCATTAATGTTGGTACATTCCATATGGTGCAAAAAAACGCCGCGAACATTTGCATGCATTATTCACCGGAGCAGTTGAAATGAATCAGTACAAAAGCATTATTATATGTAATGACCAAACGTCTTCAAATATGTGTAGGAATTTTCGTCTAAAACACTTGTATTGGCCGTGATACAAACAAAATAGCGTCACACGCATAGCCATTTTTGCAAGCGGTTCATCATTAGTGTCGCCAGAACGTCACAGTAGGCCATCATCAGTCAACTAATCAGCAGAAAATGTGCTGAATAGGTTCTCCATTCTCCTTTGCTGCTACTGCTAGACGCTTTTTCCACTGCTAGCCTGTATGGCTTTTCTGATTATGGTTGTCTGATGTTGACGTCATGCCATTTTTCTGATAACAATCTGAAGATCTTTGAGGTTTGAAAAAGGTTTACGCATTCCTTAATAGACAAGTTCTTGCAAGGTATCCCAAACTGAATAATGAGTGGGGATTCAAATCTGTTGAATACGGTGTACATTTTTGTGAGCTGATGAAATCGGGCATTTTGTGTCGAAGGAAATTTGAGTAGCTTTGATGCGATGTGATGAAACACTGTCTTTACATAATTGGATTTTTAACTCGTCTTATGTCATTAAATGGCATTCAATGGTGTCGTTAGTGAGGTCATTGAAACTTATAAGTAAGTAAGAGTACACACTGGTCTACAAATGTGCGAAAGGAAATTTATCTATATGCGCTCTTATAGTTACGCAAATGTCGGGACGTTTTTAACGCCACCCGGTATTTCTTGTGGGAGTAGGTGTAGTGCTTCGACACTGTGGTTGGACGTCAGAAGAGGCTTCAAAACTCTTTTACTTGTAAGAATGAAAGTCAGATGGAGCAACTGGCTAATGCAGTTTTGCTTGGAAAATGGCCATTAATATGTTGGCTCAGAGCTCTCTTTATAAATCTGGCCGTTATATTTGAAGAACATACTACTGTATGTTCATTGTCTGCCTCTTTGTCCGTCCATTTCTATATGGTGGCACGTAAAAAAGGAACTCAGATCTGCTGCATAAATTAAGCAATCGGACAGTTTCAGAAATGAATGCAAATGATCAGCCTCGATCACTGCAGTGAAGGGCGGTCAAGTTGAACGTTTAAACACCGTGTTCAACGTGATCACCCTTTACTGCTGTGATTGAGGCTAATCATTTGCAACATGCTCAATTTATGTAAAGCATGTATGTTCCGCTTTGTACATTCCTTTGGACATAAATGCTGACTATCAAAGCAGCAAAGTTGCATTTACTGCAACACCTCTTGCATGTTTGCTTTTCTACACGGTGTCCCAATAAAAAGTGGATCCCAAAACAAATAGCTATAACTTATAAAAAAATTTATGACTTTTGTCTGAAATTTTAGTCATAATAACTGTAAGTGAAGTCAAGGAGAATGATGTATCAGTTTAGAAAAACCACATGACAATGTCGGTTTTGTTAACATTTAAAGTGCATCACCAAAAATATGAAGTTTACAACACAGCAGCTTCAATCTTATGTGCTGACATTTTGGAATTTTCTGTCTTTTAAATCCGATGAATTTCAGCGAGTGCCAGGGCATTTTATGGACTTAAAACTAGCTCCTGAGTTAAATCAATCTATGTCATCTCATTCATTTTACCACTGGTGGTTTCTAGTCTACCGTACTGGTTTGATGAAACTTCATCAGCAACCTAGGCAAAGATGATGGAAACCATTTTCTATTTGGAAATTCAGTGACAACCTTCTTAACTTTGGTCTTCTTAGCCTTTTCCTTGATGCAAAACTTTAATTACAGTGTAGGCTTCTTTAATAAAACCGTTGTTAGTCCGCCCAAAAACGATAACTTTCAGAGCGGACTTATATTTTACTGCAGATGTTTTATTTTTTTTGTTTCGCCACGGTATCTCTGAGCTGCGCCGGTTGATCAGCATGAAATTTTGCACCGTGGTCTGTACTAGGGTGAATTTTAAAAATTGTGTCAAAAAAATTTAGGGAGCCTTCCCCCCCCAAAAAAAATTTGGGGGGCCAAAAACATGCAAAATTTTGCCCATTTTCGGACGACTTCAAACTCAATGGCGAATATCTCCAGAACAGATGCAGATATTTAGAATCGGACAAACTTAGTATTCCTCCCGTGTTCAGTGAAAAAAGTCCACCAACTACGGGGATCGAGAGGCCAAATCATAGCAACAAAAGTTGACTTATTTGGGAGACCATATTTTGGCCATAAAAGTGTGCTGAGCCTCCAAATTTTTACATGCGCCACAGAATGACTAATTCTTACTAGTGCACACCTCAGCGGAGGCAGGGGTCCCCCTTACAATTTTTTTTTCAAAGGGGGATCAAAAATTATCTTAAAATTTAGCGTATGAGCCTCAAGGTCTTTGGAGCCAGGGAAAGTAGCCAAACGAAACTTTGCCACGTGACGCGCCGCTAGGTGGGGGTGATAGCCCGAGTACAACTTTTGGGGGCACCACCCCCTTAAAATTTCGAAGGGCAAAAAACGTCCAAAATTTGGTGCATTTTACGACAACTTTTGACTTTGACCGTGAATATCTCTGGAACAGATAGATATCGACAAGCGGTAAATGGCGTTGTCAACTACCTTTCCTGCCGTGTTGAACAAAAAATTGGTGAACTTTGGTCCACTAATACCAGAGATTACGCAGCTCATCTTTACTCATCCAAAGTCGACAGCGCTTGTTCTGCGTACGCTAATGCATTTGAATTGGGGCCACGTGACTTTGCTACTGGGGGAAATTCATTGAACCCCTGAATTCTCCCCCCAATCGGACTTTCAGCGCCGGGTGGACTCACGTTGGGCTTTGCCCCAAATTTGTAGTTCATTATTATTTAGTCAGCAGTTGACATGCAAATGACATCAATAGCAGGCATCTGTGAAATGCTGTTTGTGCTGGACATTCACTTACATTAGGTAGTTTTAGTTACTGACGACATTCTAGGGGCCCACTTTTTATTGGGACACAGTGTAGTTACTGAACGTTTTCTGAGCCCAAAGTTGATTAATGTCAATTGCCTTATCACACATCTGTGTCTTTATTTTTTTCTACATCTGCCATTTATTGCACTTAATGTTTACATTCACATTTTAGCAGTGTCACTCACTGTCAGATGTGTTCATTCGTCCAACTTTTATTAAAAAGTTGGACGAATGAACACTTGTCGCTGCTATTGTTTTTTTCATATTTTACTGCTTTCTAAAGGTTGTTTGCTGTGAAATAGAAATCAATCTGCTAGAACGATTAAGTACGTACAAAAAGTTGCATTTGTTGAAATACAATAAAATGAAATAATGTTTGAGTACGAGACTACAAATATCTTTATAACATAAAAAACTGTGGAATGCTAACAAGAACTACAAATGCTGCTCATAGCGAATAGATGATAAGACATAATAATTACATGCACAAATTAGCAACTGCAAACCATTGTACACACCAGTATGGATAACATTGATATTTTGTAATAAACAACATACACTGTTATTGTTGTGAGAATGCATGCATCTGTAGTAGTACATCCTGAACTGAATTATGGCCTTAACTGTAAACTGTTATATTCAAGTGAAACCTAAACCTTTTATTTGATGACAAACTTACTGCTCTATTTACAAATTTTAGTTCCACATGGTTCTTTGAAAGACAACAGAACCAGCACAGTATACAATGCTCAAGCAAACCACTGTACCTATCAGAATGATAATAATACTAACAATAATAATGAATTCTTCTTTAGCTGACATTTAATAGCTAAACTTACCACGAGGTCGCATTACTGGTATAACTGACAGGTCATAGGGACATTAATCAAACAAAGGCTAAAACTGAACTGTTCTATATATTTACAGGATCTACAGAGTGTGCCAAAAAAGTAGGCCCCTAAAGTTTTTTTGCTGTTTTCTCAGCAACCATTATGCCTACAGATTTTTTGGCATTAAAAAATGTTCAAGCTACAAATGCTATTTAATTTTTGAAAAACCCGTTTTGATAAACAGTAATGTATTTTGTTTATAAATTATCACTAAATTATTGTTATTTTAAAGTAATCACCAGCTGCCCACCAGGTTCATCTTCCAGCAGGATGGCGTGCTAGCATACACAGCGCGCTGCACACGGAACCGGCTGTGGGCCAACTGCCCAGATTTCATCACAAAGGACTAATGGCTTCCAAATTCGCCGAATATAAACCCAATGGACTATCACGTGTGGGGTGCAATGTTAGAGGCTTACCGCAAGCTTAAAACAGGCGACGTTAAACCCTACTCATTCACTCAGATTAAGTGACTGAAGGATTGTGTTGGAGCTTGGAGCTGGCAGTGGACACTTCGATCATTCACAGTAACAATGAAATTCTGGCACCTGATTATTAGTCAGCTGTGCTGTTTCAACAATGTTATTGAATTGGTGCTGTAGCTTGTACATTATTAATGCTGAAAAATTGGTATGCAGTCATGTTAAAAAAATCTATAAGTTTGTCATTTTTAATAGAATCACATTTTACTTGGCAGTTAGCCGTAGAACATTTCAGAAAATAAATCTGTAAAAATTTCATATTAAAATGCCAAATGGTTGCCAAGAAAACAGCAAAGAAACTTTAAGGGGCTACTTTTTTGATCGCACCCTGTACAAAACACACGGCATCAAGCACCGCCGTGACAGATGCCTCCTGTAACACCAGAAAAATAACAAACATATGCAAAATCACTCACATACAAAGTTCCGGACCTTTAAATTTAGCAACAGAAAAAAATTCTATGGACATACAAAGATACTATCCGGTATATATGGCGTGACGACCATTCACAATATCTTAGGGACCTTATCATAAAACCACCATGGCTGCAGCAACATTTGCAGCATTATTCATACACAATTGATGTCGTGCGTCTACAGTACACAGTCAACAATATTCCAACATTATAAAACACTATCAGCTTTTGTTTCAAACCTTCCATAGATTATGCTGGCTAGTGGAAGTTACCCCCATACAAGGAATGCCACAAAACGAATGAAATGACACACTGATGGAATAGTCAGAGATGAGATACAATTAATTCCAAGTTATCGGATAACACAGGGTGACCATCTGCCTGAAAAAAACGGGAAATATTGAGCAATTTGAACACTGTCAGGAAAAGATCAATAATGGGCAAATTACTGGGTGGAAATTCCGTCAGAGAACACAGTTTATTGTGTAACCAATGATAGTAAGATTGTATAGAAAATTTTACATTGTGCACAATATGGCAATAGTTCATTCCTAGAATGTTAGTAGGATGATTTGGAAAAAAGTATGCCTCAAGTAGTCACAAAAAGCCCAGGAAGTGGCAAGGGGAATGCCGGGGAATTTCCCAGTGCTGGAGACTGATCACCCAGCCCTGGTGAGATACACAGTGATGCAGTTTGTGTATAACAAACTCTGCAGGGATGCTATCTTCCCCTTAGCCCTTGCATCAAATTCCCCATCCTCCCCTCCCTATACTCTTACCATCCCCTTTTTTGCTTCTGACCCTCTCCTTTCTTCATTTCTTTTTGACGGAATTTCCCCCTCTATCCAGATATATGGTCTGAGCAGTAATGTAGACTCCTCCAGTAGTGTCTGGTACAAAACCCTAACTGCCACCCATCAATTCTGGGACACTGTGGGCTAGAAAACAATTGTAAAGCAAACAATGGTGAATAGCTATATATATTCTAGCTCCTTGCTCCGTAATTACGCCAGCTCCCTCAGAAGGGCTGGAAAAACATTAGCCTGCACAGCACCACTTTTATGCTGGAACATTTGTTTCAAGGTCTACATCACGTGGATGCCGCAGGAGCTGTACACTCAGCATCCCAGCAGTGTAGTTGGTGAATAAAGCACAGAACTGTGTCGGAGAGGAACCTGATCAGTGCAGTTCATGTGTAAAGCACAGGCATCTACTGTCCGTCAAAGTATCTGATCACTGGCACCAGACACAAAGCCAGCAGCAGCAATGGAACCGAGACCGACGGGAAATTCCCAGCGGAGTACCAGCTAGTGCGGCCATAGTAGTAGTCGCCGATGATCTTATTGGACAGCGTGCAGTTGGGCCTCTGGCGCTCGTCGCCGATGACAACCGTACAGATACACCTGAGTGCAGTGACAAGCACATCACCCTCACAGCCAGGACAGCAGTATGTAATGCTGTTCACTTTGTACAGACTCTTGCAGCCATCACATGCCGTCTGTATTGCACAGCATGCTGAAACATGACACAACAGCGATCATACAATAGTCGGATTACATGGTTCATTCATTCGTTTGACATGCTCTGCAATAACTATCAGTTACCTACTCAGTCCAGTTTTACCTATCTGGCATTGTAATTTGATGACTATTGTTTTCTTCTGTTACGTGTTCAACTGCAAATGGATCACTGACACGCAGCTCTAATTCAGCAGTCTTGTGCTGCCATAGTATTAAAGGGGGCAATAGCATAGCACAATAATTGAAAAAGCAATCACACACTGAATTTGGGCTTAGATAACATTCTGCAGTCCACAATAAAATGATGAGAAAACAGTTAAAGCTGGTTCACTGAATATCTTCAAAAGGAATTTGGAAGAACTGAGACAAGCATCAGAAATGGGTCTTTTTATTGGCAGCTGATGCAAATTGACCCTGGGGCGGATCCAATCTTCTGGTGAAGCCTCGTCCAGTGAGATCTCTGGTGAGATGGGTGGATCAGAGAGCCTGTAACAGAGACACCGAGCCTAAAGTGACTTGGGCATGTATGATGCAACAACTAAGTCATCTTAGCAGCTATGGATAGCAGTAAGACACTTACTGCGGTATTCTGAAAGACCATCCGACTCAGACAACACGAGACACAGCAGAACAGCAATGACGACTGCTTTCCACAGGTTATGAAAAACACTCGCAAACGACATCATCTTGCACTTGATGTATTATTTCATCCTGCAGCCACAGTCATAAACATTGCAGCACTCTGTGCACACTTATCATACCTTCAGAGCTTGTGCAAAATCAAATGTAAACCTGCTGTTTTGTGCATTTAGCCGAGAAACAAACAGCAGACGATCTGTAAAAATCCAAGTTTCTTGAAAGTTTAATGTGAAAGACCGAGGCACCAGTAAAAAATAATAAACTAATGTTTTACTAGCACAATTATCATGTTGATAGATCAGAATTGGCAGTCGCTGTCTTTTCATTTCACCAGAGTTAAAATCATTTTATTCTTTGCTATTTAAATAGCAAACAAAGCAAACAAGTTTTTAAAAAAGTGCAAATAAAGTTCGTCAATCTGTACCTGTTGCTTATTAAATCCTAAGATAAGCTCGGAGCAAAATAATGAATCGATCTCCTGGACCGGTGCAGTTTATCTCAGTTTACCTGCGCAATAACTCCAATCAAAACAACGCACCTGTGAAAATTGAGCCAACTATTCACCGACACGAACCCAGTTGATCAGAAAAATTATAAATAGCATAGCATATAAGTAAGTAACTCGAGTTAGCAGTACATACCGGCTATGTGGCGGCGAATATGGCTGTCTTTTAAATTATTGTGGCATAAATCGTGTTTTTATATGTTTTTAAAATGTTTTTAATCTTAGTAATAGTGTAAATTAACAGAGAACTGGTCTGCTTCAACGAAAGACATATTATACGACGGTACTACCAGAAGTTTATACACTGTGAAACAAGTTGAATCGGTCGGCAAACTCGGCAGCTGTAGTCGCCAACTTGCGAAGTCATGACTATAAGTCATATCAACAGGAAACTACGTGTATGATTGCTTGGACGTATGTCATCAGTATCACCACCTACCATTCTATTTGAACAGTGACAATAACCAGTGTTATCTTGGATCCGAGGTACTGTGATTAACTTTATCTGATCATTGTCGTCGTCGCCGTGTCATCTTCAAGTATACAGCTTAGCGAATAACAGTCAGTTATAACAGAAAGTCAAGTACATCTTCATCTATGTATGTCTCGTATATATCTTCATCTACTACATATTTATCACAGCATAGTTGTCGTCGCCATATAGCTTACAAGTTTATAATCAAAGTCAAATACATCTCGTCTATATACAAATCTATATACGAGTCAGTAGCCATCAGTGTTTAATTTCCTGGTATGCCACGGTGTGAAGGGACGCCAACAGGTCCCTGTCCACTAAAGAAGAATGATGCCTCGGTAAAAAACACTCCAGCAGACCTAATGTGTTGCCCAGAGTGCACCGAAGTCCGTTTTCCGACAAATAAAGATGTCAAAACTAATAGTCCTGAAAAAAGCACCAAAAATACAGAAAAACGGACAAGGAAAAAGTGTATATGTAACACAACCAATCGTAACAAATTCATGATAAGGTGTGATTGGTGCACAGTGTGGTATCACGGGGACTGTGTAAGTGTCAAAGAAGGTGATTATAAAAGAGGTGAGAAGTATAAATGTGACGAATGCAAAGATGAGAAAAGGGCAAATGGTGTTGACGGTGATGAAGCAAAAAAGAAAGAAGCAGAAAACGAGCTAGATAATACTAACCAGTCATCAAAAACGATGACCACTGCCTTATTAAAATTGAATGATGAATTGGAAATGCAGAAACAAGAATTACAATCAACACATATCCAACTAGAGGAGGAAAAAGAGAAAAAGAAACAGATGAATGATGAATTGGAATCACTGAGACAAGAACTACAATCAACAAATACCAAGCTCGAGGAGGAAAAAGAGAAAAACAAACAGCAGCAAGAGGATAATAGGAAACTGAAGTTGGAAATAGGAAAACTGAAAGTCATAATAAAAGGAAAAGAGGATGACAACAAAGAGCTGGTAGAAGAAGTCACAAAACTGCAGAGGGACATTGGAATTGCCAGAAATGAGATTGAGATGATGGAAATCAAAACAAAGGAGCTACAGTCCAACGATGGAGAGACAGCCAACAATACTCAGTGACTCCCAGATCCAGACTGATGTTACTATGGAAAACATTAAACATTACTTGCACAAAGAAATGAGAAACCAGGAGGTGCAGGCATTCCTACCAGGAAGAACAATAGACAGATGGTTCTTCAGAAAAGAACCCGTGAACAGAGATAATCAAAAAAATTTAGAAAGAGCCGAACCTTGTCGGTATTACGGAAAGAGTACCGGCTGTTTCAGAGGTGACAGCTGTTGGTACCAACATCTGCAAAATGAAAAGCAACAAACAAGACAGAATATCACGGTTCATATCCCAAGA
>Ga0209367_1012260_pt1 | contig 11240 bp, 7 predicted proteins | sample WorMetLIZISLAND2_FD_187412 | JGI IMG/M metagenome (GOLD analysis project Ga0209367, IMG submission 187412) | Marine gutless worms symbiont microbial communities from Max Planck institute for Marine Microbiology, Germany - Olavius geniculatus... ... | reverse complement strand
TGCTTCTTCTTCAGCTTGATTTTGATATTTGCCATAACCAGGCTGTGATCCGAATCTATGTCTGCACCCTGAAAGGTGCGGCACTGCTGCACTGACGTTGCCCACTTTCTTCGGATCAGTATCATGCTAAATTATGCAATTACAAATTGCAGCTGAAACGACAGTCTTACGCTTCACATGGCAAATATAAACGAGGAGTGCAATTACGCTTTTTAGCTTATTATTTTGATTTCTGTTCAAATAGTAGGTTTATTCTACATTTAGTTTTTTACTCCTTGCGCGCTACGTTTCTAACGTAGCGAAGAGGAGTATATGAGATCAGTGTAATATTGAGGACCGAACGACCGACCGACGACGGACCTCTGTTCCTGGAAGAGCCTTCCTGTAAGAACTTCAAACGGCCATATCTCCATAACGGTGCTAGATAGACACATGGTCACTATAGACCACCCGTAAAAAGTCGACCCCCAAGAGTCAAATGGTCACGTGACCGATGACGTCACGTGACCCCAAAAGGCCATTATCTTTGAGGCGCCATATCTCTGTAACGGTGCCAGATAGACGCATGCGTTGAGGTATAATAAGACAAATGGCAACTAGAGTTATCGACCATTATTGGAAATTTTTTTCTCTCATTTCCTAAAATCGGGCAATATTTTATGAGGTTCGGGGAGCCAATTTTCAATAACGACCTCGACGCCAGTAACTATTAGTGTAATATTAAACGGGTCTCAATTAGACGCCGGGTCTTTAATACAAGTCGAAAGGAATGAAAAAGCTCTTTAAAAATACAAAAAAATGATGCGCGCGAGGCGTACATTAGATTGGTCACAATCTAATAATATTTCTTGTTAGCATTTAAGTTGAGTAGTTCCTATGTAAACTATTTAAATTATCTGTAGTTACTGGTCAGGTAGGTAAAATTTGCTATAAAAAAATTTATTCACCAAAAATTTTAACAACACAATTAAGAGAAAAAGTTATGAATAACACATTTAACTAATGCTAAAATATTACGTGGTGTTTCTGTACAGCAGTATATGTCTTATTAAAGCCCATTGCAATTCTGACTGCCTGTCTGCCCATCTGTACCATAAAGGCTTTAGACAATGAAACAAAAAAGCATGTATAGCCTACCAAACACCATCTACGTTAAGAACTGTAAGTAGACTAAAGACTCAACAGGAAAACACTAAAATAATAATATGTAAGCTGACTAATAAGCATCAGAGCATACCAATGAGCGGAATATGCGCAGCGGCCGGCGGGGTGCTGTCCGCCAGAAGTATCAGCAGCACGAAAAACGCGACGAATATATTCATTCCTAAAATAAATCATCAAGCACTCTCTGCCTGTTCGTGGCGACACTGTCTACGCATTAATATGTTACCTATTTAGCACAAAATACTAGCGTAATATTGAGTGTTCTTGACATTAGACTCTTATTACCGTGTGGCACTACATCCAAAGCCATTCATATTGCAACTCTGCTACTCTGCCTATCCAAGGACCTGCAAGCCCGTAGCCCAAGGCAGTGATTGCAAAGCAGTATATTAATAAATATAACTGCTTCCATAATTTATTAACAAATTCCCGCAAATTATCTGACTGATAAGACTTAATCGGCGAAATTCACTCTTAAAATGCGTGTTGCAGCCAGAAATCGCAAAAAATCACTAAAACCACCTATTTTAAGAATTCAAGGTCATTCAAGGTCTTGTCTGTGTCTATCTGCAAACCATTTTCACGTTAAACGAACCAATAACGGTAGAATAACGCCTTTTTAAAAGGGTGGCAATGGGGCCCTCTTTCTCCCCATCATTCGTGAGGTCCCCCTTCACTCAGCGGCATGAAATTTTGTCCCAAAATACTAGAGTCTCTAGGCTATCATATGGTAAAAAACCCGAAGTTTCTATCTCATTTGGGCTTCGAACGGTACCTGGATAAGCCAGACACTAGGACAGAATTACCATACCTAATACGCGCTATAGCTATAGCTACGAGATGCTAGCTCTCGCGCGTAATAATGCGAAAAATATCTCTCGGTGAGAGCCCATCGTAAAATTGTTTAGCGAGACTAAATATTTTCACATGCGGCGAGGAATTAAAAAATTATTAAATAGACCGTAAAACATTTTACAGCACTTTTCCAAGTTTTACTTTACTTGTAGATTGTAGCTATTTTAAGGGCGAAGATACGGGAGCATAGACGGAAACCAGAGACGGGATAAAAGGTTAATGGTTATATCTTCACGAAAACTCATCTAAAAGCTACGGAGCGTGAACTGCTATATAGGATCACACACATTATACAAGTGAACGCACCCGTCCCAATACCACTCTGGCAAGCCGGTAATCGATTTCACTAGACTAACTACCACGGAGAGATAGAAGGCTGATTTGACGTGGATGGTGGCCCTGGTGAGAAAATTATTACGGAGATAATCAGCCTGTCCACAGACAGTCACCAATCCGAGTAGTAACCGGGCCGAGTGTAGAGCAGTTTTGTCGATTGAGACCAACGCTGTTAACCACTGCACCAAACAACCGCCACAAAGGAGAGGGGAGGGGAGGGCAGAAAGCAGGTATAGGGTAAAACAAAGACCGAGAGTAAAAAAAGCAGACCTAGCATCATTTTAGCTGGCGACTCCGGCGGTAACCAGAAGATGACGAGCGTCAGAAACGACAGCAGAACGCACGGTAGAACGAGGATATAGTTGTAGAAAACGGCAATGCGCTTGAGCCTGATCGTGAAGGTGAGGTCGGGGTAAGGCTCCCGGCAGCACGAATAGTATTTTACGTGCTTCTCCGCCGGGTGAGCGACTAGAGCCCACTCGTTGCTGTCGACGTAGTCGCTAATGTCGACTGAGCTTGCGTTGCGGTAGAAACTGATGTCGAGTCGAAAGCCGTCATTTGTCCACGATCCAAACTTCATTCTACATTCCTGCAGCCGCCGACAATCATAGCATTACCTCTGTACAGCTGTAAATACTAAAGACATGAGTCTCTTGTTGGATAACCAGTGTAGGGCCCTTAGCTGATTCCGGTCTCTGTAAGCAGTCAGCTCGCAGATGACCTAATCTTTTACCCAGCATCACTGTTTCTCGCTTACATTCTGAGCTTGTACGATCACGTGTCAAAAAATACAGTTGTTAATTACATGCAAAGTCTATGCAATTATACACCGGACTTTTCAATTACTGCCGTTTTTTTACTTTTGTAACAAATAAATGTTTCATCTTGACGACCGTGCACTTGTTTAGGTAATATACACTGTGTCTCAAAAAACATCCCCGACATTTTTAACTGTAACTTAAAAACCAATTATCTGATTTTGATAATGTTTGGTACGAATGTTTCTGACACAATTTGCCATCAAATGACCACTTAGTTTTCCACCTCACCCAACGTTTGTTTCTGCACTACCTAGGGAAAACACAACCAGCGAAGTATAACTTTTTTATCCAATGCGATACGATTGCTTAATTAACATAACACGTAAAACACATTTTGGTCACATTTCTGACAATGTGGTTGACATTTCATCCAGTTGTCCATTTTTCAACTGCCTGTAGTAAAATTGCTTGAAGTGTTGGCCCACTATGCGAACACAGGCAAGGAGACGCTTTCTCCATTCATTGACACCAGTATCGATAATGTTCTGCTCTAATTCTGTACCAGTCGCTTCTTGACTTTACAATCATTCCTAAACTTCATCTAATAGACACACTGCTGCAAAACAGTCAAACCTTGTAACAGACCTGCTGTCGGGGCCCACTAATTAAAACAGATGGAATTTATTGACGTTTTTTCATTCATTTTAACACTTATTATGCTTGGTGTGCTTTCCCCAGGTAGTGCAAAAGCAGACGTTAGGTGAGGTAAAAACTAAAACACTTATTTAATAGCCAGTTGTGTCAAAAATATTTCTGCCAAATATTATTAAAATCTGCTAATCTTTATTCAAAGTACGATCAATAATGTTGGGGATGTTTTTTAGGTTTTCTGTTTATTTTAACATATATTTCGCTTGATCTGCTTTCCCTAGATAGTGCAAAAACATACACTGGGTGAGGAGGAAAACTAAACTGTCATTTTGATGACAAGTTGTATCAAAAATAATGTACCAAAAATTATTAAAAATCTAACAATTGGTTTTTAAGTTACAGTCGAAAATGTCGGGAATGTTTTCTGAGACACAGTGTATGTGCCGATACAATCTAGATAACTAACTTTTGTTCGCAAACTGTATAATGGGATTAAACACTACTGCTGCAGACAGACTTGAGTGTCGAAAGGAAAGTTGGTGATGTCGATGGGGCATGAGCTGCTGAAGATGGCGGGCGGAATCCACAGAACGGTGCCGTTGCAGTCGACGACGGCCATCGCATCGCGATGCTCCTTCAGACGCGAGTCCGCGCTAACATCAGCACAACGGGTATATCATTCACGATCAATCGCCATACATGTCCAGAATCAAAAGCAAACGTGTTTTATTACCTTGACATGAAAGATTTTTTTGAGAACTATTTATTATGCCATACGAAATGCAAAAAGTAAACTACACTAGTAATGACAATTCGGCTTTACAGTAATAAATTTATCAATTACGACCAAAAAATTGTTTTATCCCAACGTTTCGACTTCCACCGTAAAAGTAAAGTTTTGTCGACCTAATGAATCTATTCGCACCGACAATAAGACTTACTATTATAAATTACTGTAATTTCTGACCTTTGGTAGAAGTTCCGGATACGATTACTTGAACTAATTGGATTTAAATTTTAACGTTAGGCTTAGTCTTTTGAAAAGTAACGTTAAAATTTAGATCTAATTAGTTGCAGCAATAATAATTGGCGAAGATATGGACATAAGCAAAGTGGCAGGTTTTTATGGCCCACGGTGTATATACGTATACGTACTAGTTGTAGAGGACGATGTCCGGAGTCCATATACTGGCTGCGGGAACGCGGACGTTATTGACGCCACCGAAGTTGTCCGGGTCCCACGTCAGCAGTACATCAGTCCAGGTCTGCGCCAGAACATCAGACAATCGCTCAACATATCGCTACATCTCATCGATTCATCTGTAGGCAGGCCTGCCGACCTGCTGCTGCTGCAAATTAGCGACGCCGCCGCCAGACATCGCAGGAAGCTGCCAATAGCCAACAACCCGTCCGTTTCAAGGCTTCACTGCAAATGACGGCAACAGTTGCTCTGCCCAAGAAACGGCAAAAGCCAGAATAGAAAAGAAACAGTGGCGTCGTAACAAAAGAGACGGATTAGGGTGGATAGCCTCATCTAAAATTTAGCTTGTTGTCTGTCCAATGCTTGGACAGAGTATACGATCACCTGAGGGTCTGTACGGGAAAAGTCTTGTACGAATTCGCATGTATTCCTGAGTTAAATAAACTAGATTCAGGCGAAACTTTGTCACAGCACATTTTGATACCCGTGCGAACTTTGCGTGTTATGATTTTTGCGTGCCTAAGCTGACACATTTCACTGTCGATTAACTTCTGCAAAGGGCCAAAGGCCTATGTTATAATGCTGAATAACTGTTCAAAGGGTGGGGCTGAACGCACTTTTTTGTAACAGTAACAGCAATTAAACATAATTTTAGGATGAATTTTACTTTATTTTTACTCAAAATGTAATATGCTTTTCTTACAAATTGTCACAGTAATGATGAACAATTTGTATAATTGTGATAACTGTGTAATGTGTGTGCTTTGACGGCGGTTTATCCATTGGCATAAAAACACAACAGTAGTCCCTGCAGCTCGAAAAGTAAGTCGCTTTAGAGTCTGAATTGTATAGCACGTAGAGTAGACACAGTCCGGTATTTATGAGTCACGAAAGATAGAATATTGGTGATTACTGAGGCTTAGTCTATCTCACGTGGCCAAAAGTACAAAATAACAAAGAATGACAACAGAAGACCAAAAAAAAACAAAATGTCTCAAAACCCAAAAATTACCGGAAGCCTAGGGTAAAAAAGGGGGTGGAAATATGAACACCTTAAGCGAGATAATGCTTATTGCAGCGATGCATAATCGTATAGCATTTTTGCTATAGGCTATGGCGTAACTAAAAAAATTGTAAGCTGTATAAATTAAGATAAAGTGTCATTCGTGACGTCGTGTAAAATTAACAACGTCTAATGCAAACGTAGAATTGAAAAGAGAATTTACGAAAACATTATACAGAAGATTGTCCCTGATATAAAAAAGTTGTGCGCAAAATTTTCATTTTTTATGTCCGCAGCACATCAAACACGATGGCAGCAGCAATGCGTCACAAGCTTGAATACAATAAACACAGAAAGACTAAATAAATATCATCGATAAAAAACCATGTTCATATTACGCGCATATTCATATTTCCCCTTTTACCCCCCAAAATGCACGACGGCAGATTTCAGACAATGTACGACCAGCAAATGACATACAGCTAGAGCGTAGACTATTTCAAGCAGCAAAAAATTAACAAGAAACACTAAATGTTAACAAAATCCCAAAAACGTAAAAATCGAAACACAAATTTTAGAGTCCACTTAAAAGCAATTCGAAAAGTAACGGCAGTATATTATGTTAAAAATTTTGTTAAGCATGGAGCAAAATACTGAATGGGTAACGATAAGGAGTACAAAGTGACCGGACAGTACTTGCTATAGGCTACACAGCTCCTTACATCAGTCAAACTGGTGACCAGAAGCGCTTTACAATCTCGGAGATGGCAGGCTAAGTAAATGTTGCGACAAAACGCCGTAAAACTCAAACTCTACTATTTCGATTTGTTGTGAATTTGTCGTACGGCTTGATGTACAGCACAGCGCGCTGTACAACAAGTTCACAACAACTCAAAACAGCTGGAATTTAGGTCTAACTAAACAAAACTAATGGAATATCGACGTGCAGGCGCAAACAAAGACGTCTTCCAAGTGTGCCTTAAGTCGTTTTCACACGTGCAACAGTGTTTGTGTTTCTTTTCTCACGGCAGCATCTTTTGCAGTTGTGCTGTCGCGTCGTCTCCCTCGTTCCAGGTTGACGTCAATATGCGGTCGTTGCGTTGCCCGCGCCGCCGCCCGCCGCGAGTCTGGAATTAAAAGAAAAAGGGAATTCCGTTAGAATTTCACCGCAACACGCTACTATATAGTACCAACATTAACAGCTACAACAACAAGAATAAGTAGCAATTCAACGAGAGAAAAATTGCACTTCATTTTTGTCCGAAAAAAAAACTAGAATTCCCTTTTTCTTAATAATTCCGAGACTATGCCGCCGCCATCGCGTGCTCGGTATAATAAGACGCGGTTATGCACATATGCATCATGAACAGAAAATCTCGTACATGCTACAGCTATGCAGAGAAAACGAGGAACAAAAACAGTGTAGCACATAAGATAAAACTGACTACCGGTTTTACAGCACAGTAACGGCAACCGTCTCCAAATAGTAAACCAAAAATTTGTAATAAAATGACTATTGCACCATGCTACAAACATTTTGCGATACCGATTTGAATAATATTAGTAGTTTAATACTAAAATTAACATTAATATTTGAGTTTTTGAATACTAATAATTTTTACGACAGCGTAGCGAAGCATTTGAGATGCAGTAGCTTTCTATTAATAACCAGTCACTTTATTGCGATTTTTGCTAATTGTGCCAATAGACGAATTTTGAAAATCGGCCGTTATTTGATAATTTATGAAACATAATCGCTTAATTTTTGTGGCTGATTTTTTGCGATGCCTATGGCGTAAGCGCACGGAAGGCGATCCAGGGGACGCCCCATCGGAGTGCCGGACGAAAACTTCCCAAACTTTTCTCGAACTGACTTCGCAAAATGAAAAATGGCTCGCTGCCGCTTTCATAATAGCCCACACCTAGACAAAACCTTTACGAAAAAAAATCTGTGTGTGGCCGTAATAACTATAAATCTAACAGCATATAAATATTCTAATAAGCTTACTCACCGAGTGTGCCAGCGATGCGACAATCTCCCAGAAATTCTCACGTAAAACGTTTCTTCTCCAGACACACGAGTTTAACGTAGTAGTCGCGCAATAAATAAGTAACGGTGATTCCATGCTCAGCATGGCTTGGGATCAAACGCTAAACTCCGCCAATGCAAGTCTGACGCTTTTACAGATGCGCTACAACATTTAATAATTGTTTTGCTGAATAAACGAATGACAAAATTAATTTGCAAAACGTCAAAACAGAAACAATTATTGAATCTGTAGCGCTGGTTTGTGGTAGGTGGCTACGGGCATGCCGACTGGAAATGAAAGGTTTTAACAACAGTTAAACACAAACACTGTTTTAAATCAACCGATTTGATTAACGTAAAAAGTAAAGTGTGTTTCCAAGCTAAAAGGCTTACCGAGCAGCACTAATTTTTTCCATAGCCCTCAGCCATCACAATCGGAGAAAACATTAAACGTCAGTTGCTAACGTTGATGCTTTAGCTTTTGGCGCACTCTATGTAAAAATTTTATTATTATCAATTTATTGTGATATAGCTATCACGCGGGCAAGCTGTTGTGTTTTTTAGGTCCGCTGAAAGCAGGTTATTTTGTCACACCTGACTGTTTGTCTGAAATTGTCTGGAGGAGTAAGGGCGTCGCCAAAAACAACCGATTTGATAAACGTAGGAAGTGAAGTTTGTTTCCAAGCTATAAGGCTTACCGAGCAGCACTGATTTTTTTCCATAGCTCTCAGTCAGACACTATTTTACAATGCGAGACCAAGGATACGTGACGCGGCTAGTGCATTGCGCGGCGTGCCTCAACGGCGCAGCTTTCGCTGGTGCTCATTGCGCCCACCCACGAAGAAATGGCCAAGCTGAGTTAACCTGAGTGGTTGGTTACATACCGGGATAGTTTAGCCTGTCTGCCGACGATCACCCATCCAAGTACTAACAAAGCCCGGCGTTTATTAACGTCGTTGATGTGACCAACGACGTTTCCAACTTAGCCAATCTGTACTCACGTATCGGCTCCAGACGTTGGTCTGAAGTACTTGATTTTTTTCGTCAAGGTCAAGGATCTGGATCAGCGACAGTCCGTAGTAGACTTTGATCGTCTCGGAATGATTGAGCACAGGTCGACCGACCACGCCGACAGTCTTGTAGTTCTGAAGCAAGAACTTTATCAGCCTCTTTTCATCGGACATCGCCACCGAGTCTGCAGCAATAATATTGACACTCAGTCGTATGAAAAGAAGAAAAGTAAACAAACCGAATTTAAAAAACAAACCGAATTTAAACCCAATTAGGCCTTGTAAAAATGTAGCACCCTTGCTTAATTTTTTGACACTAGTGCACAAAAAACCTTTCACGAGTTCAGCGTTAAAACTTACGCAGCTTTGCTTCTCTTATCCGATTTAAAATACGGTTTTCTGAATTCGGAGCCTTATATAAGCTTAGGCCAAAAATGCCAGGCTGTACAAAGTAAACTTTTAAACGTCGTAGCACGCCAACAAAGAGGCCCTCACGGGCCCCATAATGTTGACTGCTGTCTGACATTCTCTGTATGACCCCTTTTTTGTAAGGCTCCCGTTATTGATAGGCCTCATTTAGTGAAAGAGCATACAAACCAACCAACTCCTAGTAAAATATGATAAACTCAATTAGCGGCTAAAGCGCATTATGCCTAAATGCTGTACTAGGCTAAGTGCTGTTTTATATGCTTTGCGCGTTGTACTGCTTTCAAACAGCAACAGGACAAATAAATAAATGAAATAAAATCCATAGGGCATGGCGAGTAGGCGGTTGGAGTTCAATCGGTAGCGATGTATAGGTCTTGAAATTGGGGACCGTACATAAAGCACACCGCCGTGTGTGTGTCCCCGAAGTAGCTTGAAAGTGGGACCGACAATTAATTGGTCGCGTGCAAGTTGAGCGGCCGCCATTGCAGTCGGGTCGCATACGTCACGTGACCCACTTTGTAGTGGCGACCTGTGACGTCACCAAGGCAGACGACAAAGTATGCAGAAGCGTGTTCGTCCTTCGGGCTTGGAACGATAAGGTGCTTTGCTCACGCGCCTGCCGTTGACTCTTTGGAGCGCGATTCTACCTAAGCTTAAACTTTTCGCCTGATTATCGACGTTTTATAGTTGCAACTTGCAAATATCGCAGCATGGATTATATTTTAAGATAAGTTTTGTTGTAAGATAGGCCTACCGTTTTTGGTAGTTTGTCATTTCACGTCAGTAATAACCTAAAAGGGACTTATGCCAGATTGAGAGTAATTTGGTAAATGCATTTTCTGTTTCTTGCGTTGTTTTTGAGTTCTATGTATGATTTATGTACTTATAATGTGTATATGCACACCACATATTTTGTGAATAGATGCACATATAGCACGCTTGAAAGTGCTACGCTCATGGCCGTAGTGGCAATAGCAGTTGCGCGGCGCATGCAGTGGTCGACGATGAGAATATTAACACGCTGACTAGAAATGGTTAACAAAGACGTGGGAGGACATGCGGACGTCAGCAGTCTTCGCTACAGAGCAGTGCTGCATTAGCGACAAGGGATTCGATATCTGTCGCATCGACAATACAACAAACGACGACGTTCTCTCTCTAGCTTCAACAGACGAATTAGTTCTAGGCCTATACGACCAGCCGCAACTACGACGTAAGCTAAAACTGCAACAAAACTTCATCAGGAAAAATTTCTTATTTCCTTCGTTAGGCCCCATAAGTACACATGTGCACATAACAACTACACATCGCCTTCCGAGAAAATGTGCCGCTTTTATTTTGGTAATGACTTTGGCAAACGTAAGCCGATTATAACAACAATACCTACAACTGCATTTGCAACCTTTGACATACATCTCACTCGGAAAGATCTGTTACTTTAAACACTGATAAACGCCACACAGGCTGAATTATTAAACTTAATGACCTGATTCTCAAAATCTCGCTAAAATGTTCAGTGTATGTAGCAAAACTTTACTGTAGACTGCAGACTTGTAACAAGTCCAGCAACAGCAAAGTCCAAGTCCAAGTCCCCTATCTTCAAGTCCAAGTCCAAGTCCACCTTAAACGGGCAAGTCCAAGTTCGAGTCCAAGTCCTCTTCAAAAAAGGCAAGTCCAAGTCCAAGTCCAAGTCCAGTAGGAAAAAACGAACCTGCAAGCAGTTTTATCCCATTCCAATATTATTTCTCTTGCTGTTATTGAGTAAAACACTTTATCGTACACAAAAAAGAACTAATCCTTA
>Ga0209367_1012257_pt1 | contig 11241 bp, 5 predicted proteins | sample WorMetLIZISLAND2_FD_187412 | JGI IMG/M metagenome (GOLD analysis project Ga0209367, IMG submission 187412) | Marine gutless worms symbiont microbial communities from Max Planck institute for Marine Microbiology, Germany - Olavius geniculatus... ... | reverse complement strand
AGGAATAGCCTGTGCAGGTTAGAGCCACGAGCGATACTGTCGTCGCTCCTTAAAAGGTCATCTTGTCGGTTCGTATCCGCCTGAAGGAGGAGCTTAAGAATGCATTTGCACTTCTGGGGCTACGGCTCTAGCCAGGAACTAGGCAGAGTAGGCTTCCTGAAGTACACGCCTTATGACGTCACTGGTAGGCTAGAGCGCCGTCTGTCAAGTTGATGGACTTCTCTTGCTTCTGGAACTGTATAGAGTGTGCATCGTAGAGTCTGTTTAATAAAGTCGTGTTCCGGAGTGTTATTCTACCAACCTGTTCTTCAGCTGTCCTCTACAATGCACTGAAAGTCATTGTAACGGTGTAACCGACTGCGCATTTGCTATCCCACCGAAGGTAGGAGGCTGAGTAGACTTGCCATGCTTCTGTGTGAATAATTGTGATCTGATATACGGGTATTATTCATTTATTTAATTAACAGGTGGATCGATCGGTACCGATAATGCAGTTGGAGGCTGAGGATGGTGACCATGCAGCCAACCGTCAAATTCGCTATTTCATCGTTAACGGTTTGTTATATCACACTGTCGCGTCGCCACGTTGCACAGCCTATTGCGCAATGGCTGCAGTGTTAACTGCCTTCAAATACTGATCAATTTATTAGTAATTTGCTGATGAATTAGTTAGTAGATATAGTTAGTAGTCATTCAGTTTGTCGCTTTGCAGTCCATTCTGCACTTGGCATAATGGCTAGATTACATTGCAATCATTGGACAAACTGTTATACCCCGGTCACATAATGAACCAATTATTAAGCAAACATAAAGCAAATTTACAGCACAAGTTGTGCATGTGTATTTTGAATACGTTTGCTTCATGTGTGCTTCATGTGTGCTTCATGTTCGCTTTATCGTGTAAACGGGGTATTATTGTACCACGGATGGCGCTAGTATTGTCAGCAAAAGCCTTTAGCATTAGTGCTCTCAGAAACTAACTCTCATATAGGTAACTTTAGATCTGCTGCAGTGCTGCACCGATTAAGTGAGTTGTTTGATATTGCTTATACTAAACGTGAAAATTTATCCCACTATCTGGCATTATGTGCTTCCGATTCACTCACGACATATGGCGCCATAGGAAAGGGTTTTGATTAATCAATTAATTGAAATCAATTAATTGATTGAGTAACGGTCAGTTGAGTTAATTTGCCTCTTGCTAAATGTGCTGATAAAAATGTTTACCGTTGCGGCTTTTTTCTGCAGTCAACATTGTATACTGTAGTTAGTGAATGCAGCCAATCCAGTCAGTAAAAAAAAACTCGCCGACAGTCAAAACTTAACAGCATTCTTTCGGTGCTTTTGTTTGTTTTCAAGGCAGAGAGTGCTGACATAACTCACTAAGCGTCCCGGCGGTTAGGCTGCTACCAAATTATCCTACTAGGTGACAGAGACACACGTTTGCGAACAACTTGCCCAGGGTTGTTACCTGAAAGTCGTACCAATAATCTCGCAATCATTAGTCCGACGTTCTACCGCTACCAAATCAGTAATCAGTAATGTAGATAAACCGATGCAGGCGCTGAAAGTCTACGGATATACCGTATCTCGATAAAATTAGATTATTCTCATAATCTAATCATTTTTTTCAACATACTCCGATCTATCTCCGGTTCCGGCTAATTCAGCGGTCCAATCATACATAATTTCTTGTTCTGCCCAAAATCTATCAAGCCGCACTTTAAATAAATCAACAGACTGAACATCAACTACCCAGTTAGGTAAACTATTCCAGATGTTCACAATACGTACTGAGAAAAAAAATGTTTTCTGAAATTGTGAGTAAATGTTTGGTTATGCAATTTAAATTTGTTACCTCTAGTTACCGAAGTCCTATTGAAATGTAATGTAGGTGCAACTTTTTCGTCATAAATATCATTCACTGTACTTCTGTATTAAGGGCAGTGTTCAGTACTTTTAGTCTCTCTGTCCTGTCCTACTGCATTATCATTTGTGTGTTTTAAATTGCTCATTGGACAAATAAAGATTGATTGATTGATTGATTCACAATCTTAAAAACCTGAATCATGTCACCACGCAATCTTCTGTATTTTAGTGGATGCAACTTTAAAGATATCAAACGGTCTTTGTGTGGCAATTTGCGTAAGGTAATAACAAGTTTAGTAGCTCTCTTCTGAATTTTTTCTATCTGTTCTATATCACTTTTTTATAAGGTAACCAGACAGAATTCGCATATTCAAGATGAGGACGAACTAATGCTTTGTATAGTAAAATGAAAGTTTTACAATCAATGTTGATAAAATTTCTTTTAAGTAAACCAATCATACTGTAAGCTTTATTAATTTTATCTCGAATGTTATCTTTAAATGTTAATTGTGAATCAATCAATATTCCAAGATCTTTGATGCAATCGACCTTTTCTATATTATATATACTTCCTTTAATATTAACAATGTACGACGTGTTTTTAGTAATGTTTGACGTCAACGTCATACCTTTACATTTATTAACGTTTAAGGGTAGTAACCATTCATCACACCATTTAATAACCCTGTCTATAACCCTCTGCAAACATTGTACATCTTCCACGTTAGTTATGTTTCTATAAATTTTTGCATCATCTGCATATAGATAAATTCTACATTCTGTGTCTTTGATTACACTTGTTAAATCATTTATGTATATCAAAAAATAATAATGGTCCCAGAATACTGCCCTGAGGAATTCCACTTTGCACTCTGTACCAATCTGAGTAATTGGCAGCAACTGGCAGCGCTAATTGGCATTAGCTAATGACATCGCAGCGCATTATGCGGCCATCCATTGTCCACGACAGACAGCTTGGTAGTGAAACAATTAGGACGTTGAACTTGCGATCGCGAAATCTCGGTCGGGTCACTATCAAATGGTTACTACTTAGATGGGTAATTGTCTGCGGACAGGTTAACCCTCTCCATATATAACCAACGCCAAGTTCAAGTTGGCATTTCACATTTCCGATTACTGTTATATTTGGCTGGTGTTTAAGCTGGCGCGTTTAGCTGTAAAGGGTGGCAGTTAACACGGTGTCATCTCACATTGCAGTTGACGCTTCGCATGCCTATCTTTAACATAGATAGCCATGTTTTTTTGTTTAATTTTTTAAACATCAACTGCCAGTGAACATTTAGACCAGCGCAGTAGCTAGCAGATATACCACCGACCTTGTATGTATGACCACGCTGTTACTTTGTAGTTCGTTAGTTACTAATATTCACTGCCCTGCTGAGGGCAAAAAGTTGCGTTGCCTTGATGTAAGATTATGTAGTGTTATGTAACTATCTTGAGTATAAATCCTGAGGGCTAATTTTGTGTGGCGTCAACAGCTGAAGGTCTATACAGTCTGAGTTGTAGGAATAAACTAAATTGACCTGGTTGTACACCGTGGTCCACAAAAAGGTGGCAATTTTTTTGCCTACATATTCGCCAGTCTGTGATCGATTTTCACATTTTTTCACTGGCACACTGCGGACAATTTGCAATAATGCGATTATTATATATCCCACTACACTATAAATGCATGTTTACGCTACTTTGTAAAATATACATATAAGAACAAACTAACGTTAACTAGAAAGCAGTCAGAGCCCGCACACCTTCGCCAAGTGCTTGTCAGATTGTAATGTAAATTTCACCTACGCGTTTCAAACTATAGTTGCATTTTCCACAGTGACCTAGTTCTTCGTGACCTAAACACAATACCCGTATGCCCCATTGAAACCAATTTCAAAGTGATCTAGAATCCAGGATTCCTTACAGATCCCCCCAAATTGAATCACTGGTAGTTGTTGCCATCCCCGACCGTCGCCAAAAATTTCAGAAAGATCCGTCCACAACTTTTTGCGTTATGTTGCTAACTAACAAACAGACAGACAAACTCGGGCAAAAACATTACCTCCTTGGCGGAGGTAATAACAAACATTTAGGTAATCGAAAAAAACACTTTAGACCAATTTTACAGTGAATTATTCGTATAACACCAGAGTGCGTTAGATCCACACAGTCTAGAGTCATACAAAACATTTACCGCAATGTTGGTTTGAAGGGTTTTTTTCTTTATTTACCAAAATGTTTGTTTGTTATTATCATTATACATTTACATTTCTTTTATATTTCATAAGGTAGCGCAGAGATGCATTTATGATGTGGTGGTATCAGTATTTTTGTAATTAATTAAAATTAAAATAACAATCCCTGAAAGCGAGAAAGTGTTAATTTAATTAATTATAATTACAATTAAAATTACAAAGTTCCAAAAAATTGAAATAAGATTAGAATTACCAAGTTTGAAACGACTTTTAATTTTAATTCTTATTTAATTTTAATTTTAGTTTGGCTCCAAAACGATTTAAGTTCACTCTACGGCAACCTGTCACATCCGTTTCTGATGCATCAGCTGGACCTGACAATGAACTGCATATTTATTTATCCGATCTGGAATCCCTCACTGAGGACACTGATACTGTAAAATACTGGGTGGGAAAAGGATCACAATATAAATGCATTGGGGGTTGGCTCTGGATCTAGTTGCAGCACCAGCTTCTCAAGCATATGTTGAGAGACTGTTTTCTGTTTGTGGTGACCTGACTGCCCGAAAACGAAACAAAACTAAGCCAAGTCTGGAAAAGAGAGTTTTCCTGAAACTCAACTGTTCAATGCTGGCCAAACTGCCCAAGGTTTGGCCAGCATTGAACAGTTGAGTTTCAGGTTAGTTGAGTGGCTAGTTGTCAATAAATGAGTTCTTGATTATTCATGAGTAATGACTGGCTGTTTGCGAACTAAGAACTGTGTACACCAAAAGTGTGCCACCATTTGTATGTTTTTTGTGCATGTTTATTTGTATGCAAGTTTGAACACTTGAGAGAACTGGCAGTTTTTGTTTTTTATTGTGTTTAGCGAACTCTACTTTAACACATAGAACTAAAATTAGAATTAAAATTAAAATAACAAAGTCAAGGAAATTAAAATTATAATTACAAAGTTAAAAAAATTAAAATAAAATTAGAATTACTTAATTTTTAAAAAAATTAAATTAAAATTACAATTAAAAAGAAAATTAAAATTACAATAACACTGGGTGGTATATACAATATTCGCATTGTTGCAAATCGTCTGCAAATTGTGGCAGCAAAAGAAATTTTAAAATTGGTCAATAATTAGCGAAGATATGGACAAACGTATAGTGCTACGCTTTTTTATAAACCACCCTGTATTATTTATTCAAGTCTATGGTGTGTGTAGACCCTGGTGGTTATTTCCGGGTGGATCCGCTAACCGGGCGTTTGTACAATGCGCGACCTTTGTTGCTGTCTGACCCGAACTGGTCGTCAGGAAACATGACAATCACCGTTCAGGTCTCTGATACTAGACTAGGCCTTCTAACATCGATTCTTGTCCGCCGTAAACTTCTGAAAGATCAGAAAACGCTAGAGCTACGTTGTACATGTACAGATTATTATTCAGAAATTGACATTAGTATTTTGCACGGCATTGCAAGTTTGTAAAGTACATATTTTGTATGCGACGGGTCATTTAGTGGGCAGTGATATACTTAATTGTAAACTTATGGTTCGGTTTGTCAGTGAAAAAATTTGTCAGTATTTGTGACAATTATGATCAGCATGCTAGTTGTGAATATCAGTTTTACAATAAATGATAAAACAGTCGTTAAAATCATCGGTTGAAAGCGTAACTAATCAACTCAAACAATTAACCGAGTTACAGCCACAGGTACAGTCTTTATGTTAACGACTTCTTGATGTAAACTTGTAGTTTTCACAAAAGTCGACATTAAATAAGTATGACTGATTTGTATAGTTTATGAGATGTAGACACTGTTTGTGTCCAAGTGTATGATGCGTACAGCCTATAAGTTTTGTTTTCGTGTGGATGCGTAGGCAGTGATTGTTTTAGTGCACTTGTATGTAGACAATTTCTAACAGACAGATGCAGTTTTTTTGTCAAAGAAGATTATTGATGCTCAAAATTTTAGTTTGCTTTTTAAGTGTTTCCAAATGAAATGTTTCTATCCCAAATGCTGCACTTTTAACAAAACTTTTTCGACGATGTTTTTTCTGATGTAGGCATTGGTACCTAGTTGTTGTTTGGTGTGTCAGTGTATCGTGTGGGTAGCGTATATAAAAACACTTATAACACTCAAGACACTACAGGGTTTCGAAAACTAAGGATACGAGGAATAAGTCATGTCATATCATGTTGTCGACGACGTTGGCGACCATGCGCTGCCCTGATGAGGAGCTGTGTTGGACCCACTTTGTTCTTTCATGATTTGCACAAACTGTGACTAGATACTTTAATCTCTGACGCCCCTTTTTGCCTCTTTTCGTCTAGCCTTTCTGTCACCACCAAATTACCCAAAGTATTATTGTCTTCTCAACACGTGCCCCAGGACTTATATTTTTTCAATGATGTGCAACTACCGTGAGTAAATAGGTCATGAAATAATGATAATTTCTGTGCACCCGTATTTAGGCAGTGGCTATGTATAACAGCACATATACTCCACGTGACGACCCGCTGAGCGTGACCAATGCCAGTCTGATCTTCACTCTCCGGTCGGATCTAGACAGCCGAATACCGACGTTTCTGAACGCACCTATTTCGTTCTTCGTCCGAGAAAACGAGCCGAACGTGAGCCAGTCATTTTATTTTACTGTCGTGAAGTAATACCAACTCTAAAATTAGCTATTGATCATAAGCATGTTGTTGGTTTAAACGACTTCATGCTAAAAACGGAGATAAATCTACAAAAAGATGTACAAATGTAAACTGCTTTCTGTATTTTTATTTTTCACCATTTTCTTTTTTTCATGCATTTGCATACCAGTTCTAGGTTAAAGCATTTTATTTTTTACGTAGAATTAATGCAGTGCTGATGGATTTAATAAAGGAAATGACTTCAAGTATAAACATCTGGGGCTACAATTTTTTCGTTTTTCGTTTTTTTGGTAGTCCATTTATATCTTTCTCATTTCTAAGGTCATCTTTACACCTTATCAGTCAGCTAATTTGTAACAATTTGGTGCATCTGTGTTTCACATGGTAGTGCATTGACAAAAATTAAGTGAAATAAAAAAATAAGTCTACCTTACATAATTCTAGCGCCTTAGCCATCTTTGTGCCAAAAATTATCAAAGTTGGTGAAAATTTAACAAAGTTATGAGAAAAACAATTTTGACAGTTTTTTCTTTGAAACACGGAGTATTATGAAGCATCTCTATTGCGCTGAATGCACCACTGCAGTATTTCGCGAAAAGCACAGTTTTTAAGCCGCGCCTAAAACTATCGGCAGCACGCTAATAATACTTAATATGACACAAAACATGCCAGAATTGAAATTTGCTGGTCCTCTTCATCCTTTATTTTACCCAGTATGACAAAATTTTGTACAACATCTACAACTGATTCGTGTCTCGTCCATTGCTGGTATCGCCACCAGCGGACGAGACGCCATCAATTTCACACCACGTTGCTAACTTGTTGTACAACATGTTGTGAGTTTGTTCGTGTAGTGGAGTTTGACGCCATCTTTTGCAACGTTTTCTAAATAGGCCTACTCGTCAAATTAGCACTTTACTATCGTACCTTTAGTGACGATGATTAAATTTTTATTAGAGCGGTAAAATATAGACACATTAGCCAAATGGTCCTGTTGTGAGATATAATGCAATTAATTGCAATAATCGACCGTTGAGTTAATAAGGAATAAACGCAGCCAAAAATTAAACTATTGCTTCATTGCTGTTGCTGATGTCATCATTGTGCTATTACTATTATTATCTTGGAAGTGAAACGGCTATAATGAATTATGATATTTGTTATTGTTTGCAGACAACAGAACTGGGTACCGTGCTTGCGACTATAAGGAGCTATCCAACGAATGCTATCAAGTTGGAAATTACACGCGGTTAATTACTAAATATTTTTGTGCGGATATAAATGCTATAACGTTTCTATAACATATTTAACTGTGTAATAATGTAGTTGTGTAGTAATAGTGGTAATGGTAGTGCTAGTGGAAGTAGTAAACAAGCCTAATGGTAACAGTAACAACACCAGCAACGTTGCATTTTCTGAGAGCCAGAGCGCTGTCACAATTACTCTGCGTATGTGATGAACAACCTCCGTGATTGGTTGTGGCCAATTTTCATCACCGGTAAGCAAACTACACTGTGTCCAGAAAAACATCCCCGACATTTTCGGCTGTAAGTTGAAAACCTATTATCAGATTCTGATAATTTTTGGTAAAACTATTTCTGACACAACTTGCCATCAAATGACAGTACAGCTTTCTAACTAGCCCAACGTTTGTTCCTGCACTATCTGGAAAAAACACAACCAGCGAACTGTCACTTTTTTATCCAATGCGATATGACTGCTTAATTAACATAACGCGTAAAAACACATTTTGTTTACATTTCTGACACTTTGACTGACATTTCATTTAGTTGTCCATTTTTTAACTGCCTGCAGTAAAATTGCTTGAAGTGTTGGCCCACTATGTGAACACAGGCAAGGAGACACTTTCTTAATTCATTGACAGCAGTATCGATAAAGTTCTGCTCCAGACCAATCCAGGCTGTACCAGTCGCTTCTTGACCTTACAAATAATCCTAAACTTCATCTGGTAGACACACTGCTGCATGACATGGAACTCACAAAAAACGAAAAAATGGAATTGATGCAGTTTGTGAGCAGCAAGTAGGCGAAGCAGAAAGTTTCAAATTATTTTCCAACAAATGCTGCAAATATTCGACAAAGAAGATTAAGAGTGCTCAAAAGTTTGAGCTCCATATTTTGCATTTTTGGACGGCAATTTTCTGATAAGAAGATTTTCCGGCGTTTTTGTGAGAGCCCCAAATTTAGACAGCTGCGCTACCCACTGGTTGCCAACAGTCAGTCTCTGTGATGCGCTGATGCTGGTTGCTGCAGACGCACGCGGCTACTTCAGTCTTGGCAGTACAGTACAAAGCAGCACACGAAATTACTACGAGGCGCCTATTCGCAGCAACGGAAACATCACGCTATCAAGGGTTTCGTACGAGTTCGGCGGACGCCGCTATTCGTTCACAGTCACCGTGAGTTATGCCGAGTATACATGGGACATTCGTCGCCGCGACGATCGTCCCGTTTATGTGCTACGTTACATACTGTTCGTTTGTATGCACAACAAAGCAAAAAGTTATCAACAGATTTCGATACAAAAAAATTAGAAAAGTTCGGCGTGAACCAAAAAAAGTGGCGCTGATTTCCGTGGCGATCGGGTTTTTTGTGGTTTCTATATTAGGCAGGAATGTTTACAGTTATAAGGGCGCGAAGTAAAATGCTATAGGCCGATGTGGCATACCGGTACTGCCGTGACCGCCTGAACAGCAATTCCTTCCTAAAATCACATGTTTGGTTGATTCTAAAAAACGAGAAGGCGCTTGTGAGAATGCATTTCTTCCCCAAGTGAAGTAATTTAAACACCACTACTACCGTTACTACTACTGGGCAAAGAACTCGGTGATATCTTTTGTACAAGTCGAGTTATAGCCCTCGAACCCCTCGCCAAAGGCAAAAGATGCTAAAGATATGTCGCACACAAGCCAATTTTTAGCAAATTTTGTCTCACATTTCGTTGCCATGACAACAGTGCACGGTCGTGGTGTAATTACATTGGCTTCATCCAATTATAGCCTGTCCCCCAAAACCTCCAGTTAGACGCAAAGATCTTTGAGATATCTTCTGTAGAAACCGAGTTATAGCCCGTTTTGTCTCAAATTTTGTTGCCGTGGCAACAGGGGACAACCAAGGGTAAATACAAGGAAAGAGGAAGTAGAAAGGGAAGGTCGCTTTGAGACAGGGGGAAAGGGAAAGATAAGTAATAACAGTAAATGCAATCTTTTTTGTTTGCATCTAAGATGGCACGGGGCCTATGGATAACGTTGTGCTTGAACTAAAAACCTCAGAAGTTTAAACTTTACAGATTGGTAATGGGGATGGCACGTGCTTGATAAATTTAGTCAAGCTTTGTGGGTGCGATTTGTTTGACCAATGAAATCGGTGGGTATAATCAGTGAAGTATGGTCAATGAATACAGAACCACAGGTTGTGTGACTCATTGTCTGACCTACTTCAGATGATGATACTTGAGATGATGATACTTGGACTATATATTCTGACATAATGAACCGCATTGAATTACAGAAATTATAAAATTTAGCTAGCAACCATGTTACTGTGCTGATTTGAGGTTATAAAATAGTCACAGTTCAAGGAAGGTTGATCTCTCAGCCAGCTAAGGGTGCTGATTTTGGATCATGCCTTGATGGGGCTCATTGGGATCTTACAGATACCCATGGCTGATCGCTTGGTTGGTGCTCGCCTGGTCTGTGGTCTGGTCGTATGCGCTGTGTGGCTTCGCTATCCCTGTCATGTCTTGGGTTGGATGGAGCATTGGAGAGACTCTTGCGAGGATGATGAGTCAGACAAGGACTTCCAGTAGATACCAAATGCACTGCATTTCAGGACTACGGTTTTCCTGTCAGACTAGTAAACCCTGCATGGTCTCTTCTTTGCCCCGTTTGGCTCTGGGGCGTAGCAGGGGTGGTTTGGCCGCGCTGCTCCTGCGGCTTGTCTGCTGAACAGGTTGGGTCGCCTGCCAGGTGACTAGCTGAGGGACTGTAAATCTTTTGATGAGCCCCACAGTACTTGCTTGGTCAGGGCAATGTGACCTGACTGGCAGTGTAGTCACGTGAGTGGGGGTAGTTGCGCTTTTTGCTATTCCTGCCATAACCTATTGTAGTTGGGCTTAACAGGATCTAACAGACACCTATGGGTCATTGCTTGGTTGGTGCCCGCCTGATTTGTGGACTGATCATGTGCGCTGCGTCGCCTTGCTGTTTCTGTCGTGTCTCGGAGTTGGGTGGAGCATTGGAGAGACTATTGCGGGGATTATGGGTCAGACTGGGATTCCGCTAGATACCGAACGCACTGTAGTTCGGGACTACGGTTTTCCTGTCTGGCTTGGAAACAATGCGATGGCTCTTGTTTGCCCCATTTGGCTCGGGCGTGGCGGGGGTGGGTAAAAAGGTAAAGGTAAAGGTCCGAATATAGCTCTTAATGAGCGAACCCATCTCAGAGCTACGGAGCGTCACTTGTCATATGGGATCACACAGTGTTACCTGCCACCCGACA
>Ga0209367_1012256_pt1 | contig 11241 bp, 8 predicted proteins | sample WorMetLIZISLAND2_FD_187412 | JGI IMG/M metagenome (GOLD analysis project Ga0209367, IMG submission 187412) | Marine gutless worms symbiont microbial communities from Max Planck institute for Marine Microbiology, Germany - Olavius geniculatus... ... | reverse complement strand
TGGACAGGACAACTCAACTTAGTTTTCACGTAGCTATAAGATTAAAGTGAGTGAATTCTGGGCACTTATGTAAAACGGTTGTCACAGAACTGGAGTAAGACATTCTTTGACAATGAAAAAAACTTTTGTTGAAATTTGGAATTATCCAAATAATAGGCCTAATATTCAAACTTACGCTCTGTGTACATTTAGTTTACAAACGTTTACAATCTTTTTCCTAATAAACGCGTTTATTAACGTTTATTATAATTTTTGACGTTTATCACATCTATGTATTGGAAAGCGCATGCGTCGGCTCAGAAAATTACTGAGACAACAATATCATTGAAAATCTGTTGCATATTTAACACTAATCGCATTCATCTTAAGATATTACGTCGACAAACTGAAATGATGTATCAACAGCGAGTGAGCCGCTCTGGGTCGCGCGTTATTGAACGTACTGTTGGCGAGTCGCGTCAAAGTCCGTCGCTTGCGTTCGTGCTGGAGGAGGACATTTTAAGCACATGCAGTAATAAAAGTAATGTGATGTAACACGTGAGACATTCTAAGAGATAATAACTGTTACTCATGTTTGTCGCTATTTAATTAATCATTTTTGAGCTGACGCATGCGCTGCCCAGTATGAATTCATTTACACGGCCAAATTACGACTTCTGAATTTCGCAAGGTAGTGTAGCAGCAGTATTAATATGTGGTGGGCTAGACTAAAATCATTTAGGTCCTACGTCAAGTTTATTTTTTATGTTGTTTGCCAAAAATTATCAAAATCGGCTAATGCTGAACAGAATTATTCAAAAAATAAAAACGGCACGTTTTTTACTGAGACACGGTGTATGTTCAACGTCATAGAATCCTCTAATCGGATTTCAAAGCATATGATAAATAGCCCGTGCAGACTGTGATTACGGTAAAAGCCAGCAACCAACCATGCACGGAATCAGGATGCGCATTTAATATTAAAGCGTCGCCGACGTTGTTGCGCGAAACGGTTTTAAATCCGGATTATCCAGATAATGCGAGACCGGGGAGATCGTCGGCTACTAAGCTATAGGCCTACAGCTTATATATCACTGCAATGATACACGGCGACTTAGCAGAGCGTGTGAAAATGTGCAGAAATGGGCATTAGTAAGAAACAGAGAGTTGTTTTAGACGTTAGCCAGTAACTACTGTCCCGATTTTCTCCCAAGCTGCTTATACCAGTAAAAAAACCAGTTAAAGTTTATTTTTAGATACATAAGTAAACAGATGCAGCAGTAATGTTAAATAGCTGAATCCGGATTCAGATCATGTGCACATCGAGACCGTCGTGTTCCCCAGGTCGCAGCACCGTTCTCGGCGAAGGTTTGTGCTATCCCAGCACATATATTTAGTGTGTATATAGGTTTCAACACGGCCTACAGTGTATTATGCGAGCTTAGCGAGACAAAATACAACACTGTCGACCGTTTTGAAACGTACTTATTTCATTACTTGATCGACGGTGAGTTCTGTCTGAGAATGGGTGCTGTACGCACACCCGAGCCGCGTATTGGTCGTCACGCTTTAGTGGAGTGATATTATGGGCAGTTATAATACCCCATTTACACGATTAAGCAAACATCAAGCAAACGTCGAGCAAACGTCAAGCATGCGTGAAGCATAGCCTACACGAAGCAAACATGAAACAAACGTCAAGCAAACATCGAGCAATAAAAGCACACGTCATGCACGTGTATTTTGAATACATTTGCTTGATGTTTGCTTGATCGTGTAAACGGGGTTTAACATTCCACAGGAAGCGGGCCGAGGGAGGTCTAGGGGTTCGAACTTCCTCCTAGCCTCCAACAGAACGACCCATGAGATTCGAGCAAATCGGAGCTTTTTTGGATGGGTAAAGGAAGGAAGAGGTACGGATAGCGCCGTAGCGGCGGTAAGTCGACAACCAGCTTTGAAAACCTGGTGCCGCCCCTGACACTCCAGGTACTGCAGTGAGAGATGGGCGACAAAAGTAAGTCATGAAGTAGATGACATTGTGTGTTTTCATCCGTGTGTGTGCGTGTGTTTGCCTGTGTAGACAGCGACATTCGTCCGCCTCCGATCATTCACCACGGACCTCAGAACCAGACGCTGCCGATCAGTAGCATGGCCGTGCTGCAGTGCGCGGTCAGTGGTGACCCGGCACCCACCGTGCGCTGGTACAAGAACCAGCGACTGTTGACGCTTGCTGAACACCGCTTCCTTCTCCGTGACACCGGCTCACTGCAGATAGGAGGTCAGTCAGGCGCTGTCGTCAACGTGGTCGTGTGAAGCAGGGGGAAGGGGCTCAACGAGAAGCCAAGAACCAGACAGCATTGGCGTCAAGAGTGTAGGGAATGGTGAAAAATATTCTGTTTCTCATCCGACTACTTTAAGGGACCTGGGAGAGCGTCGTGAACACAATTCGAAAAATTCCCTTGAGCCTCTGTTAGAGAAATCCGTATTGGCCTATAAACAGTTCTGCGTTAGCGGTTCGTAACAGTTCCCGTCAGACGATCTGCGATAACTAGAATAACTCCAAAAATTTGGGCGAGTTACACAAAAGTTGAAAGAGAGCGTTAACTAGGGATTAACTCATCATTGTTATTATCATCATTAGCAGCAGCAGCATCAGATGCAGTAGACAGAAATAAGTCGTTGGCTTCCATTAATACAGTGTCATTAGCAGTTAGGGCTAACTACATGTAGTCGCATTTTGTCTTATGATAGTTTATATATAGGTCGTTGATGTCTCGTATTTACTCGTATCAGCTGTCTGGTCACTGTTGCTAAACGGCGTTGTAACGTAAAGGTAAAGGTGCCATACCCCATACCGTAGGCGGGGTGCTCATCTCCCTTCCTTAGGCCTTTGAGCTCGTAGGTGGAAGGTCACTGAGTCCATGACGCATGGCCAGTGTTATGTGTTAAGGCCATGGTTACCTTCCCAGCCGCAGAACGTCGCCATCCTTTGGCCAGTACCAAATTATACTGCTTGGTGAACAGGGGCACATGTGTGTGAACAACTTACCCAAGGTGCCCCGGCCCGGAGTCGAACCTGCAATCTTGTGGTTACGAGTTCGGCACGCTACCGGTGCGTCACCAAGCCACACAACGTAGCAGGTGGAAAAACGGTGAGATGTGATGAGAATATACTTAGCGCCGTGCGTTATTGTGGACGGCGATTGGCGGCATTTTTTTGGTAGATGCGGCTGTTCATCTCGGCGTACTGGTCTACGTTTTTTGCTGCACTGCACAGAGGGAAGCTGTCGATCTTGTATTGGGTGGCGCGTATTCCCGAGGGTCGACGACGAAAGGAATTTCTCACTGACAAGTCGCACCTGAAGCCATGCAGTGGGATCCAGTCAGCGCACGTCGCCGCCTTTCACGTGTAATCCGTCGCAACTACCTATAGACGAGGCGTATGGTAGTGCTCGTACGGAAAAGTAAAGTACGACCAAGCAGGAATGAAAATGCAAGTAAAACAATGCCGGAAAAGTATGGCGCTATACAATAGTGTTTTGGTTGACTGGTTGGTTGATTGTGAGTGATTTGGTGATGGATGTGTGCAGAGTTGCGGAAGAGTGACACGGGTTGGTACACGTGCAAGGCGCTGAGTGAAACCGGGGAGACTGCATGGAGTGCGGCGCTCATCGTCGAGACGCCCACAAACCACGACATCATCTTCCGGCGGACCCCGGAGCCGTCGACCTACCCTGGTCCACCGTCCAAGCCCAGCGTTAGTGACGTCCGCCAGACCAGCGTCCGACTGGCGTGGAAGGAAAACCCCAACAACGGCGCGTCGGTCGTCGTCGCATTCGTCGTCGAGTACTTCAGCCCCAACTCCGGCGAGGTTCATAGTCATTTATTACCTCCGCCAAGGAGGTTATGTTTTTGTCAGACTTGTTTGTTTGTTTGTCTGTCTGAATGTCTCTGTGTTAGCAAGATAACTCAAAAAGTTATGGACGGATCTTCTGAAATTTTGAGGGTATGTCGGGAATGGCACAAACTACCAGTGATTCAATTTTAGGGGTGATCCGGAAGGAATCCTGGAATCTGGATTACTTTGAAATTTTCGTTACCATTGCTTTCAATGGGGCATAAGGGAAACCGCTGCAGAACCGAAGGTGATGCTGCCACCTAGAGAACAACATGGCCTTGGCGGAGGTGTGCGGGCTCTGACTGCTTTCTAGTTTATTATTTGTGTGCGTGTTAATAAACCACGAATAAGTGAGTGTTAAGCGAACTTTAACACCCCAGCCAGTGGTTTAACCGACACTTGTTTCACGTTGGCCGACAAATGGTCGTGTGGTCTTAAATGTCGTTCAGTTGGTCAAGGATGAATGAACCCGTGGGTTATGGATTCGACACGGCATCCCACATGGACAGTATGGTAGACATAGACAGTACGAGGGCCAATGTATTCCTACAGTGTAAAACTTTTAGTGATTTATGCCTACCAATGTGGCTGTCCTTCCCAGTGAACAACTCGACATGTGCATCAACCGTATAGCAATTTGCGTTTATCAGAGGCTTGATGAGATCGGTTGTTGGTTTGCACTGCAGGGTTGGACGGTGGCTTCGGACAGCGTGAAGGGCGAGTCATACGTGGTGCGTGGTCTTCGGCCAGGTACTTCATACAGATTCATCGTCCGCGCACAGAACTCGCACGGCCTGTCTCTACCCAGCCCAATCACCGGAGTAGTCAAGACAAAAGGTGAGGCAAGAAGATATGTCAGACTGGTCTAGATGCTTTGCCGTATGTTTGATGCCGTTTTACTATACGTATACTTCACAGATAAACTCGTAGTAGTGAAAAGTGTTCTTACTTTAATAGTGTACTTTGTGCTGTGTCGTAAAATCGTCAGTATTTACAGATATTAATAAGCTAATACTTGTAAAAAAATGTAAGGCATATGTCTTGAAATCACGTGTTTTTTTCTCGCTCTTCTTGCTCTTATTCGTATTACGAAATGTCATAGCATTGAGTAATCCATCCACTCTAGTTTTTCTAATATAAAACATCATGGCAATGAGAAGAAAAATTGAAGTCGACTTAGGATAACCACACGGCCACTTCAAACATTTAAACCTTTAAACATGGAAAGAAATCTCTGTAAAAGCAATCAACTGGGAAAAATGGAAGAAAAGAATTTAACGTAAAAGTCACCTAGTGTAACGTGATGCAGTTCAAAACATGCCATCTGCATTCGTGTTTCACAAGATAATGTATAGTTGTTTCGGTGTGGTGCATGGAATTTGTAATAACTGTTTTATTGCAAATTGTCCGCGGAGCGTGCCGGCGAAGTAATTTTTAAAATCAATCGACATTTAGAAGAAATACGAAAAAAAACTTTGGTGCTGTGTTGTTTCAATTCACAGCTTAGAAAATGTAATGCTGACATATGTACCTTACTCTGCATAGACATTGTTTACGGCTATGGGTTGTGTCTGTGCGCAGGAGCAGTCGTCGACAACCAGGGTTCCAAGGACGCCGCTAACCCTGCGATCATCAACGTGGGAGATAACGCCGCCGCCGAGGGTCAGAGGAGCCCGTCTCGAGGACGTTCGGGCGGCCGGGGTGACACTCGGCTGGCCGATGTCATACTGGAACACCCGAGTCCACTCGGTCCAACCAGCGCCAGACTCCGCTGGGACGTCAGCAGTGTGGGACCCGCGCTGAAACGAAAACCAATCGACGGTTTTCACATCAAGTATCGACCCGTTCTCGACGCCGAACGAGGTGAAAATATCTCTGTTGCTAAACTTGAAGACGTAAAATAAGTCGCTAGTTGAGGCTGGTTAAGTTTCGTTTTGCTGTTTGTATGTATGTTACCATTATCGGGCGAATGATGTATATACGTATAACGGCTGTATTTTTTATTGTAGATTGAACAATTTGGCATTTTGTTTTTGCAATTTTCTTTTAAATTTAATTTTAGTCGTATTAAATTGTTGCCGGCATTATCGCCGGACGAGGTTGATATCTCTGCTGTCAGATCGGCGAGAAATTAAACGTAAAATATTCCTCAACAGCTATAATTTTTTATGGTTAAATTTACCAATTGAACAATAGCCTATTCTTTTGGCGGATTTTATTTCACATTTATTTTTAATCGCGTCAAATAGTTGTCATCATTATCAATAACTTTGGTATTTTATTAAGATAGTTTTACCATTAGCGTTACTTGTTTGATCAATTAATCGACTCGAAAATGATAACTCCAATTTTCCAACAACGTAGGCCTATGTTAAACTGCAGTTCTAAATGCACATGCAGTAAAACTATACGATATTTGCACGTGCATTGAATGCTTTTTTGAGTTCTTCTTTCAAACTTTGTTTGCTCCGTTCGGACACCCTCGTAAGCGTACATCGCTCCTAGCTGGCGGAGATGGGCTCTCTGCCCCTTCCTAAGAACCTGACCCCTTAGAAAGAGCCAACAACAAGTTTTTGCACAGGGTCAAGTTTCTGTAGTTACGCCACTAATTTCTGGTTTAACTGTAACGTTGAATGGCGTACTTCGTTTAGCGCTTTACTATACCGTCTATGATTGGTTGACTGGTTTGTATCAGACGCGATGTTCCTGTCTGGTCCGTCGTCAGAGGGTGATAAGAACTCACGTCTATACGACCAGTTGGCGCAGACACCGCCGGACTATCAGAGTTTGTCCGCCGTACAGACGGTGACAGGCGGTAAAGAACGGTCCTTCGTGCTGGCAGGTCTGCAGCCGGGAACTTTGTACGCTATCGTCGTCGCTGCGTTCGCTGATAACGTCGACGGCGCCGCTAGTAACACTGTCTACCTGCAGACCTCCGACGACGGTCAGTGTGTACACCTAGGCCTTGCTTCCAGTTGCCGTCCGACAGCGAAAAACCTCATCCCTAAAATTTTTACTGCACCCCTCAAGTTATTGGTACCTAGTTTTTTTCGTGTTTCAGAGTTTTACTGAAACAAAACTGTTTGCACATAGTCTGTTACGCTGCAGTGTTTTTCATGAACTTTTGTGTAAACTTATACAAAAGACCATAAAAATAGAAACTACCTTCCTTGAAGACAAAAGCACCATGTTGAAACTATTTGAAATTTAAGTCTGACACGGACACAAATGACCGTTTTTATCAGAACCACAATATTCAGCTTGTACAGACCCACTTGTACGTAATGCGATTGATAACAAATTTAGTAATTCTGGGTGGCTGTTTCACGTTGGGAAATTGAAGTCATAGACATAAATTTGAATAAAACTTTATCTGGAAAAAATGTAGTTTGGTTGAATGTTGATAGGGCGTGACAGACAGATAGCAGATGGATTTGCTGTAGCTATATTCTATTGCGACATGACTTAACTAAGACAGTGATGACACGGGGTTATTATTATTATTGTAACATTGATGTTTGACTCGTGTTGTTATCGCATTGTTTTATATTGTGTGAACAGTTCCTTACGCTGCACCGTCCAATATCCAGGCTCGACTGCTTGAAAACAACACAATCTTACTGACGTGGGAACCGCCGCCGAAAGAGCTTCACAATGGACAGCTGACTGGCTACACTGTCAGTCTAACGCTAAAATATTTACCTTATTAGGCCTAGGCTAACTGTTGTCTTACCTGCAGTTACCAATGCTAAATATTGTGAATAATAATAGTTTTTTTTGTAAATACCATCATATGGTGTAGTATTATGATTAATTTAGTGTTGTTCCTAAAACTTTTGGTGACTACATGTATTTTCAGGAGCGTCGCCACGAGGTGGTCCACCCAACTTTTGCCAAAAATTGTTCTCGAGACTGATGCACATTTCGCAAGTTTTTTAAGAGAGGAAGAGGTAAGGGATCGGTGAGATTAAGAGTTTGCAAAATACGGAGTTTGAGGCAAATTTGCTGCGTCCGTTGGACCTCCAAAATCTAAAGAGGTTTTCAGTTTCAGGGGGATTTCGCTCTTTTGACCTGACCCCTGACTAGGGGTTCTGTTTCCAGCCCTTAAACCCCGTTGGGGTCTTGGCCTCAGACCCCCGTTAAAGACTTGCTCTCCGTTTTCGCCAAATGTGTCCACTGTCCACCTAATTTTTTTGACTTGGCGACGCCTTTGAGTACTTTTTTTCCTGTCATGCTGTATGTTGAATAAAAGTTGTCCAAGTAGCGCAACGACAAGACAGAATCATAAAACATGTACGTTTACTAACAAAGTACATCACTGTGATTTTACAGTTAACCTAAGTCAAAACGGGTGCATCTGAAATGAAAACGCGTGTGCAGGTTTACCTGAGTTCGAACGAGACTCGGTTTCACCGGGACGTTTGGATCAACAACACCATGTCCGAGCTGTATATTCATAACCTCGACCGATCAGCCGTCTACCAGATCCAGATTTCAGCGCACAATCAAGTCGGCGAGGGACCAGCTTCCGCTCGGCTTACGATCGGTCTGAGATTGTCTTGCTCCATTGGCGTCGTGGCACGTGGCACCCACGTGAATTTTAGCCTGTCAAAAATTTTTTTCTTGTCGTGAAATTAGTTAACAATAATAAAAAATTGAAACAGGATTGCCGGAAATTTCCATTTTAGGGAAATTTATGGAAAAATTAAAATTTTTAGCACTCATAATCTTTTGCACAAAAATCTGCGGATGTCTGTCTGAAAAATGCATCTTCATGCTTCTTTACTTTTAACACACGACGCGGCTGTTTTGCTGTCTTGCTATTCCATACTTTCTGTTATCATCAAAGATAGAGCAAAAGAACTTGAACGGTGTCCATACAAAGCTGATGTGCTTATTTGCCTACGGCGCATGCAGGCCGTTTAAGTGACTTAGATCGTACTTAAGTGGCGGCTGTGTAAAACTAATAGCTACTTTAGGCCGTTGTTACATCATGCAAAACAGAAAGACCAACTTGTTACCACTAAGCAAAACCGTCATCAAAGTGCTATAGGCGTTAAAGAAAATGCAATGAGTCGATGCGTAAAAAGACTATTTATGTGCAGTACATCGTAGCGAATCACAGCCAGTAAATTTCCGAATTCATATGAACATTGGAACTACAGTAAGTAATGTAGTCCTGAAGGTCATCGTCTTGGTTTCGAGGCATCTCTAGAAAGTCTTGATTCTAAAAGTCTTGTTTACGTCACCATTGCTGCAAAAACAACCAGGAAACGTTCTTGTGGTACTGATTCGGGTGGAATCACGCAAGAAGCTCCACAGTCAGAAAAACGTAAGCGCAGTTCGCAGTGTACTATTTATACAACGTTGAGTGAGTTGTGCGTTTGTGTATGAAAATTGTTCGGAATGCCGATGACTAAAAGAAAAACGAAAGAAGAATTCTGGCAGCAGAAGCGACACGGTTGAAAAAAAACTGTTGCGGGTATCGGGACGTGATAAGATGTGGTACGAGACGGTACGTTGCACTCTACACAAAGAAAGGATAAAGAAAGGCAGCGAAGACTGCCGTGGTTCGCATGTTTCAAGAATGAGAAGCGAACGGCTGCTAGTAAAGACGACACACTGCTCTTCGCAAGGAAGACAACCAAAGTTATGCATAGAGAATATGAATGAAGACAATGAACACAAAAATACATTTTGACGAACAGAGGCATGACAAAGCCAAGTATAGAGACGTTTAATAGCATTCTTTTGATAATTTTCTTAATGACGAAAGATAGAGAACAAAGAAGTGTATGAAGATCGTAGCATGTTTTGCTACTGTGCGTAGGTCGGTCGTCGTCGCGTTCGGCACTGGTGGATGAAGCCTGGTTCATTGTGACGCTAATCGTATGTGTCGGCAGTGCGTTGTGGCTTCTGATGTGTGTCGCCATTGCGTGGATCGTTCGCTATCGACGCCGGCGTAAACTGCTCGCCGGTAACAAATACGTCAACGGACACAAACCAGGCAAGATGTTACGTTTTCTGCCACTGCCACTGAGCGAACTTTAGGAATTTTAATGTGAAATTATACGCATATTTCTTCGTGTTCATAGATGCATAAAATAGCCTCCCAAGTATCAGGTAGATCCACGAAAATGCGTTTTTATCACAATGTGCATCGTCGACAGTTTGTGCCGCATGGCAATACACTTGTCTGGGATATATGTTGTCACAGAAATATAAACTATTTGTTCTCATCTTATGTTGTGACAGTTACAGCTTCCCGGGGAGCGTGTACATAAGTTGTGTGGTATCAATTTGCAAATGATTTGGGTTTAGTTAGGCCTAGCTTAATTTGTTGCTGCTAGTAGTTTAGTCCGTTGTTTTCTCACATGTCTTGTCTGTCTTGGGTGTTTAAATTTTTCGCCACGTTGGCGAATAGAGTTCTATATAGACTAATATAGAGTCTTCAACTATTGCACAATGACAACATTGAGACGTGTGTTTGTTTGCTGTATACAGAGCCGGTGATAGACCCTAGCTCAGCGGCGGCGGCGCTACAGAAGGCTCTAAGCGCGCTAGGTGGTCGTGGCAGCACCTGCACCTATAACTCACACTACGCTGACCCCAGCGAGCTGCGTGCTGCAACTACGCTAGGACACGCAGGCGCCAATGACAGCGACTCGTTCTACGAGGCATACATCATCAAACCTACCGTGTCTGATCGGTCAACCATCGACAGCCGACCCTGCCAAGGTAATACAGGTTAACAGCATGTGCACGCAGCTCTTTACGGAACCCATTTTAAAGCTACGGAGCTACACCTGCCATATGGAATCACGCAGTGTGACCTGCCACCTAACACACGTGTGAACGTGCCCGGACTTAATTTCAGCCAAGGTGGCCAGTATTCGATTTACGTACCCCGAGGGGATGGGAGGTTGAGTTGTCGTATATCGTATAAATTTTCAGTGATACACGGTAGTTAATTTTACAATAAAAGCAAAGAAAGCAGACATGAAAACAACATGCATATTTACTCGTTTAGATTCTGTAAACCACGCTACTTATATTACTAAAATATAAATTTTAATAAAGCTGAAGAATTAAAAACCGAGACCTGACAGGCGCATTCGGGGTTGGAAATAACTAAGCTTTAAGTCCAGTCGATAAATTAAAAAACCTATATCTGGCTGCAATTAATTACGTTGTGTTGTTTATGTCGTTTCGTCGTGCAGTGGAGCGCGCCAGGCAAGTCTCGTCGCCGCTGCAACACTACAATCTACATCATCACAACGCATTTCGACCGATCATCGACGTCTACGCCAACTCTCTGTCGGCACGCTCGGACATTCGCTCTCCCGGCCAGAACTGTCGTCCGC
>Ga0209367_1012255_pt1 | contig 11242 bp, 7 predicted proteins | sample WorMetLIZISLAND2_FD_187412 | JGI IMG/M metagenome (GOLD analysis project Ga0209367, IMG submission 187412) | Marine gutless worms symbiont microbial communities from Max Planck institute for Marine Microbiology, Germany - Olavius geniculatus... ... | reverse complement strand
CAACAGATCTACATGCAAAATCTAATATGCATCACCAAACAAATATCGCAATACAAACGAACGTTTGTACAAGTTATAGTGGCACTGAGGCAAAGCAAAAATACAATTGGTGGCCCTGAGTTTCATAGGTAAAATGTCTTATCTGATTGATCAGAGACGGTTACTTTTCTGGTAGAAGATTCATTATTCTAATAATGTTGTACTGAGAACTTTGTCAGCATTGAAAAACAATACGTTTGTTGCTATTGGCTCTAAATATGATGTTATCTCATATAATGTGGCAGTTAAACCGGTCGTGTGGAGTGCATTTGCCATGTCATTGGAGTCTGTGTTGATGTGACATTATTTTGAGTGTGCCTTTGAGCATACTTGTAGTTCACTCGTAGTTTGAGTTTTTTTAGTGTTTTTAGTGTATTTTATTGTGTGCTGCTCCTTTTGGCGTAATAAACGATGATAGGCGGCGATAGAAATCTGAAACTACCGGGTAGGTGAGGTGAGCCACGGGAGCCAAGAGCCAGGGCATAAATGGGCAAAAAGGTTTTACAGTGTGGGTTAAATGTCGACCTTATTCAGTCGTTGTGTGTATCATAAAAACGTAGCGCAGCGCGGTCTAGGGGCAGATTTCCTGGTCAAGGGTTTGGGGCGCATCCTGAAACTAAAACACTTTTAGCTTTTTGACGTTTAATAGAATCTGCAAATTTGTTTATTTTTAATATTTAGAATCGCTAAAAATTACAGATATTTGTGACAAATATTTGTTTGTGTTGTCTTGCAAAAATTATGTTTAATAAGTCACACCTTGGCATGTGTATGGTTACCAGAAAGCACTTTATCACCATAAAAATTTTTCATGGGACAACGGCGAAGGCAAAAGCAAAGGCACAGGAGGCAGCTGCCCCACTTTCTTTTCTTTCCGCTAACACCGCCCATAAATTTGGCAAGTGCACTTGTGGGGTTTTATATTCATGGGTGAAGTCAAGTTTCGCTGATGCTTAAGTCTATTATCAAATTTTATTACTTACCCGACAGCTGAAATTTTTTTAAACTTTGCGCTAAGACTTTCGTTTTAGCAAAACTTGATTTTAATCACCTCACCCATTGTACTTGATGGCGGTTCATGGCTTCGAACTAAAGAAATAACAAATTTAAAGGACAAACCTGCAGAAAAAACGTACAAGGGCATAAAACGCAATTTCACTTTTCTCGAATTATTTTGCCATATAAAACAAGTTTTCGCCATATAAATTATGGTATAGGCTTTGAGGATTAAGGTTTATACTACAATTATTGCTATGGCTTATTATTTATGGTATTGCTATCTAAAACACGTTTTATTCCCGTGATCTGTAGTTAGATTTTTAAACGTGCCTTACTTGTTATAAATAATTAACGCGTTAACGCATGCGTTAAAAAATTAACGTATTTGACAGCTCTAGTTATAATACCACGCCGATTTGATGAAACAGTTGCTAACGTTGAAGCAGCTGCTACGCGGCTGTTTCCGTGCTGAAAGACGTTTTATGAGTTGGTCGGTGTGCCATAGCGATGTTATTGACAAAAGCAGCCGGCAGGCCAGGCGGCGCATGCGCGTGACGTCATCTCTTGCTTGCCAAGCTATCTTCGCTTTCAGTGTGCGTGTTTTCGACACAGCTCTAGTGAAAGTCGTGAGATATCTGTGAGAAAATACTATCGCAATGGTGACCGAGCGTTGTTTACGTGATCTTGTAGTGTCAGGTCGTCGTCTGCCGGGAGTGCACCGGCGTGTCGACTAAATCTGCGTCTGCTAACGATGCCGCTTGCTGCTGTTTCGCTACAGAGCAGACCTAACCGGACAACATGGTGCGAGAAACGAGGTATTTGTGGGTCGCCAACCTGCCGGACAAAGTCAGCGAGGACCGCATCGCCGAATATTTCGCCAGGCAAGCACAATGTCCGTTCGTTCGTCTGCCTACTAGTCATTGGTTTTTCTTTCATTGCAGCTAACTCCGTGGAACCTACTCGTATAGCCTACCGTTTGGATTATCCCAGTCTTCTGAATTATCATCAGGATCGTCTGGATTATCGGGAGTCGTTTGTCGGTGCGGCGTGGCAGGTTTGGATTAATACGCACGACGCATATGCCACGCGGATTATTTGAAGACGCAGATGTGTACACCCGGCAGTTCTTTCGCTTTCGTTTCTTCGCATGTTGTTTGTTGGTTATTATTAGTTGTCGTAATGTCATACTCGAAGTACAAACAAGTAAAAAACATAAAACACAATACACAGACATTCTGTAGTTATAGTTATTACTGAAAAAGTTAACTTTTTCTAGATGATATTAACTTTTTTACTAATTAAGTTAACATCATACGGAAAAAGTTAGCAGCAATTATAATTTTTAATGGAAGTTATAATATCATTGCTGTAAACTAATCTACATGCGTACATTGAGCCACCGACAGTTATCATAAAATATGAACTACCAGAGACCGTGCATCTAGCAGGCAACAGCTGTGGTGTAATAAAAAGTTAAGTTTGCATTGGTTTGCAATTTTTGTAATTGTTGACATTTTTAAAGTAATCGTGTCATAAATTTCAGTTCCGCAGCTCTAATTTATACTTCTTCCGACGATTTTACAATACATGTCTAATACACGGAATTCGAGTGATAAGTTATTTTTTGTGAAAATTCATGACGGGTGATATGTTTAAGGCTGGCAAGGCAGGCGAAGGTTATGCAGCTTTATGTGGTGACAGCAGTTGTCAGCAGCAAAGTCACTGTAGATAGACAGCAAGTGTTGCTGAAAGCCTTCGTGGCAGAATGTGGGACTAAGGTAAAACCAAAACAGAATAACTTCCAGCGATGGTCCCCAGATGGTCACAAAGATTAAGTTGATGAATAGGGTCATGGTAGCTCACAAAACCGGGCGAAGAAGATGCCCAAAATTAGTGTTAGAGATCCATGGACACCAGAATTAACTTACTATTTTCATAAAAGAGCACAATTTTTCTGAGAATTTTGACAGTAATATCGGCACCCAGCATTTTGTCAACACGAAAAAACTTACATTTGAAATTGACGATCTATGGAAACGACACAGAAAACAAGACGCCATGTTAACAGGCTGATAACATCACCACGTGTACCCATAGTCAACGTAAAATACGCACAGAAACATAAGCATTATAAAATCACATTGCCTACGTATGTACTGCTGTAGTTGTCATGCGACACAGTGTTTTTTGCTATTAAAAATATTGAAATTTTAATTGCTAAACACTGACTGGGTACACACGGTGACGTCACTTCCGGCCACTGACCTAGATAGATTATTTTGCATAACGTAACGTAACGCCACATTTTGTTACAATTTGTCCATTTTTCATATATTTCTAAAGCTTAAATCAACATATTATATATGCAAGGTGAAATGTCTAATTCAGGTCTACATAAATTTCACAAGTGAATTTGACCGTGGCCATGGGCCTTTAAATGCTCTTACCAAAGTGTTTTTGTCATCTTGGCTGGTAGTTGATTGTCTTGTCACTATTTACCATGAATTTTTATAGCAGACATAATCTTTGCATTTTAAAAACGAATTTATATCATTTGATTTCAAATCTTACCCAGTATTGAAACTAATGCTGTTCGGCTACTGAGCTACAGTGAAACTGGTGGTGGTATTGGAAACTAGGGAGTCTATAAAGTTTAGATGTTCAGTAAGAAAATATATGGGGAGAGGATGAGTTTTGCATTACTGCTGACTTGACTGCTGTTTTCAATCTTACTGAACACCTGAACTGTCTGCACTGAACTGAAAGTTAACATTGCAAAATGCAACTCAATCTGCCTATTTTTTTCATATATAACTGTGAGGCATCATTCAAAGGCTCCAAAGTGGGTCAGTAAATGAATGAAAGTGAAACACAGGTCTATACTACAGTTAGTAGGGCAACAGTTTTATGATGAACACTTGACCGTTGTATGGCAGCTTTACAATGGTAGTGGGACAGTTTGCATAGTGCCTTTGTTCTCTGGGTTGGGATGCAAGTAGCGACAAAGGTGGTTGCGGGCAAAAAGAAAAGCAAATGTATAACAATGAAACAGCTACAAACAACATCACAAAAAATACAATTTACTTACTTACACATTTTTTATACTTAAGCATTTTTCTCCGAAAATTAGTCTGTCCAGTAAACCTACTCGCAAAAGTATTTCAAACTAATTCATATAAAGAAAGTTCCGCATAACCCTCTCCGTTGTCCACTATGCATTCCGTCCTTCTAGACGTCAAAGGCACTATGCATAGCGTCCACCAACCCTTTACAACTTACTCTATGGTTCTTAGTGCAGTTGTATCAGGATCAGCCTTAGTGTGGTGCAATGTATAGTGCAGCACTAGCATCTAGCAAGTCCGTAGACCTGGCCAGCCAGCTACCAGCATGTAGTCGTAGTGATGTAGTGTATCTATGGCAGTTAGGCCTGGATTAAGCTTTTCTGGGGCTCCATGCCATTGGACAGTGGGGGGGGGGTTGGCAAGTACAGCCATGCTAGCTTTTGTATGGCATCTTAAAAGCATCTGTTTGACTTACCGCAACTTTTTGCACCGACTTACAATTTCCATCCAGTGCCTGGAAACTTTGATACACTGAGTTTGTAGATACAGTTCTTATACTACTTTGTGATTGTGGCAATTTAAATGATTAAAAGTTTGTTCAAAAAGATTAATGTACTTACTGCAGTTCAGTTATGCATAGACTGCATTTTGCTTGATGTCTGTGGAACTCAAATGGGGGGCAAAGGGAACCCCCTTGGCGCCGCCACTGAACTGATTTACCCCAAATTACAGTTAACAGTTGACACCAACCACTAAACCACTAGACCATTCCACCTACACAGGCACGTAGGTGTGAACAACTTGCCCATAGTTGTTATACCCGTTTACACAGGAAGCATACATGAAGCTTTCATCAAGCAGGCCTGATGGAACTAAACATGAAGCAAACTTATATCACACGTCGTGCACGCGTGTGTATTTTGAATAGTTTTGTTTCATGTATGCTTCTTCGTGTAAACATGGTATTACTTAGTAGCAGACCGCCCCGAAGTTGAACTCGGAACCTATCGATCATAGATCCAACATGCTAACCACTGAATCATCAAAACTTTGTGGCTGGGGAAGGACTTTATGCTACGCTATTTGATGGAATGGCCTGCTTTTCTGTGTTGCTGTTGTTCAGTTAAGAAAATGCTCGCTGATTTACGCAATAACGCTGTACTCAGTTTTGGCAGAGTGGTAGAAGTTGCTGTGCTGTAGCTATAATATGCTCGACTAGTGCTAACTCTGGTGCTATATTGCTAGCTACTAATCACTGCCAGTGCGTGAACGCTGCTTCCTACATTTATATTTCACAAGGTGGTGTAGCGACGCAGTTAGGGTACGCTGGAATATTTACTGAATATTTACTTATCACTTTAGTGCAGATTTCCCGGCGAGTGGGTAATGAAAAGATTTTTGAAGTCGGTTAACGTTTGGCGAATATATGAAGGAAAGTTTGGGTTGCCTGCACGTTACTTATATAGCTGACAGAAGGTGCTACAGTGCATAGTGCAGTAGCCAGCTAGTAGCTATGCATTGCTGCCAGTGCTAGTATGCGAATACGTTGGTGTAGGCATGTATGTGTGTGGCTGCGGTAATGTATGTGTGCTGACGTATGTAGGGTGCTGTAGTAGCCAGAGTGCTTGCTTGAGTCTGTCTGGTGAGCATAATGTAATGTGCGCTGCATGGTGCTCCAGGGTCCCCCCATGGCTCTCCCCGTTCGTCACACCTCTCCCTGCCAGCCAGAGGCCGCTACTGGCTGAGCACAGACCTACAGACACAGTAGCCCGCAAGTCGCTTTCACTTGCCGCCTGCCTGCGCCGCACCGTGGCTTCTTTCCATGCGTATCCAACTCGACACACACAACGCAACGACGTTACGTAAGCAAGTAAGTAAGTAGTCTGCATTTGTAACGCGCCATATGTCAAAACAGCAGTTCGAATCGTAGGCGCGGATGGTGTAGCGACGTATATGTACTTTCAAGATGTAAACGACCCAGGCACGTTTATAGGCAAAATGCTTTCTACAGTACTGTTTAGCCTATTTTACTTCGTTCCATGTACTTTTAGCTGATGATTTTGTGATGTTTTAAGCCACACGTTGGTTGGCTGCAACACAAAATGAAAATGTTTTTTCATTCGGCAGCGCGACTGCCCAGACGCAGTGATAGTGGTGTGATCTATCGTTTGATGGAAGCCAGTCTTTACTCTTTGGTGTTGTCTTTTCTGTTTTTATGCCCTTTGAATCTGTACCGTGCAGTAGGCCTACTGGAAGTTGCACTCAATGAGTGCACTGGTACAGCGTTGACCATAGACAGCAGTGTTGTGTGCTAGTACTAGTATTATATGGGACTTCACTTGTTCACCAAATCCTTTCTCTGACTGTTCCGTGGACTGGACTCCATCTAACCTGACTCTTGTAGCTTGTACTTCAGACCACTTTAAAAATCACGAATCGAGTCATGGTTTTTGTCTGTTACCATGTCTATTCCATTTCCATGTACATTATCATTCCGTGCTAGGTCCAGTGTTACGATGTATTGATTGCAAGGCCAGCTGTATAACCGTTACGCCACACGGCTTCTGTGGATAGGTAAATGGAATGCTGGTTGGGGTTAAGGTTGGGTGTGTTTATCTGTGTCGGGTGGCATGCAGTGCTGTGTGATCCACATGGCAGGTGACGTTCCGTAGCTCTGCAACGTGTTTTCTTTAAAGAGTTATACAAATAGGGTGGCCGCAGGTTCTTTTTTGAAGCTTTGGAAAGTTTCTGAAAACCGAATCTGGTCTTGAAAGTTTAGGAATTTTGTGTGAGAATGTCTTTAAGTCAGAAAGGTAGGAAATAAGAGCTTATTTTTTAATTATTTTTTCGCCCGAAACTGTGGCGACCCTCTACACAGCATTTAGCCTTTAACCCTCTTAACGGAGGGCCTGCTGGAAACAGTAGTTTTTAAGAAGACGGCGGACTTGAAAAGGCAATAGGGGAGTAGCAGAGGTTGGCTGGCTGAATGGTAAATGATGTCTGTGTGGTGAGTTGACGTGTCAGTGCATTGTTCACAATGTATAGCTGGGTGGGTGTTGCCAGGCACGTGGCCCTGACTAGCCGTATCATGTCATCAGTCAGTCCAGTAGTTGGTCTTTGGTTGTTATGGGGCTGAGCTGTCAACCTTTGCCATGCTGTGTCAACGTGGCAGTGCCTAGCATGCTCAGAGCTACTGTACGCACTTTGACCACGCGCTAGGTCGCCTGTACCGTGCCTCACATCTGCTCTACTGCATCTATGCTTTTCATCGCGATTTAGAGTGTATTGTGCCAGTGTAACAAGGCATAGTACCTCTCTAGACCGTGTTGAAACGGGCTTATTTTATGACGGTGATCGACGGCGTGTTCGACTGTGCGTTGGACGTGCGTATGTGCGATAAACAGTCGCTAGACGCGTTCGGTCGTCACGCTCAACCGGTTATAACACTGCAGGCAGTGTGGTGAGAAATCGTACGAGTTGAAGAAGTAGGTCATGGAATAATGTCGTCAGTGCTTCTGTGCTGAATGCTGATGTGAGAAACGTTATAATGCTATAAGCGGCTGAGAGTGTTACTGATCAGCTGCTATGTTGCTATCCTGTCTGCAATTCTCAAGCACTCTCACCTGAAGCCAAGAGTAGAGTTATAATGGCGAAACGAAATTCGCAAAGCTGATGCCCTGTACTGAACGCTGTAGCTGAGCTTCTTAACTGCTGTTGGTCTGGATAGTTTGGTCTGGTTTGCACTTTGCACGACTGGTCTAGTCATGACTTAAGCATGCTTCAGGACTCACGACTTGCTGTTGCTGTAGCAGAATTTCAAGCCACCCACAAACCAGTGGTAGCAGCGGCAACAGTAGCCGGTCTGTGGAGTGTATCCTTCAGATCTCCCTTCCAGCCGCCCGCGGGTGTCCCACGGCTTACTACTCACTCACTCACTCCAGTTTACTCTTTCCTTTTCCCATCCCTCCCCCCGTACGCTGTCCTGGGCACCGTCACGTGGTTGCGGCTGCAGTAGCTGGCTGCGGTGGAATATTGATTAGTGCTTGCAGGGCCGTCCGATCGACCGACCGAGAAATGACCAGCCAGCTAGTCACAGCCATGCACTGCACACTGCACAGCTATGTACTGGCACATAGGAATGATACCGGTCCAGCAATCCATAGCCATTGGCCAACCAGTGTGTACTGCTAGTCTGCCAATGCCAGATAGCTAGCCACTGGACTCTGCATCTCAACAGCAACAGCGCACCCGGTCCATCAACTCTGCCTTCTACACCCCTTGGTGCTCAATGCTCAAGTAACCTTGGCAAGTCGAGAGAAGATCTGGAGGTGATGGACTTGGACAAAGACTGGAGCGACATGACGACTGCTGCCAGCGATCGTGCCAGCTGGAGACGAATCGTTGACCAATGTTCCACACGGAACGGGAGGAACGAAATCAAGTAACCTCTCAACTTTCATGCAACACCTTCCTGACAACCGCCGGCTTTCAGTCGCTCATAGGGGGCAGTATAGGCGTAAGCATAGGCTCACAATTGTCAACCGTGCGTAAAACCTGCTTTCCCTTAGAGACCCTCTCCCTGAGCCAACACTTTCGCCTCTCCCCTAGCTATCAAATCCTAGGAACCCGCTGGGTGTAAGGACGCAAGGAATGGATTGAGTGAATGCACTAGCACAGTGTAGATTATAGCGCTAACGCTGTCAGCAGGCTAGTGTTATGTAGTAAGTAAGTAAGTGGGTAATTTATGTAGCCTTTCAGCGCGCTCCGTCTGCTAGCAAAACAACGAGTAAGGCGTGGCTTTTGGGTTTAGTTATTGAGATTTTCGGCAGCAGTACATGGCAATGGATGCCCACGGGTGTAACATTTGTGTGGCATGTCGTTCCTAAAGAACCCCTGCAGATATCTGTATACCCGGTCCCCGAGAAACTATAGCTCACGCTGACTACTTCTATACCCCTAAGGCTGTACGCCAACCTGACTTAATTTCAGTGATAGGCTTGCGACAGAACACACTGAAAAATCGTCGCTTACGCTCGCCCCTCCATGTGTATCTGTCTGCCTGAGTGCATGTAGCCGTAGCGGTTAGAAACACGCCTATGAGTCACTGCACCAGGACGCACAATAGCAGGTACAGTATCGCTGTGTGTAAATGTGTGACTGATAGATGGTTGACATGACCAGTCCGACTAGGTGTACGGCATATATACAGGTATATACAGGTATACACGTGTCATATGGTGGAGTGACTGTCAGAGCTTAGACCACCCAGCTCCCGGGCACTTTACCCCCAAAACCTACCTTAAACTTAGTGCAGTTTTAGTTTCTTGTTCTACTAACAGTAAATTATTTTATTGTGGTTAAGTTTCTACAACTGTTGAACCTATGACTGTGCATATGTGCTCATTCTGATGACTCAAAAACCAACAAAAATTGCAAAACCCCTAAAGTTGGGCTTTTTCCACCCAAAAACAGAACTTAAACAGATTGGGCTTTAGTCTTTAGAAAGCAACTGGGTTTTTAAAGCTCTGGTAACTGTGCGGGTGTGATGGCTTGCAGTGAACTAAATCCAGATGAGATCTGTGGTGGGCGAACCCCAGATTTTTACTAAAGGAGATTGTTACGCTCATCTAGACCCCTTATCGGGCTGAGGAGGGAGAGCCATTCCGCAATTCCTACTTTACTGGACGTTAGCGGCGTCTCGTTCGCTTCTCTTGTTCTTCCTGTGTCTTATCCGCCTTATAATTGAGCGGATTGGTAGCACTATGTTACTGTTTTGTTTGAACGTTTAACTAGCCATCTTGTAACTGATAGGTAATATCAGTAGTTGCATGATGTCTTTGTTCTGCGCTGGCAAATGGCCTGTGCACACTGCACAGGTGCAACCCTGCCACAACTAGTCTAATCCTCAGTTACTGCGTTTCAGACTTTCTGTTGCATTTGTAACCACGCCGCACACGCCGTCACTCAGTGCATGGTCTCAGTTCCATGCACCTCCTGAGCCTTCCTTCCTTTCCCCTATATTCCCTCCATAATGCACTGCGCCGCCGCTGCTGTGACTGTGGTGTCATCAGCTCATGCCAATCAACTGCCACTTCCAGACATTGCGAAGTGCTTCCGGTCATGAGTGTGAGTCATGTAATCAGCTCTGTACCTAGCAGTAGTCGTCTAACTCGTCTTCGGTTGTTTTGTACTTGGGGTAATTGAACTGTGCAGCATCAGTGCTCCGTGCCAGCTGAAACAACTTGTCGCGTTCACTGCAATGACCTTTCACTTCTCAAATTAGTTTTTGTTTCCGCATAGTTCATAGGAAAGTCGTTTTTCTTATTTTTATGATGTTATACATGTTATGATGTTGCCTTTAAATGTGCCACCAAATTAACTTATTTGCATTCTAAAATGCCAGTTGGCAATAGTTTTTTTTATTAGAGCGTGAGGTTTAGACACCCAGTACATACCCCAATACCCCACTGGGTTGCATTAGGTGAATTCACCTGAAAGCCCACCCAAAATAATCAGATTTCAGTTATTGCAGTAAAGCTCTGCTGCTGCTGATCAATTGATTGATCAGTTAATAAGTGCATGTTTCGAGTTCACAGTGTTAGCCAGTGGCCAAATCTGGCAGCACTCATTCTGTGACTGAAACCTGTGAAAAACCCCAAAATCCAGAGGTTGGGCGTTTTTTGTCTGCTTCAAGAAACCTCAGTTTAACCTGCAAAATCGAAACTTTAATCATACCCACCACTTTCGTTTTAGAAGAAAACGTTTTGTTTTTTGAGTTTCAACGGTTTTACCGAAGGCCGGTAGTTTTCGTTATCGTTCTCGTTCCAGTAGCTGAAATGTTTCAGCTAATGTGGTTGTGAGGGTGCTGGTGTGTTGCTGTTTGTAGGCACGGGAAGATTCAGAGCGTGCGTCTGATAGCCGCCAGCAGCAGCAGCGATGCCCGTGCTCGTGGGTCCGGGGGCGGCTGTATCAGGAGTAGTAGCAGTGGCGTGGCGGCCGGGTGTGGTAGTGGTGGCGCCGTGGTGGCGTTCATGGACATCCGCTGTGCGTCGCGTGCTCACGACAGCGTCAACGTGCTCGATGGATCTACCCTGGTCACTGCTTACAACGAGTCGTCTACCACCCCCGCCCCAGTCGTCAGT
>Ga0209367_1012254_pt1 | contig 11243 bp, 9 predicted proteins | sample WorMetLIZISLAND2_FD_187412 | JGI IMG/M metagenome (GOLD analysis project Ga0209367, IMG submission 187412) | Marine gutless worms symbiont microbial communities from Max Planck institute for Marine Microbiology, Germany - Olavius geniculatus... ... | reverse complement strand
AGTAGAGGACGATGATATTGACAGAACTGATGGCACACAGAACATCAACAACAACGTTGAACAAGGTCAATAAAGTTTATTTTGTGATGTACACTAGTAACATATAGCATATTTACTTTGATGTCAATAATGCTGATTTTAGGCTAATTACCTCCGCCAAGGAAATTATGTTTTTGCCGGTTTTTGTTTGTTTGTTTGTTTGTTTGTTTGCCTGTCTGTCTGTGTGTTAGCAACATAACTCAAAAAGTTATGGATGGATTTTTCTGAAATTTGGAGGGTAGGTTGGGCATGGCATAAACTACAGCTGATTAAATTTTGGGGGTGATCCAGCAGGAATCCTGGATTCTGGATCACTTTGAAGTTTTCGTTACCATTGCGTAAAAGGAGAATACGGGAACCACTGGCAAAACGGCAATGTATCCAATCACGGCTTTTTAGGTCACGTAGAACTAGGTCACTGTGGAAAACGCAACTATAGTTTGAAACGCGTAGGTGCAATCTACATTACAATCTGACAAGCACTTGGCAGAGGTACCTGCGAGCTATGATTGCTTTAAGTTATGTATTCAGTTATTTCTAGCATATTCAGATTAGATAACGGAAAATGCAGTTTACTACTTTTGTGTTGGAAGAAGAACAACATTATTGACAGAACTGATGGTACACAAAGCTTACATCAGCAATTTTGTTTATCATAACTCTTAGTTGTCGTCATGAAAATTTTGACTCTTTAGGGGGAGACTCCAGTGTTAGGTATAGCTGTGCTCTGTTGCTGCTCTGCATGTAAATTTTTGTCTTGTTCCTGTGTTAACACAAATTGATTGTTTTGTACTTTCAGACGATTCTCACGAGGACAACGATATTAATAAGCCAATACCACGCAAACGTCGACGGCGAATAGCAGACAGTGATGATGACGACGCATCTGCAAGTTGTAAGTTTATTGGTCATTATATTTCACTTGTCAGTTGCAGTTGGTAGCAGGAGCAGTTTCCTGTCTGAAGTACATTTGCACTTTATTGTAGCCTGTTACTAGAACTAAGTTATAATTACATAACTGTGTTCTGATTCTCGCTTACTGTTGGTAAAATGTATGCACTTTTTGTTATTATAATACACATCATTTTATAGCTCTCATGACACATGTAGTTACCAGCTGCAGTTTTTACGATTGTTGCAGTGATTTTTCGCATGAAGTTGACTCCAATGTCTTATGATTCAGCATTTTTTACGTTTGAGCTAATTTTTACATTTCTAGAATTGTACTTTAGAATATAACCAGCATTCTGTCAAATTAGAGCTTATAACACAGGGTAATCTCATTTTTTGGCTTTTAGAATATTTTGGCAAAAATTGCTTAATCGACAAGCGTGTGAAAAATGTTGTTAAAAGTAAAAAAAATTAAACTCATACTTTATAACCCTATATGGGCACATCTTTTTTCGTAGGCAGTTTTTTTTCTAAACACTGATATTTGCAATTTGACAATCATACTATCGTTCAGTGAGCACACTCTATTTCTCTGTCTCCGTGCATGCACATTGAACTTGTGCAAATCTCCTGATGCAGTGTTCTATGTACACTGAGTGTTAACACTGCTTAATGTTGACGGTTTTGGCAGTTCTGAAAATCTGTGACTGCTGCAAGTTTCGTTTGTTCACGTAACACTGCCATACGATGTGTCAGGTGTTCCATTTGCTATGCGATTTTTTGTACTGCACCGTTCTCATTACACGCGAGAGCTAGCATAGCTAGCTATAGCGCATATTAGCTACGGTAATTCTGTCTGTCTGTCCATCACAACCCGGTACCGTTTCGAGCTTATGTGAGATAGAGACTGTTTTTACCATATGCAGTATCTCGTGACAAAATTTTATAAAGCTGGGTGAGCGGGTTCCCCTGAAACAAGGGCGTGAAATAGGGACACCCCCTTAAAAAGACGTTATTTCACCGTTATTGGCTTGTCTAGCGTGGAAATAGTTGCAGATAGGCACATACATGCTGCTTATGATAACAAGCACTTGCGACGAGCTTTTTAGGAATGTCAGCGTTGATGACCTTAAATGACCTTGAAGCCTCAAAATAGGGGGTTTCATTGAATTTTTCGCAATTTTGGGCTGCAACACACATTTCAAGAGTGAATTGCGCCAAAGTGACTGGAGACATACCTAGACAACTTGCAAGTGAAATTTTCAGCATTAAATGTAGATTTTAGCAATTCAAGTCTGGACCCTCTAGGCTCAAGGAGGCCTGCGCACGCGGGTGTCAAAGAAGGGTAGCCTTCTAAAAAGTGGTTATTTTCCGCTACTGGCTTGTCTAACAAAAAAAATGGTTCCAGATAGGCACAGACATGCTGCTTATCAGAACAAGCAGTGGTGACTAGCTTCTTAGGAATGTCAGCATCGATGACCTTGAACACCAAAAATAGGTGTTTTGGTGATTTTTTAAATAGATTTTTGGCTGCAGAAGAGTGAATCGTGACGAAATGGATGTAGATAGACCAAGATTACCTGCAAACAGGCACTGCTCGTGTCATTATCTCAGATTTCTTGTTTTTTTTACGTTTCTCGATGTACGGCTATCTCTAGGTTTTGTTTTACCATGTAAACTGCTTGCACTTTAATGTTGATAGCTTTGGCAGTTCTAAAAATCTGTGACTGCTCAAGTTTCGTTTGATCACATAAATATTTTGCAGTTAAGTTTGTGTTTAAATGTTCTCTGCTTTGGCAAATCTGACAATGTCAGACTGCTGCTAAGTTTTTTGACCATGTTTACATCCAGGCCACCTTACATTTTCTGCAACACTGCCGCTGTTTTATGTCAGGTATGCAGTTATTTGGTTACTCAGCAGCAGATATATGAGAACAACTGTGGCATAAATAATGTCAGATTTGAGTGTCACATAATCATATTTTTTTGTACCGTACTATAATTTTAAGGCAGATGGAGTCATTTGGACAGACCTAGCGAGAATACATCTAGCAAAATAGAAACAAAAAGCTATAGAAACTAAAAACTGTCTAGCAGATGGTCCGGAAGACAGTCAAAAAAGGGACTTTATCCAACGGATTTATTTTTGTGTACCAGTTCGCATCGCTGAAGGTGACATAATAGTGATAAAAAATCCTGACAATAAGTCTGTAAAGAGTATTTGATAGTCCGAAACTATGGCCAAAGTCAAAGCTCTTTACTTGTGTAAAACTTCAACAACAAACAAAGAAACTGAACCAATATTTGTGAAAATCTTAGGTAGTGGATGTAAACTATAGACACTGGAACTTTTTTATGCTTCTGCTAAGTTTTCAAAATTTAAAACTACACATACCGAAATAGCAATAATAATTTACCCAGGCACTTTACTGCACTTTAAAGTGAAATATTGTATATGTAAAATGGCCGCAACTTGTAGTCACCTTTTAGTGAAGCTAGTGAAGCTAGTTTTAACATAAGGAAAAATAACTGTTTGAGTTGCTACTCACTACCTTGTGAAATGCAGAAGTCATACTTTGGCCGTTTACAACAATGAATTTATACTGGAGAGCGCCAGTGTTTCGCGGAGTTATTAAAAAATAAGCGTGGTTACGGTTTTTTATTGAGACACGCAGTGGCGTATTTAGGGGGGCATGGTGCGACGGCCCCCCTTTGGCCCACCCATGAAAATTTTTTACAGGCGACTTTATATGAAAAAGGTGCGTTTTTGCCATTATCCAGCAAGAATTTGGCGAATTTGCGGCTTCCATTGAACGTTCAAAAGCAAAAAGTGTTTCAGCTGAGTAGTCGCCCCCCTGACCCTCCGACCAGGGGCTCTGCCCCTGCACATGCTCTGCGCGCTCGCCATGACCCCCCTTTGCCAAATCCTAAATACGCCACTGGAGACACGGTGTATACTAGTGCAGTACCTGATCACGGGTTACCCACCCACTGCGTGTCATGCTAACCACGGAAATGCACAGATATATGCGTTTATACAAGATATGTACAAGTCAAAACTACTGAGTTACCCCGACAAATGTCGGGCGTCAGGGATAACCCCACTTGTTTGGCCAACCCCGATATTTCTCATATACTCGCATACGTCGTACATATGCAATATACAGCAGTAAAAGCCACCACAACCCACGTTATCCCCACCCACGTCGTGCGTCGGGGATATCCCCACGTGTTGGGCTGGCACTGGAAAAGTGCGTATAGTTGTATATGCATCATATACAAGTCGCAGCTCCTGCTTAGCACTATGCAGTTTGTATATACAATCTTTGCCCTGCGTCAGGGATGGCAGTACCAAAATCGGGTGGGATAACCCTGACGCTGCGCAAGGTGGGGGTAACCACGCCTGGGACAGGTATATATATATATTGGTGCCGGATTAATAAAGATTATACTTATTTGCACGTATAAATAATGCATAAAAAAGAAAAGAAATTATATGACCGGACAAATTAGCTTTTGCGAATGAGTAAAGAATACGTCTATATACGTTTGCAACATATGATTTTACGTGTAAAAATTATTTAAAATTAAGACTAATACAAATTAAAGAAATAATACTTTGGAACAAATTTTTAAAACGGTATAGCAATGAAATTGCATGACCGGTGAAGTTAGCTTTGCCGAATACATTTAAGAATATGCATTGCCTATATACAGTGGCGGCACATGTTTTTACATGTAAAAATTATTTTAAATTAAAGCTGCAATATAAATTGAAGAAATAACACTTTAAAACAAATTATACAATTAAAACCACATTGTACGATAAGACATGTTAAGTTTTGCACAAATATGACAATTTACACGTTGATTTTGTTTTATATAGGGTGGACTTTTACTGCACCCCTAAGGATACCGTTTGAGACATCGTCATCACCATCGCCATCAGCATCGGCATCGTCACCGACTACTGCTCCGAGCCACAAAGACGGGTGCTGACAACAGCGTCGGAGCGACAGTACTGCCGGAAGCCGTATGGCGGGCGGCTCTTTGTCTGTGCGCCTGCATGGTAAACATCGTAGTTTAGCCCAACATACGGCACGTGCTTTGCGAAAGATCGGTAGTTGAATAGAAGAAAACAATATCGCAACGACGCCAAGCGATGGCTGAGCGTAGAGAACTGACGAATGTAGTTGAGGGTATGTACTGTTATCAATATAGTTCAATAATCCTGTTTGCTGTCTGAGATTAACATAATTAATGTGTAGCCTCAACCTTAGTGCTTAGTTCAACATGCGGTACTAGTTGTGGCGGAGCAAGATTGACAAATATCTGTGAAATGTGTCGTAACCTGCTCAACACCACAAGAGCACACAGCACACAGCACAGCACACCAGAAGAGCATACAGCACAGCACATCCCGAGAGCACAGCACACAGCACAACACGTCCGCACAAATACATCTCGAAAGCACGCTTGGGTGATCCGGAACAGTACGTCGGCGAACCCAACCCACCGTGTCCTTCTAGCCATGGCAATGACTGATGGAGGACGCGGTTGCTGTGCGGCTCGGCTATTATAGGAAGCAATTCAAGTCAGCTAGAACCAGATCAGGTGAGAGTCAGAAATCATTGGTTGACAGAATAACAATGTATCTCAAAAGATGGGTTGAGCTGAGTGGACTTGAGATGACAGTTGAAGGTCTGACTGAACTTCTTGTGAAGGATAGTTATTTTCTCAGCCAGAGCAGAGAGATACAAGTATTTCTGAGAGAGGCTGAAAAGCAGAGCTTAAATGATATGATTAAACGCTGTGAGAATTACAGAGAAGCTCATGGTATTCATGGTGATGAACAGATTGTTCATGACAAGAGAAGATTGAATCGAGGCAAGGAGGTGGAAAAGAATGCATCAAGCAGTGACAAACCACAACATGATGAGTCTAATTTGAAAAATGCAGATAATAATCATAATGCAGGAGAATACAAGTCCAACAACTTTAAATACAATCAGTCTGGAGCAGTGTATAATCAGAACAGAGCTAAAGGAGGTTGCTTTGTGTGTGGAAGCATATCCCACAGAGCTTTCTCGTGCCCACAGAGAGCCACTTTGCAAGATGATAATAAAGAGCACAGAAATGGACAGCAGCATAAAGTGGCAGCTTGCAAAGTGATTGAGGAAACAAATAACGGCAGTGAGTGGAATGAAAGGGAATTTGGAATACCAGGAATAGGGAAAGTGCCAATGATTGCTGCAACGTCAAATAGTCGGCTGGTTGATAGAAGGCACATTCTTAATATGAGAAATAATTATACCAGCTATGGAACAGTGAACGATGAAGAAGTCGAGCTTCTTAGAGATACTGGTAGTTCAGTGAGTATTAATTAGAAGCGATTTTACAGCATCAATGCAAATAGCTCCAGGTCATTTATCATCAAATTTATCATAGGGCTCGACTGCGATGACTCTCATATGTAGCATGTCTATGCCTATCTGCAAGCATTTTTACAGTAGATGAGTTGCTGTGTTTTTTGTGTAGTATGAGATTGGCAGTGCTCTGGGTGATGCTGTGTTCCTTAAAGATAAGCTGAATCACATTATGAGCGAGTGCCAATCTCTGTCATTGGAGCCGGCACAGCAGCTGAGACTTGTTCACACGACAGCTGAATTAATAACATTCTCAACAACTAATTAATTAGAAGCGATTTTACAGCATCAATGCAAATAGCTCCAGGTCATTTATCATCAAATTTATCATAGAGCTCGACTGCGATGACTCTCATATGCAGCATGTCTATGCCTATCTGCAAGCATTTTTACAGTAGATGAGCTGCTGTGTTTTTTTGTGTAGTATGAGATTGGCAGTGCTCTGAGTGATGCTGCGTTCCTTAAAGATAAGTTGAATCACATTATGAGCGAGTGCCAATCTCTGTCATTGGAGCCGGCACAGCAGCTGAGACTTGTTCACACGACAGCTGAATTAATAATATTCTCAACAACTAATTAATTAACCTTTGTGCTCAGCTGCCTTTGAGCTCAGCTGACTACATGCACTGGATCCTCATCCACCAAATCTTGATGTCACATTGCATGGATGGTCACGACGTGAAAGAACGGATACACTGTATCTGGTCACTGTTCCCGACGGTGTCACTCTGATGCCCGGGGAACTCATTCAATTTATCAAGTGTTCTTGTCAAGCAGAGAGACCACGCAGAACACAACGGTGCAGCTGCAGGAATGTAAATCTTTGGTGTAGCACATTCTGTTCTTGCAAAGGTGAGGTTCCGAGTGATAACAACAATGCGTCGTTGAGTCGTTGACGATTGACACTCCAGAATTTGATTGAAAAGTCAATACATTATGTAAGTTTTCAGAGAAAAATTTGTTCTAAATTAAGTACATTTGTTCAAATTCAGTTGTAGGTAACGCAATGAATGTATGAACTTCAACGGCCATTCAGTAGAGCGTGTACCTATACCAAGGGCGTATACTGGTATACTGATGCCACAGCCCATGATAAATTGCCATTCAGTGAGTGATTCAGAGTCATTTTGTCAACAAAAAGGTCATTTTATTGCATTCCTTGGCACTTTAAACATATGCATAGACACCAAAGTGAGGTTTCTAGTACAAATATTAACGATGTTATAAGGGATTGAAGTTTTCGGTACTACGATCGGCGGCCATATTAAAGTTTTTCATTTTGAAAAAAATGCTCAAGGGTGAGAGCTCCACACCCCCCTAGGTGTTGTTGTGAAGACTCCAAGCATCAAGTATCTGTAAGGAAAAAAACTTAATCAATCAAAACATGGTTGACCCCTCTGGCTGCCAGACTACCTGGCCCAATAGCGGGTATTAGACCTCCACCGCCGGTGTGTCTTGATAGTAACACGGCAGAGAATTGGCGTTTTTTCAAGCAGAAGTGGCGTAACTACAGAACTGGTTCGGAGCAGTTGTAAAAAATTAGGCATCTAGGAGCTGATCCACTGCAATGATTTCGACCCCCTGCTAAAATTACAGCCCACCCTGCCCAATGTTGGGTTGTTTTGGGCCTGTTTTCCTCCACTGTAAATGAATTTAGATTTTACGTCATTCGTGTACAGAAACGGCTAGTTTTAGTAATAATAATAAATTATTAATAATTGTATTTGCAAAAAGTCATACGTGAAACTAGTAGCTACAAGAACGTTGACCCTCTGACAGCATAAGATGCTGATCTTAGGTAAATACCGTCAGTTACACTTCAAGAAAGGCTGATCTCTCAGTCAGCTAAGAATGCTGATTTGAGATCGTGCCTTGCTGGAGCTTATTGGGATCATACAGATACCCATGGATGATTGCTTGGTTGGTACCTGCCTGGCCAGTGGTCTGGTCATTTGCGCTGGGTGCCTTCGCTGTTACTGTCACGCTTTGGAATAGCACGGCGCGTTGGAGAGACTCTTGCCGTCTTGCGGGATGACGGGTTAGATTAGGATTTCCGACAGATACTGAACTCATTGCACTTTGGGACTGGACTATATGGCTATCTTGTCAGGCTTAGAAATTCTGTGGGGGCTCCACTTCGCCCCGTTTGGCTCGGAGGCATGGTAGCGGTGGTGTGGCTGCACTGCTCATATGGCTGGTCTGCTAATAAGTTGGGCCGCCTGCTGGGTGGTTTTCTGTGGGAACTGGGAAATCTTTTGGTGAGACCTACACTAAAGGGAGTAGTCACATGAGTGGGGGCAGTTATGCTTTTTGATATTCCCACCATCACTTTCAGTACCTAGTATAGTTGCTGGAAAATTTCTACCGATGGCTGATGGGCCCACACAGTGGCCTAAGCCTATGGGGTAGTACTGCCTGCCCTGCTTAGCATTTAAACAATGAAACGATGGACGTGTGCTCCGTTGATGGTTGTAACTTTGTTACTACGTTTTAGTTTGACTTCAGAGAAAACTTTTCCTGTAATAGCATTTACAGCTGCTTAACCACTCACCATCTCTGATATAAGTAAACCGTGTCAGTTCAGTTCAGTTACCTTGCTTTGTACGTGCTTTTATAGATGCTAGGTGCAGTGGTTGGATGTAAGCGGTAGGCCACATAACATGTCTACACTGAACCGATTTTCTCTAGTTTTATCAGAGATGTGCGAAATGACGCGTGACATTCGTTGTTGGTGGTTGTTTGTGTTTAGTACGTCACGAAAGAAGAAGAACGGAAGGTACGTAAACGCGCCAACAACCGCCGTGCAGCTGAACGGTACCGCCAGAAGCAAAGGGCGACAGCGAGTGACTTCAAAGCAGTACGATTATTGGCATATTGCTATCAACTGGAGGAAAGTTCCTTCACAGTATAGCTATGCAAACAAACACATTCTTAAGTCCCTCCTTCAGGCGGATACGAACCAACAAGATGACCTTTTAAGGAGCGATGACAGTATCGCTCGTGGCTCTAGCCTGCATAGGCTATTCCTAGGAACTAAGCTTAGGTACGACCTTCACCTTAGTTTTTATGAGTAGCTGGCGTTCCAACCACCAAGGACGCCACGCCTATTGACGTCACTGGTAGGCTATAGTTATAGCGCCGTCTGTCTAATGGAAAAACGCACTTCTTGCTCGGACGGTATGAGTGTTGCATTCGACGAGTTCTACGTAATAAAAGTCGCTTTTGCAGTGTTTTCTGAACCTGAATCAGCTGTCCTATAGATTGGTGAAGAAATGCTTTAACGATCATTCCGTTACCAGTTAACTGCTGCGACAGAGACGCATGAGCAGGCCAAATCGCTATCGGCGGCGCATCGTGAAACTCTGTTCGAATGCCCGCTGGCACAATCAACGCGATCATCGACATCGGATCTAGTAACGTCGCCGGAAGTAACTGGTGCAACCGCGACGATAACTCCTGCCGCTGAAATTACTGCTGTGACAAAATCGACCAGTTCACCCGCACTGAGACCACCGGTAACTGTTCAATTTACGCCGACACGTTCGTCAACAACGCCGCAGTACACTATGGCTGAAGAAGGAGGACTTGGAGCAAGACTGAAAACGACAACAGCATCTCAACCTGCTGCGATGGCAAGTACAAGTACGTCATCAGTCGCCGGTACACCAGGTACGACCGTCATTGTCACGGGGGCTGCCGATGCGGCATTCGCACCTTCCTCATTTCGGGGAACAGAGTCGGAGGATGCTGAAGCATGGTTACTTGGATTCGAGAAATATGCCGTGTATCGCGGATTTCCGATGCTGACAAATGTGAAACATGCTTTCATAAATTGCTCTGGTGATGGATCACGTAATGCGACTTGTTCGGATTCATGTCGTGTGACGATTCCTTGTAGTTGTTCTTTGGAGTCGGATTCTTTTTACTTACCCAGCCGTATTGAAAACTGTCATTCAGAGAGAAGAGGTCGAAAAGTTCTTCATGCTGTCAATTTGGCTTTTCTTCAAAATTTCTTCGAGGCATCACAATTGGCTGATTTGCCAGGAACAAGTTTGCTCGAAAATTCTTTAAAAATAGTCACACCAAAATTGAAAATTTTGGAAGCAAATTCCTCACACGAATTGCAGGTCGACAAACATGCTAGACTTGACCTCGCCAAATTAGCCAATCTTACCAAAGAAGACGAACAGGCATACCCATCTTTGGCGCATTCAATGGTTCACAGTTGGCAAGAGTACTCAGTGGCTCTTACAACTTGTCTTTCAGCTCAGTCAGCTGGCGATCATGGATATTGGTTATTCTCGGACTATTAGCTGGAGCCAGTTTTGGACTGTCAGTTATTCTAAGCTACAGACTGCATATTTTGGCCGCTACTGCCACTACTTTTTCTTTGCCACATGCACTATCAACAATTCTAAATTATTTTCCGTCAACAACCCCTGTTTTGGACACTCAGAAATTTTTTGTTTTTGAACAAATTCATGTTGACTGGACTTTAGACACGGCAGTGGTACTTTTGCTTGCACTGATTGGTTTCATGACAATTCTCAAAATTTGCCGTTGTTGTGAAAAACGACGTTCTGAGTTCAAACTTTATGCTCAAATTGGTTATCAGAATCGTTCTGTACAAATTTGCATTGAAACTTTCAAACTTCAACCTGAAAATTATCAATTTCTGCATCAAACTTTTCTTCTTGCCGCATTTGAAAATAAACTGGCCTACACTTCATATCTATTCAACAATCACCAATGAAAATTACCGTCTGCCTAATTCAGTTTCCCTAACTTGGAGTCAGGCAAGATTTTTACGTTCAGTTCTTCGCAAACCTTATTGGTGCATTTTTGTCACGAAAGTGGGGGAGACTCACTCGATTTTGTCCCTTCCTA
>Ga0209367_1012253_pt1 | contig 11243 bp, 6 predicted proteins | sample WorMetLIZISLAND2_FD_187412 | JGI IMG/M metagenome (GOLD analysis project Ga0209367, IMG submission 187412) | Marine gutless worms symbiont microbial communities from Max Planck institute for Marine Microbiology, Germany - Olavius geniculatus... ... | reverse complement strand
CGTGCCAAATTTTATCTCAATCGGGTCAGGGGTTTTGATTCTGTGGGGGGTCGAATTTTTGGCTTTCCCATAAGAAAGAGAAGTCGCCGTTAACACAGGGCTTGAACTACCGTTCAGCCTGTGATTAGGGCCTATTGTGTCATAAATAGATGCCGTGCTATGTAATATTATGCAATATTATAATTGCTTTAACTCTGTTTATATCCAGCAACGGTGAAAAAAAAGATACGATGATGGTCAATAATGACAGCCACAGATACTTCAAAGTATCATTTCTGTTCAATATCGAGTGCACATTTTTGTGGTGCTATACATTTTTCTGCAGTTTTAGGCTACAACATTTAGGTCTTTTTCTAGTTTGCAATGCATATTCTAAATAAATTTCTCGTGTAAAAATAAAAGAAAAAACACATTACCGGTTGAACAAAAATAAACACGCCGTTTTCGAACTATTTTATATCTCATTTCTATTATACGTCTCTGGTCACTCACAATAAACTAATCGACAGTAATATCTCGGGTGGTGTTGCACAGCAAACGTTTTGGTGGCGTTGCTGAAAGCATCAAAGATACTGCAATTGCGACAGAAATTACTGCAACGCGGTCAGTCAGTCTGTCTGTTGGGCTTTAGCAAAATGCACCAATATGACAGACAGAAAGACAGGCAGACATAGAAACAGACGGACAGACCATCTGCGCTTGTCGCAGTAGCTGATGCTCTTTGGGATGCCGCCTAAAATGCGGCTAAACTGTCAAGCTGTGCATTGCAGTGAAGATTCTACGAGTCGACAAAGGTTTTCACATTCTCGGAGGCCAGCAGGTGTTTGGAAAGTTCAAGTCGCTGAAACATTGCATGAAAGTCTGCAGCGTGACTCCCACCTGTCTCTCAGGCGACTACAACCCTTGGCTTCATAAATGCTACCAGCACAGCAACTTAACCGCCTGCCACACCCTCCGGTCACATTCAAACTTCGTTCACTTCAGCAAAGTGCCTTGCTGTGAGTTACGACAGCTTTTACTTTTACCGAAAAGGTTAAGCTTTTGTAGCGGCCTGTCTGCCGGTAAGGCTTATGTGTTATTTTTTTTCTTTCTTTGCATTGAAATTCTTTACCGTGGACATGTGCGGCGAAAATGACAATCTCAACGAGTTATAAACGAATTGTGATGAAATTTCGAAAAAGTGTGGCATAGCCCAAAAACAATTGACTGGATTTTGGTGGCCACGCGAATAAAGATCTGGATAGGAATCCGCATCCAACAAGTTTTTAAAACAAAAGTAGGCTATTGTGTGCCCTATGTGATCTAACTTGGTCGTGTCACAGATGACCCAATTTAGCTTAGGCACCTTAGACATAAAGTTGTAAACAGCGTTCGGTGTACTTATGTACAGCGGTGGTAGATGCTCCTTCTGGCCGAATAACGCTCGGAGCTTTCATGGCTAACGGCATCGAACAGAAAGGAATAGAAAGTCTGCAGCAATGCGTCAAAAAATGTGCGGCCGCAGGACAAGGAATACCAGCCACTGTATGTACAATGTCAGAAAACAACTAGAAATTTGGGGCAAAGCCCAACTTGAGTCTGCCCGGCGCCCTGAGTCCGATTGGGGGGAAAATTTCCGGGCGGACTAAAAATGCTAAATACACTGCGGATCATAAAAAGGATATTACATAAATGGCGCTAACTTTATCAAAATAATGTTAACCGATTTTTATAATTTTTGTGCCGTTAAAACGCAAAACAGAATTTCGACAAAACCATGAAATATATCTTACCTCCCTTTAACACTCGTCCCACATAACGTTAAAAAAATTAAAAGATTAATTTGTCATAAAACCATGGCATGTGCACACTGTGATTCATTTGCGGAATGCGTGATTTGTACGTAAATAATTATACTTACTTATCTTTAGTGTTTTCGTGATCAGGTCATAATGAACTGAGAAAACAGCTCACAGCCACTTGCCAGAACCTGGAACAGTCGATTATTGACTCGCAATAATTGATTTGCGGCGCAAGCGGCTAACAGCTTGTGTTTGAGCCAAAGACGGACACTTTAAATATCAGTTATAACTTGGTACATGTTAATATTATTTTTGCGTGTGACCCAAATAATTAATGAGAAATCAGTCATCATTTTCTGAAGTTACGTTGTTTTTAGGGTATCATAATGGACGAATATCATGTCTTGTTTTATGCTTGCCGTGCAGGCAGTAACGCCGCAGTCGTTCTACGAACAAACCTGCTTTGCCATCGACTACGACTTCGCCACTCATCGCTGTTACTTCTTCACGGTCAATGTCGTGCAGGCGTTTGCAATCACCGCCGACACGACGGTGCCGCCAAACACGGCGGTAGCTCCCTACCCGCTTCTACTACACTGTATCACCTCATCTACAGCACAACAGCCTGGCTCATTGGGTCTACAACCCAACCCAACCGTCGTGCACATCACGCTATGTGAGTTTCAGTTTATTGGCAAAATTCACCATATCGCAGTTCGTGCAAAACACTTAGAACAGTTACCATGTTACAAGGCTGATTGAAACAGTCTTCTTTTATTGTGTAAGTTATGTTTTACTTACCCCTAAAATATGGTTATTGATATAAGCTTCAACCAACAAATCTAAACGACCTTTTAAATTTCCAGTTCTGTGGACGATCTTTCTCCCTACACATCCTATATTTACCGTCAACTTAACTTTTTGTCTGATTTTTAAACTGAACTGTATGTTATTCCAGTTCTAACAATTTTGTTGTCATTTTTTTTAATTTCGTCAAAATTTTCGTATTGCATCTGTGAACAAAAAAAACTAAAATTGTAAAAGTGATAAGAGCACAAGACAACTGTTAGTACAAAACAATTTTTTCTCAATCTCAAAAATATACCTGGATAACCATTTACTTCTATTTGATTAACTGTTTTACGTAGCAATAGCCGTTGTCGATAACTTATTTTATTTGGTGCTGGATGTCTACAGAAAGTCTTGAGTTTTCAATGCCTGTTAGCACACAAAAGATAATCTTTAGAGTTGTGGTGTTTGCCTTTCTAATCGTCGGGTATTGTCTGCTCAGTAAATTTACTTACATACAATGTGATTGGCAGGTCCACTTCCTACAGGAACCTAAGCGGCACTGAAGGAGATTAACAGAATATTCGTTAGACACAAAAGAGCCCAGTCAACAATACGCGTTGAACAACTGGTAAACTCTGCCGTACAGTGTACAGTAATAACTGCTGAAACACAGTTTTCTCGCGCGACAGCTATGCTTCGCGCGTTTTAGCCATAACCTGAGCGTCCCTATGTCCGTCTGTCTCTCCGTCCGTGTGTCTGTTACACTCCGGAGCCCTATCAAAACGATGCAAGCTAAGATCACAAAATTTCCACTTTGGCTGCGCCAAGGACTCTAGTTTTTTTGTGACAAAAATTTCGTGCCCCTGAGTGAGGGGGTTCTCTTCGAACGAGGGTGTCAAAGAGGGGTATCCCATAGAAAAAAAACGTTATTTTGCCGCTATTGGCTCGCCTAGTGTAAAAACGGTTGCAGATAGGCACAGACAAGTTGCTTATCATAACAAGCACAAAACACGAGCTTTTTAGTTTTATCAGCATTGATGACCTTAAATGACCCTGAATCCCCAAAATAAAGGTTACTTTTTGGCAAATATTTTGCATTTTTTGGCTGCAGCGCACACTTCAAGAGTGAGTGTAAGTTGCAACAAAATGGCTGGAGATAGACTAATACAAGCTGCATAAAAAATTTTAACATCAAACATAGATTTTAGTAGTCTAAGTCCCAACCCGCTAGGTTCAAGAAGGCCTGCGCACGCGAACGTCAAAGAGGAATACCGGTACCCCTCTAAAAATCGGTTATTTCATCGATATTAGCTCGTCTGGCGTAAAAGCAGTTGCAGATAGGTATAAACATGCTGCTTTGACATGATCGTCAACAGTGCTTGCATAAGCACTGTTGATCAGCTTTTTGGAGTATTTACCTCGACGATCGTAAACCACCTTGAACCCCCCCAAAAAAGGAGTGTCAGTAAATGTTGGTGATTTTTTTTGCGATTTCGGCTGCGGTGCACCGCACACATCAAGGGTGAATTGCGACAAAATGACTAAAGATAGACCAAGACAATGTGCGAAAAGGAACTGCTAAGGTTGTCGCGCGTTTCATAAACTTTGCTCAAATTACTTGTTAACCTACCTCGTGTTCATCAATAAAGTCTAATCGACTTTTATCGCTCAGGCTTAGAACATAGTTAAGTGTTTAGATAGGTTAGGCCTAGGGAGTATTAAGTCTATTTACCTCCGTCGAAGCGAAACGACGAACAAAGTTATTTTTTGGTTCAGTCGATGTTTGTCAGTTGGATAATTCAAAAAATATTGAAATTATGAAATTATATAAAAAAAACTAAACGTTGCCCAAAAAGGAACTAAACTGTTTAGTGTTTTTGGTGGGTATCTACACTTTTTGTACAATGTATATTCTCGATCATTATTTAGTATTTGTTACTATATTAGGCATTTAGTCGAACGGTTTTACAGCGTACAATTATGAGCTTCTATACTTAGTATACCGTAGCTAGTTGCAATGAACGTCCAATACTGCGTTCTAATGTAATCTTTATGTCTGCTATTGCATGTTTGTGCGTTACGTTCATTGTACTTTGTCATTTCAACCGTTAATGCATTATAATAACTATCTGATTCTTTTTGGTGGTCTTTTTATATTATTATACAAGACATATCAAACTCATTTGCGCACTGTTAAAGTAAGTTGTTTAATCTATAACATTTTTTATAAATAATAAAAATGAATTCATTCAGTTAATTATTTTAAGCAGCAAGTGTTATTGTTACTGCGTCGTCGGCAAACACTGATAGAAAAGCTTTTTAGGTTAGTGTCTGTTTGTTTTTAGCTTACTCGTTCTGTCCCATAAACCGTATTCACTGAATAATCGATATCATCAAGATCGTTCGTTGATGCCCACGGCTGTCTGTCTCCGGAGCCAAACAATGCGTAGAAGATGGTGCCGAAAGCGTAGATACTTGCCGTTATGTAGAACACGGATCTCCACGCCTCTTCGACCATTTGCTAGCAGAAATAAACACATGTAAAATATACACTGTACTACATTTAGGCCCTTAATGCATTATACTAATATCATGTATATAACATCCAAAAAGTCGGTATTGTAACGAAAGTTTACAAACGTTACACACAAATGTTAGGCCTAGCTTTTTTATTTTGCCAACATTTTATTTTATTTTGTAAACTTTTTTCTGTAATAAACGTTGCACGATTGATATAAAAATGGCCGTGATTTTCTATAGTTTAAAAGGTTTAATTTTTACATGTCTGTTACTGGTTAGCGCGCCGACGACTGTGGGAGAAACAAATCCTGTCAGAGATCCAAACGTGTTGGAAATCCCCATCAGCGTTCCTACAGTTATCAACAACACAAAAATAATTATAAGAACTCTTTAAAAACTCAACAAATTAATGCTCAAATGGAGTTGCAAACTAGCAAGAACACTGCAATTAAAAACTTATTTTAATGCAGTTTGTAGAATAAAATGTAGCAGAAATTAGGACTGTCACTTAATAAAAGTCTAAACTCAGGATTATCGACAGCTGAGTAAAACAAACAAAATTACTGTTTAATTTTTTTTTAAATCTAAGCTTTTTATAACTGGCGTATTTTTGCAAGTATTTAATTCTGTATTAGAAAGTTTTATTGAGCTTTATGCTGTCTTTTCCATTAGTACATGTACTATAAATAAGACCACTGGCTAAACCAGTATAGGCCTAATTGCGTCGAGGCAAGACAAGTTAATCAACATTAGGTCTATAATGGACATTCAGCAGAATTAACGTCTACAGAAAAAAAGAAAAGAAAAAGAACGCATTAGCGAATCGTACTGCATCACGCATACTATGATGACACAACACAAGAATAATCTGACCGGCGTATTGCGGAGCAAGATCGAGAGGGTTGACACCCCAACCGTTACAAGAGATTCCAGACAATCCCAAGCCAGCAATAATAAGACATACTGCTATGGCTTTGTTACTGCTGGCGTACGCAGCCGCAATCAGGCAAACCGCTGGCGATACACTTCCTGGAAACATTCAATCAAACTACAGCTGTAGGCTGATAAGTGACTTTGACCAATAACTTCGAAATCAACTTATCGGAAAACTTGTGTCCCAATATACAAAATTTGGGGCTGAAATCCTTCGTTTTAAAGAAATTTATAGGCAAAACTGAAATTTTGAGCACCCGTGTAACTCCTGGTGAGGAGATTTTTCACCGGGCAAACATTGCGCGACAGTTACACTGCGACAGATCTTTTTCGTCGGAACTTCATAGCTGTCTATCGGAAAATTTCAACTTCCTGTCCCAGCTTTATATTCCACGACACCACTTATTTTTACTATTCGTCCGAATGCTAATATATGAGTGCGGCGCGACTTCGGATCAAACTGCCACAAAACGGACATACACTCTGTTCATTCCTGCATGTTTAAAAAAGAATTATTCAAAGTTAACTGCAAAACAGGCTGACCGAGAGTATTCGCTAACTTTCTGACGTTTGTTGTCGACATGATGTTTCTGCTGCGTAGCCAGTCAATAGCGAAGCCGCTGCCGACTGTTATGAGCCACGTGAACAAGAAAGGAATGCCCGACCACAATCCATTCTACAACAAGCAATCAGATAAACGCATAATAAAGTACACGTCCCAAGTTACACACTTCCCAAATGTGACTGGTTAAAACGATAAAAAAAATCTTTAGTAACTTTTGCGTAAATGCGAAGAAAAGCTGTCAGTACAAAGTGCCGACATAATACGCGGTCGTCCGTTATTTTGCTAGGCCTAGGCCTACTTATCCGTTATCACGTACGCAGCAGAAATACTACAGCACTGGCGGTCGCAACCAAATGTGCGCCGTGTTCGTAAACTCGTTGACGTCCGGTGAGTGATCTGGACCATGAATCTTTAGAAATTGGCGTGATGGTTACTTCTCCGCGTAAAACCATCACGTCGATTTTGTTTTTAAAGTTTTTTTGTTTTTAAGTTTAGCCTGTACGTGACTGCAGACAAGTGGGGGGGTAATGAGTATAATGCGGTTTACACGTCTTTTATCTACAGTGTGGTCCAAAAAAAACCAGAAACATTTTTTAATTTTGCGATAACTTCCGTAAATTGGCACCGATTTTAACCATTTTTGTATTGTTACATCACGAAATTCATAGCGCATAAAAGTAAAATTATGCCCAAAATCGCATCTTTATTCTGTAATCACCCTGCCTGGCAAAACACACACTACTTCTTATATCGATGCTGCATGTTTGATTCGTCATTGTTAATGGCCAGTCGGCAACATCGAAAGTTATGCTAATGCTTAATGAATGGCCAATGCTCGACAGTGAACGTCTTATGCTCTGAAACTCTTTTATTAAGCGTTTCAGCCACGTAACGACCTCTATTTTTACTCTTCGCGCGCTACGTTCCTAACGTAGCGAAAAGGAGTATATGAGATCGGTGTAATATTGAAGACCGACCGACGACCGACCGACCAACGACCGACCACTGTTCCTGAAAGAGCCTTCCTGGAAGAACTTCAAACGGCCATATCTCCATAACGGTGCTAGATAGACGCATGGTCACTATGAACAAGACCATGCGTCTATCTAGCACCGTTATGAAGGTATGGCGCCTCAAAAATAATGGAGTCACAAGTTTGACCTTTTGGGGTCACGTGACGTGATGACGTCAGTTGCACGGTTGATGCTGTCGGCAAGGTGATGCTATCGGCACCGCTATTTGCGGTGTGAAAAGAAAGGAACTAGAAAGCAATTAAAAGAATACAAAAGAAAATAATGCGCTCGAGGAGGACATTAGATTGGTCACAATCTCAATCTAAAATATTTCTTGTTTGTTACTTAATTTAAAATAGTGGCATTACATTATGACATGGCAACGTTAAATATTTCTAATTTTGATAATGTTTGTTGGGGCTAAAAATATCTTGGATATGACCGTAATAAGTACTAAATTGTTGCTTTGAGTAAACTTTAAAACGTTGCACATTGAAAAATATAGCGTCAATTTTGGGAACGATGTGTTTTGCTAGCTAAAGTAAATACGTAATAAAATAAGGTGTTCAGAGTAATTTTACGTTCATGCACTACAGATTTCTTGTTGTAACTGAAAAAAGTGGTTAAAATCGGTGTACATTTGCTGAAATTGTCGAAAAATTAAAACAGTGTTCCTGTTTTTTGGACTACCAGGTGAGTTATACAATTGAGTGCAAAACAAATAAAGAAAGGTTTATATTCAAACTGCATTGCGTTTAAGCATCAACTTACAGTTGTGATATCAAAGTTCAATATTTCTTCAAAGTACAACGGTAAACAGGTCTGCAGAATATAGAAGCCCCAGTTGAATGTGATGTTCGCAACGGCAAGCGCAAGGACCGGTAGACTTGTCGCCAGTGAAAGCCACGGAACAGGTGAGCGTTCGTTCTGAGGCAGAGCCATCTAACAGACGCCAGAACAATAAATAACATCGGCAAAAAACTTTTGAAAAGATTGTTCTTAACGAGACTCAGCCAACATCCGGAATGATTAAGAAATAATACCTATAAATTGATTCTTAAGATAATGCGCAGATTGAAAAGTTACGTTCACCAAATATCTTTGTCGAATAAATTGTTTAACTCTTGTATTGCACTTCTATTTTTACAGTTTGCGACTAAAACAACAAAAGTTTATACGCGTTTAAATGTAAGACGACAAAATGTGTTTTTCAACGGCAAACCTGTTTTTAACGGCAAACCTAATAGAATCGATTATGGCAAAGAAAAACAATGTCTCCAAAATGACTTTGGCAACGATAAAATGCTATCCTACCTGTTATAGATACGAGTAGGCCCCTATATTAGCATGAGCTACATTACAATATTTACAGTTTACTTCAAGGTCGCAGTTTGACATGAAATGTAAATACAATAAAATTCAAATTTTTAAGTATGCTGAATGAGATGTCAAATGAGATGTCAAATCTCTGCCAAGTTCTGCCATCTGGCAAAAGCAAAATAACGAAAAAGTTCAACAATCCACAAAAGAATGCAAAACGCCACCAAAATTCAAATCGTTCCTCAATGGGCCAATTTGCTCAAAATTCGTTTACAACGTTTGAGTAATACCACGTTTACACGATGGAGAAAACATAAGGCAAACGTATTCAAAATACACGTGCACGACGAGTGCTCTACGTTTGCTTCATGTTTGCTTCATCGTGTTAACAGGGTATAACGCAGCTGACAAACAATTAAACAAACAAACTGAGCCGATTACATAACCTCTGCCGAACTTCGATGGGAGTTATAAAATCCGCTTTACATACTTTCTGAGCAGATGTCGGGTTTAACGCTCTTTCGATGTAGTATCGCTCTGCAATGCTAATGCGAGGATGTTGAGCCGGCGAATCGTATACCAAGAACAACCACATTATTGAACAAATTGCACCCATCGCGCCTACACAAACAACTCATTGATTGTATATTACAACAGCTCGCAAGTGTATATAAAAGTGCATAGGAATTTAAAAATACAAACAAAAAGCATTAGAATTATCCCTGCTTCCTGTCTACCAGTCACCAAATGCAGCACCACATCGTTCAAATTGTGCGATGAAAAATTAGAACCATCAAATACCTGCAGACTATAAACAGTGTCACAAAACGTTTTTTCGGCTTAGTATTAGCGGAGCTGCTTACATACTTTAACTGGTCTTTTACTCATAGCACTATAGAAAGAAATGATTAATTAAGTGTTTACACGATTATGCAGACATGAAGCATGTGTATTGAAAATCACGTGCACGACGTCTGCTCTAAGTTTGCTTCATGTTTGCTTCATCGTGTAAACACCCCATAACTCAGCTACCGCAGATAAAAAAGTGCGTCAGCTACGCATTTCATTGCGACCCGAGGCGCGTTTCGCACTTTTTTTCTCTGAGAATCTCACTTCTACGGCTCAGTTGTTCTCACTAGTTCTCACGAAAAGTGTGAAACGCGCAAGTAAGAGTTCTACGAGAATTCTAACATAGAATTCTACGCTAGCCAATTTTATCTATTTGGATGACGTAACTCAAGCAAGTGGACGGAGCTAGCATAACGTAGCAAAGGAAAATCTTGCTCGCAATTTCTCAGAGAATCTCAGAGAAGTAGAAAGTGCGAAACGCGCTTTTAAGTTAGAATATCTGAGATTCTCAGAGATTCTCAGAGAAAAAAATGTGAAACGCGCCTCCGGTTACACATCCTAAACGTAACGTAAACCTGCACTTTGAACTGCGCAAATTAAAACTAAAAATAGGCCAACGCAACTAGCATGAGATTAAAAGATTTTTACCAAATACATAGAAAACAGATTCCCATCCAAGATGCTGGCACAAAATTCCAGACAATAGCATTCCCATCATTGTTCCAATTCCGCCTGCAAAAAGAGCAAACGATTTTATAGCTGACAAAAAGATGCACGGCATGGAAACATTCTAACGAAATTTATGTTAGTTAATCATTGCTATTTCCTGCAATCAGACAAAAAATTATTTTGACTGTGTTAAGATAAGTTGCATACATGTCATTTTATCTTATTATTCATGCACTTGCACCCGTTTATGATAAGTTTTAAATATATTTTGTTTACACACAAATATTGTTTCTTGCCTACAGCCGGAAATGTAATTTTTTTGCACTTTGTGAATGGCAGTCAGGATATGTTTTCCGTCATTCTGAAGCAAAGGAGCAAAGGAGGTCGACACATCGAAATAATGTTGGTTTTTGCATCAGGCCGTGTATGTAAAATATACAGTTTTGTACATTATTTTAATTAGTTAAGTTCAGTTCAGGTACCTGCATATATAATAGCTGACAGTTTGGTTCTTTCTAATGGAGGAGCCCACAGTGACAGTATTGATGCCATCGGCCCGTTCAATACACCCTGAGCACACAAAATTGTCACCTTATCTTCACCTTCGGCTGCCTGGAAGACTCTAGTTTCAGGAACCGTAAAGCTTTTTCGTAAACTCAAAGGGGGTCACCCCGAACGAGGTCACTAAATGAGAGGGGGGTGGTCAAAATTTGCGATTTTTGGCCAATAACTCGCTGTATCTCAGTAACGGTGCGAGATAAGGCCTAGGTTACTATTAATCACCAATAGGAAATCGTATAC
>Ga0209367_1012252_pt1 | contig 11243 bp, 9 predicted proteins | sample WorMetLIZISLAND2_FD_187412 | JGI IMG/M metagenome (GOLD analysis project Ga0209367, IMG submission 187412) | Marine gutless worms symbiont microbial communities from Max Planck institute for Marine Microbiology, Germany - Olavius geniculatus... ... | reverse complement strand
TGCCCTAGATAGGCAGCGGTGGGCAGCGATAGTAAGAATGGCGTCAGACACCAACGGGCATTGAGCCCACGGTTGTCGATGATGATGATGATGATTTATTAAAAGCATGCATCTTGTAAACTGATTGACATTTTAAGCACTTTGGGTTTTTTAGATAGATTACAAGGAGATACAAAAATGAATTTCTTTCTATATCAGAGATAGTGAGTGGTGAACTTGAACACATTTTCACAGTTTGATCAAGCCAAAAATTAGAAAAGCAGCTGAAAATGCTATCACAGGAAAAGTTTTTTCTGAAGTCAAACTAAAACGCAGTAACAAAATGACAACCATCAGCGGAGCAAACGTCCATCGTTCCATCGTTTCAATGCGGGGCAGGGCAGCCAGTGCCACCGCGTAGGCTTAGGCCGCCATGTGGGCCCATCAGCCATTCCTAGAAAGTTCCCAGCAATTATACTGGGTACTGAAAGTCATGGTGGGAATAGCAAAAAGCACAACTGCCCCCACTCACATGACTACTCCCTGTAGTGTAGGGTTTACCAAAAGGTTTTCAAGTCCCCACAGAAAACCACCCAGCAGGCGGCCCAACTTATTAGCAGACCAGCCATATGAGCATTGCAGCCACTCCGCCCCTACCATGCCTCCGAGCCAAACGGGGCGAAGTAAAGCCCCCACAAAGTTTTTAAGCCTAACAAGATAGCCATATAGTCCAGTCCCGAACTGCAATGAGTTTTGTATTTATCGAAAATTTTAATCTAACCCATCATCCCACAAGACGTCATGAGCCTCTCCAACGCCATCCGACTCCAAGGCATGACTGAAACTGTAAAGGCACCCAGCGCACATGACCAGACCACATACTAGGCAGACACCAACCAAGCAACCATTCATAGGTATCTACGATTTCAATAAGCTGCAGCAAGGCACGATCTTAAATCAGCACTTTTTGCTGACTAAGAAATCAGTCTTTCTTGAACTGCAACTGACGGTTTTACCGCAAATCAGCATCTTATGCTGTCAGAAGATCAACCTTCTTATGCTACCTCATAGAACTAGCTTCTGTCTACTGTTGGTCCACGGTGCTTTATTTTGCATTATTTGGCGCAACCCTTCAGAGTCACTTTATGAAGGGTTTTTTTCATCTGCCGACATTAGGCTCACTGCAGATGTTGCATGAGACATGGTTGCTGATTGCGATATCTAGAGGCCGCAACGACCCAGCATCGGTCAAGCGGTCCATTAATGTTTGAGTTAAGCAGTGTGCAGATCTGCAATTTTGTATGTTAGTCTTGACAGTATATAGGTACAGAACATTCGTTTTGTTTTATTTTATCAATTTTGATGTCAATTTCATTGACGCACCGCAGCTATGCTGCAGGGCGTCTTTGGCACGGTTGTCGTCTGTCCATCGTATGTCTGTCAGAATGTAAACGGTGCAAGATAGGGCCTAAATTGCTATTGATCACTAATAAAAAATCGCATATTGGGTTTCAAATAGCATGTAAATCATTGACACTGGATAACCTATGGTATGCCAGTTGTGGCTTAACGGTAGGTCATTGGAGTCAGCGATGGTACCATCGTATAGGGCGACGGCAACTTCCTATAGGCTTCTAGTAGTAACCATATTTTCATCTGCAGCGGTTTGGCCGCTATTTTTAATGGTAAGTTCTCAGCTATAAGATAAAGCCAAGGTTATTATTAATCACTAATAGAAAGTGGCTTAAGCTCTTTCAGATAAGATGAAACTCATAGAACTTGGATGACCTTGAAGATCAGTACTGCAACAGCAACTGTATAGACTGAAGTGCGTATTCCCTAGCAACAGCTGAGTTTTTCTGTTTAGTATGATTAAAACAAATCTGGTGTCATTTTAAGTGGCACATTTGCATTCACTGACCCTGAAAATGTGGGTTTAAACATGAAAATTGTGATCGTACGTGACCTGAAAGCCAACATATTCTCAATAATAGGTTTTTGCGTAAATTTGAAATTCAAGATGTCTGCCATGCCATTTTTTTGCAAAAATGGCTCCTATCAAAAATGAACAGCTTATGGGATAAGTAACACCAGGAAAAAATTGATGCTTCATCCGGAACATTCGCATTTATCCCAAATCTGGTTCTGAGCTGCTCTACTACTAATGTTCAAGTGACCGACACTTGAATGAAGATATCTAACCAATGTATGCTTACTGTGCTAACCCATACTGACAATACGATCATTATATTGACATATTGATATTATATTCGCATTCTATTTTTATTACCTTTTATTTGATGTGCAATATGCCTATGTTTTGACGTACTCAAAAATTGACCTATTTTTCAATTTTATTTTAAATTTCAAATTTAAATTTTGAAGAGAGCCCAGCTGGGATTCTTGGGGAGTTTTAATATGTTATTTCTAGTGCTCCAGGCTAACTATTTTGAAAACAAAATTAGCTTGATACTAATTTTTTCCGTAGTTGACCCCAATATGGCATAATACTTCTAGACTATTACCTTACCTTACCTTGCCTTCGGGGTAGACAGATTATGCACCTGTCCAGCGCTAAAGCCGTACCAGCTCGGCCCAATGCGCAGCCCCGAATGTAACCAAAGGTCACGTTAGCCTCTTAACGGTTTTTGCAAACCGAATAAGAGATATTGGCTTAACCTTACTCAGTTTTTCTTCTTCTAGCAAATAAAATTGTAACAAACTGACAATTTTAAACCGTTTTAATTTAATTTTATTTCATTTTATGGAATTGTTTTTTTTCTAGTCGATGCGTTGAACGGTATAAAAGCGGACTGTAACCGAAAACGGTTGCCACTTAGCGTGTTCAACCACTCTCAGCGTGTTCAGCCACTCAGTGTGTCAGTTTGTTGTCTGTAGTTGTATGTTTAATTGTCGTATGCACCTAACCTTTTCTGAAAAAAAGTTTGTATGATCTGAAAGTATGATAAAATAGTAATCGAGATAAACATTATGTATTCGTATATTGTGTTAAACTTGGATCTGATGTTTAGAGATCATGGCACCCAAGTTAAGTTTTGTTTTCTGCCGGTTGGCCACTATCGAAAAAAGGTATAATAACCGAAAAGCGCCGAAACGTTTTGCAGGATACGTTTAAAGGTCTTAATGTTGCATTTAACCTGTAATTGCTAATTGATCATACAATATCTGTGCGTTGTTGGATTTATCGTAAGGTATAAGGCTCTCGTATGATTGTGATAGTTCCTTTTATCAAAAAAATCTCTTTGGTTTAGGTTTTCGTATTTTTACTTTATTTTTGGTATTTAGTCGCGTAATTCTAACGTCCATTTTTCATTTCTCATTTTCTTTTTTTTATTTTAGTTTTTATTTGTCATTTTTTATTTTCATTTTTCATTTTTATTTTTCATTTCTCATTTTACATTTTATTCCCACACATTGAACGATTATACTAAAACAAGCTTGTATGATCTGAAAGTATGATAAAATAGTAATCGAGATGAACATTATGTATTCGCATATTGTGTTAAACTTGGATTTGATGTTTAGAGATCATGGCACCCAAGTTGAATGTTTTGAATGTTAAATGTTTGATTGCTAGTAGTTAAATATTTAAACTTGCTGTCTTTTCGTATCTTATTGTCAAGCCTTGAAAAGAATAAATTCAGTATTTTTAGAGCTGCGGATTTCAACGATTAATTTAATCGTTAACTAACAAAAAAAATTAACGATTAATTTTATTTTTAACGATTAACGGTTCTGCCGAATACATCGTCAACAAGAGACGTTCGTCGCTGCATCCATCAACCGTGAACATGCTTGTTTGTCTCCGTGACTGGTGTCATTAATATTAAAAACCTAAAAGGTTCTGAATTCATTAACACTTTCAGTGCATGTAACTCTACAGTGACTTTTTTATTAATATTATGGTTTAAACAACGCATTTTCAATGACTAAATTTTAACTAAAATTAACGATTAATTAATCGTTAAATTTAAAAAAGTTAACTATTAAAAAAAATTTAATCGTTACCAGCCCTAGTATTATTTATTGTATTAATATTATTTCGGTCTCATTTTTTCTGAAAAATGAAGTCACACGAGTAGGGAGAAGATGGGGCTCCTGACGCATAATGGCCTTGACAGGTCAAGGTCAAGGTCAAGGTCAAACGTCATGTGACATATCTAGATCAAAGTCAAAATCTGCGGGCATAAAGTATATTTTTGTCATATCTAGGTCAAGGTCAAAATTAAGGTGAAAAGCCAAGGTCATCGAATGCATTTGGTGGCAAATCAATGACTCACACCATACCTAAGTATCCTACAGTAGTTCATTATTAGTGTCTAAATTAGGCCTTAGGTATAAATCCGACTAACAATGTTTTTATTATTAATTATTTTTTCATTAATCGTATTAATTTCGTATTAATCCCTAACACTTAGTTTTCGACTCGTCGACATTAAACTCCCACCCTGTAGCGCCCGGCGAAAGACCAAAGGGCAGTCGTTCGTGTACGTACAGTTTACGTTCAAGCACGGGTCAAAGTGCAACACGTTGCAGTAGGCCATATGTTTGGTAAAAGTCGATTTCTCTGCTGTTAAATTTCTATATTTCTATTATTTCGTTCTTTACGTATGTCGTCGTTTCTCACGTTACCGCTAGTCAGCGATGTGCAGTATCGTTATCATTTATGTACGTACTCAATTCGTTGTTATTTTTACATCTGTTCACCTACCAATGCATGATATGTAGGCTTATAACGTTAAGCACGTACGGTACGTATACATTCGTAATTTCTAGGAGAAATTTTTTTTATATTTTATTTTTTTAAAATGGTGCATTTTATTTTTTTCTGGCCCGGGGTTGCTTACTTTCTCTACCTCACCCTCTGAACAGGCCTGTACGTATGTACTACGTCGTTGGCATTTTTCGTGATCGCGAGTTATCGACGTGCTGCATCGACATAAAATACATACGTACGTTATACGTTGAGCATTTCAGCCACAGCGAAAATTCAAAGGTTAGATTTTTCACAACATGGTACGTACGTTGTACGTCGGTATGTGTATACGTATACGTCGGTATACGTATACGTTCGTAATACGTTCGTACTATGTCCACGTGCCACTGCGTGATATGTAGGCCTATATTTCGATGGTGCTTTACGTATGTACTACGACTACAACGTTACATCACCTACCAGCTAGCCTAAAATAAGTAAGTAAAACGTTGATTTTTATAGTGCATAACGTTACAATTTTTTTCTAGTTACACTAGTAGGTCATGCTTACTTCCTTCTGCACGGCTAACACGGCAGTCGTGTTTATAGCACAGCTGTATTTTTGTGTTTGTTCGAAAATATTCTTAGTATTATTTGTTTTTATTAACCATAATATTTTTGTAACATTTAGTTTTTGTTGCGTGCACGCAGGTCTTACGTAACTGTCGATGTCGTAAAAAAATGTCAAATTTCGTCGTACCTACACACGCACTATCATGCGTAAGCATATCTTGTCTTATCCATAGTTCTAGTTTTAGGCTTACTAAACTGTTGGTGCTACAGCGTGGTGTTTCGCATAGTAACTTGGCTACTACGTTACATCACTCCCCACCTAGTTTAAAGTAAGTAGGTTAGTAAGCAAGTAAAACGTTAATTTTTATAGTGCATAACGTTAAAATTTTTTTCTAGCCACACTAGTAGGTCATGCTTACTTCCGTCTGCATGGCTAACACGACTGTTTATAGGCCTACTCTTTATAGTATGTACTACGTCGTTGCCATTTCTTGTAATCCTGAGTTACAACGACATAAGCATCTACCCACGTACGTTATACGTCGATAACGGTGTGCATATATGTTACGTAGCTGTCAACAAGTCCAATACGTACGTAATACGTTGTTGTATCACACGCGATGAGTCAGTTCATGTAGGCTTATTACTTGCAATATTCCTGCGAGATCAAGAGCAGGTCACACACAGTTTGTATTTATTTTTGTCTAAAATATACTTATTGTCGACAAAACCACGCCATGTAAAATGACAATATAGCTGTTAATTAAAATCGAGTCTTAAATTTTAACTAGATTAGCGAGTTGGTTTATGGCACATGTGACTGTGGGCGTGACCACAAATTTGAGCTCACATGAAAGACAAATGTATAGATCAGCTGCAGATGTCGTAAGGGATAGTGCTGTAATTAAACCATAATTTTACAATTAATACGATATAACACCAAGCGAGATAACCACATCTAATGTGCTGTACTAGTGTTGATTGTAACGTTCGACAACTGGTAAAGACAACGGGGCACTTACGGCACTGTATTCATCTGCGGGTAATTGCTTTCTTTCAACAACCGGCTATAGGACTTAAACTGCACGGTCGCCATTCTTTAGCGACAGCTGAGCTTCTTGTTTTACTACGACCGCTCAATATACTAGCAGTCGTGTTATTGTTATTATCACAGCAGAGAGAGAGAGAGTATTTATTTGCCAAAAACATAAATACAATATTGTCGTACAATACTAAACAATGTAGGCGGGCTACCAAAAAAGCAATCGCTCATCAACGCTGGCCGCCCATAGTAACTATAAGTAATCAATGATACAATATTCAAAGATAAAAAAAGTGTCAGATTCTTTATTATAAAATAAACGTATATACATCTAATAAAAAACTAGAAAAAAAACAAAAGAGTTCACAGAAAATCCACAGTTTACGCCGCACACGCGGTCTCTCTCGTTTAGACTGTTTTGGCCTGGCTGTCGCGTTCCTGGCCGTGCGCCCCAGGCTGTAGCGTATTTCGCAGTCATTAAGCGTAGAGTCCACTGAATTTGACATTTACTCCCACGCGGGACATGTGTCATCTTGACTCCAGTTCATCGTCGTCATGGAACATGTTCGTAGATAACTCCATTAAGTGTCAAGATAAACATTATTAGGTCATTACGTTATTCACTGACCATTAGGGTAGGGAGTAATAAAATTAAACCAAAATGAGTAACTGGAGCTAATACGATATCCTACGATACTGTAGATAGGTACAGCTACATCTACACATACGTACTCCACTAACACGTGTAAATGACGAACACAAAAAATACTAACTAAAGTATTTACCAAAGCTTACTCAAGCTTACTTATACCTCTTAGGGTTACTTTTGGTTCGCCGAGTTACTCAGGCTCGAGCCTAGACAGACAATCGGCAACAACGTTAGATGTGCCTTTTGTGTACTCAAACGATATGTCATACTCTTGCAAGGCAAGTGCCCAGCGGGTCAACTTGGCACTTTTCGGTGTCCGTTCTGTTAGGTATCTGAGCGGATTATGATCCACAAAAATAGTGATATGTGATTTAATATGTGATACGACATCTCTAAAACGACCTAGAAACCATATTACAGCATACGCCTCTCGTTCGATGGTTGCCCATGCACACTGCGTCGGAATGAGCTTTTGACTCGCGAATGCAACGGGATGTTCCTGCTCGGTGTTATCGCGTTGAGCTAGCTGACAGTCTACCGAAATAGCACTTGCGTCTGTGTATAGAAGAAAAGGTTGACCTGGTCTTGCTGTAGCCAAAACACGTGCCTCACATACCTTCTGTCGTAGAGTCTCAAAGGCTTGTTGTTTTCTTTCCCCCCACTTAAATAATAAGGGCTCATGTTTACCCGTTAACGCCGTCAACGGCTTTGCAAGGGCTGCGTAGTCGGGTACGTAAGAACGATAGTAAAATAGGAGACCCAACCTCTGTTTCAGTTGTCGTTTGGTAAGGGACTTTTCCATCTCGGCAACCGCCTTGATTTTCTCTGGGTCAGGACGATGTCGTCCACTACCAATCAAATGACCCACATATACCACCTCTCGTTGTGCGAAACGACATTTTTTAAGTTTATGCGTCAGAGCAGAGATACGAATCTCACTTAAAAATAAACGAAGATGGAAAAGATTTTAATCAAATTCGTCGCTGAAAACGGCCAAATCGTCTACATACGAATCGCTAAACTGTCGGATCGGTCGCAAGATTTCTAGAACGTTGCGTACAAACCAAACGGCATTTGTGTTCACTCCCAAAGGCCGAGGTGGGTAACAAAAGCCGTAAGCCACCGATCCTCCTCCTTTACGTCCAGCTGCCAATACCCTGAGGTTTCGTCACAAACCGTTATCCAACAAGCCTTACCAACTTGGTGCATGACTTCAGTCATGGGGAAGTTATCACCAATCGTATGAAAATTTAAGTATCGGTATTTACAAGCAAATCTAATGCTTTTATCGAATTTTACCACGCATACAACCCCACTTGACATCTTACTGCGACTTGGTCGAATAAAACCTAGTTTCAGCAAGTCTGCAACCTGTCTTTCAATCTCTTCCTTCAGGAGTTTCGGAACCCGGTAAGCCCTTAAAGCTTTAGGTTGAAAACCAGCGGAAACTCGAATCTCATGCGGTATGAGGGTACAATGTCCTGGAGTGTCAGTAAAACAATCTGCAAACTCATCAAAAACTAATAGCAAGCGTGTACACTGTTCTGGAGATAAGTGCTGTAGCTGCTGCGGGTTTATACGCTGGCTAGGTAATGTTGGCTTGCTTATTTGATTTGGCACTGTTACACACTCAATAGGACCAAAGTCCTCATCTTGTTCATTTACAACACCTACACCTTGTACTCTTGCAATAAACTTTTTCATCTTGTTGGCATGAAGATGCCGTGTACTGCCATCAGGCATCTGAACATCGTAACTGTAAGGTGAACGTACACATGTGATGGTACCGAGTTGCCACCTAGCGAATGTTCTGTGTGTTGAGTCTTTGTCAAGAACAACGACTTTTTCACCAACCTGAAACCTTTTGTCCACTGCGTGTTTGTTATAATACTTGGTCTACTGTGCCTGAGCTATCTCTGCATGTTTGTCTGCAAACTCTGCAGTTGTTTTAAGACGCGACTTTAAGTCCTCTAGATAACGCTCAACAAAAACACCTAGTTTACGGGGTACATCATGCAGATGTCTCTTCCACGATTCCTTGAGAATACACAGGGGACCACGAGGCATACGACCAAAAAGTAAGAGATAAGATGAATACCCAGTCGTAGTGTTTGGAATTTCACGCAGACTCCAGACCAAATATAGAATGACCAAATGCCACTGGCGTCCATAATCACGCATCACAAAGTGTAACATTTGCTTGAAAGTACCACCTAGTCGATACAAAAATTCTTTCGTCAGTTGGCTACAGAAATTCGTCCCACGGTCTGACACAATCACCTCTGGTAGTTTTACTACCATAAACAGTTCCATTAAAGAGTCACAAACCGCCCTGGCAGTTAAGTTCCGTAACAAGAAAACACTGGGTTAACGTGTACAATCATCAATAACACAAAGTGCATAGCGATGTTGCTTGGAAGAAGTTGGTTCAATAGGACCGACACAGTCCATATGACACATAGTGAATGGCAAAGTAGGCCTTACCATGGGTGAGATAAAAACACTATCAGTCTTTCTCGCCCTAGCATGCAATTGACATACCTTGCAAGAACCGCAGTATTGATATACCTGCCTTTTCATATCCGGCCAATAAAAAAACGATTTGATGCGCTGCAAAGTTTTTTTACCAGTTAAGTGGTTAGACTTATGTGCCAACCGCATTACCGTATCACGACGTCCCACGGAAACACACAACTGCTTTGCAGCATGACCACACACTTTATTATTGTAATAGAGAATACCATTTTCTACTACCATACCTCCCTTGTGTTGATCAGCCAATCGCCAACATGACTGAAGGCTCTGGTCTGACTTTTGTTCGGCCATTAATGCTTGTGTGTCACCCCTAGCACTATCGGCAAGACTGTACATGGGGCTGTCTACATTGTCAACAACGTTTTCGTCCCCACCGAAAGTAGCTTCATTAGTACCAGTGTCTGGTGTAATGTTAGCATTATCTTTAACCACACTGTTGTTAGCGATGGTTAGAGCGGGCTCACGATGAGTGGTACCCGTTTCACCTAGACCACCTACCTGTAACTTTGTCGCAACATCAGTTGGGATGATGACGTCACAAGCTGGCGCCATCAATTCAGTTACCGCGAACATCACTGGGATCGAAGGTGTGTGATATGACTCAGTACCCCCAAGGTCGTTACCAGACTTATGGTTTCTTCTAACCTGCAAGGTTACTAAGTCGGCGGTTAGAGGGTCACCAAAGATTCCCTGAATCTTGATCTGCCCAAGCGTAGGAGCCTTCAACTGCGATATGGTTTTTCGACGGATTACCGGAATCTGTGATCCCTAGTCTGCCAATGCCATCACGGGTTCTGGCTTACCATCAATCGAAATTTCGAAATGTGTCAATGCAGAAATACGCACTCCACCGGTCTCCCCCGCCCGATCTATAGTCTTTTCAGAACCGAGGCTAAGCCTATTGTCTAGTTCTACAGCGTCGCTACACTTATCATTCGACCCGATGATCTGTGGTTGCTGTTCTGCCGAAAGACAACTACTACCAGCATAGTCCATTGTATTCACAATACCTTTAGCAGGACATGTTGCAAACACATTCACTAAATCATCGACAACACATCGTTTTACATGTGCCGTTTTTACCACAGGGTTACGTCTAGAACTCTCTACCCAGGTGCTCATCCCTCTGATCCCTCGAAGGTACGGTTTTACCAGTGTCTCGACTTGGTACTGTTGCGCACGCCTTTACCTAAAGGGGTTTGCGATAATATGACCGACCATTTTGTTTATGTACCGCTGTCCCGCCTTGCGCTATAAATTGTGGACAGTTTTGCTGATGATAGTCGGGGCTTTCGTAGGTCCAACATAAACCACGCGAACCTTCGCCTGACACGTTTTTGAGCTTCTGACCTCCTTGGCCCTGTCCCTCTGGCACGTGTTGTCTACCACACTGGCCTGCACTTAAGTTAGATGTAGTCTTTTTGTGTTTTTAAACCCTTGCGGTTAATCCAGTTTTATCAGATTTGTAGTTCTGAATACTGCTACAGAGCTAAATTGTGGGTCATTTTGTTTCTTTTGTTTTTGCATAAAATTCTAATGCTGCAGGTCACTTTTAGTGCGAATAAATAAAGCCAGTAAGTAACTGTTTACAAGATGTCGATTTCGCAGGAATTATTCATATGCATCATCATCATCATCGACAACCGTGGGCTCAATGCCCGTTGGTGTCTGACGCCATTCTTACTATCGCTGCCCACCGCTGCCTATCTAGGGCAGCGTGGCTTAACTCCTGCAGGGTTGTCCCACAC
>Ga0209367_1012251_pt1 | contig 11245 bp, 5 predicted proteins | sample WorMetLIZISLAND2_FD_187412 | JGI IMG/M metagenome (GOLD analysis project Ga0209367, IMG submission 187412) | Marine gutless worms symbiont microbial communities from Max Planck institute for Marine Microbiology, Germany - Olavius geniculatus... ... | reverse complement strand
TGAAGAATAATAATGAAAACTAAAACTCAGAAAAAAAACTGAAAAGAGTAAACATAAAAACCGTGAGCAGGTCCGAATAACCGTGGAGTCAGTCCGAAGGGGTGCCAGATGACTATGGAGGATAAGCTTACCTCCTATCATTCTGTAGACGATATGATTGCACAGTCCAGTGGAAAAAAACTGCAAAGAGAGCAATTGAAGCGGATTACACGCTGAGATCGTTGTACAGTCGCTGCTTATCAGTATCTTAGTAACGCAGACACGACCACTGTTGTCTGCAGGCCTCCAGCAGTCAGTCACGCTGGACACCGTCGAGACAATGGATAAGTCACCTGCAGCGTTCGTTCAACGGTTTCTGCGAGTCGTCTCTTGGGCTGGAATTTTGTTGTTTATCTCTGCCCGGCAGCGGTTCCAGCCGACATCAGTGTCGACCGTCAGGACCGACAGACAACACGCCGCTGCATGGCGCTTGGCAGCGTGACTAAAATATTTACGTGAAATTACCGAGCCACCGACCGATGGAGCGCAAAGCCGGACACCGGCACGAGTCCATTGCAGACTGCCGACTGCTGCCTGTGCGCGTACTGTTCGCCTGTCCTCCTGCCAGCGTGACATGATGCGGCTACGAACGCCGACAGTTACGAGATGGTACGCAGGAGATGCGCATGCGCAGCACTCGCGACTTCGCCTGAGCACTAAAGACCTCAGTAATCCGTGTGTGTCTCAGTGTCTTCACAGAAGAGAGGCATATACATGATTGTGTGCTGAATTAAATAAATGTACAAAACATCAGTTTATACACTTGTTAACGGCAACATTGAAGAACGCGCACATCGAAAAAAATCACAAAAAGTGATATTGCCCGCATCACACTGACTGTGTGTCAATGTGTTGCTGAATAATATCACTTTTTGTGATTTTTGCTGTTTGTTTTTGATGTGCGAGTTCTACAATGTTGCCGTTAACAAGTGTATAAACTGATGTTTTGTACATTTATATTTGCTGTTTTATTACTGAAATACTGTTTTCCTACCGGTTATCAATTACAAAGATATCGGGTCTCAATATTTTTACAGTATTAGCCAAGCCGCTTATAACTAATAGGCATTCTGTTACTTATTACCTACTGGCGTGACTGAACAAAGCAGATGACACGCGTCACGCATGACGTCACCGCTGGCCTGCATTGCTGACAAAATTGAACAAAATTCCCTTTATATCCACAAAATGGCCATATAAATAAACTAATATTGCACGCATCACCCGCTTAATATAGGCCCGGAAAACACTTTAATGCTAATTTCACTAATCGTATTATTGCAGTTATTCGACCGTTGCGTAAAATGGTGGACCACAAACGTCGCAAGTTCAGAACTTAAGACTATGAAGTCTGAGCCCATCTCGTACTTAACCTAGTTCTAGCCAATTTTTGGCAAAATTTTTTTTACAAATTTCGTTTCCATGGCAACGAGAGTCGGCCGTGGTATTGACTTACTGAAATTATTTATTTGCTCCACCCCAAAATCTCTTGTTAGATGCAAGAATCTCGCAGATATCTCGTCATGCCGAGTTATAGCCAATTTTGGATTGACTGAAAATGCCGGACATGAAATTGCAAAACAAATTTAGACATTTTTAGCGCGTCTGCAAAATGCATGGTGCGATTAGATCAGTCCGTCATCTACATGGTCTTGCGTTGTCATGCAGCGTATTGATACGTTATTCAATACAAAGAGCCGCCAATAGACTTTCACGGACAGTCACAGCGCTAAACACATTAGTCTTCTAAAGATAGGTAAGTTTTCAGTGTACGATAGGCTACACTACATCACTGATCGCATTACCGGGCTCATCATGCTGTCTCTGAGGACACTCACAGAGAACAGCGGCGCTCCACTCTATTCAGCACTGTCATGTCATCGATAGCATCCGCTACTAGCAGCGAGTTTTTGTCGTTTTATCGGTGTTGTATGGTTGGCACGGTTAGCCTGGGCCTGTACGGCTTGGCCCGCCGGGTAGGGTCCCTGACCGTACTTCCTGGACTCGACTGAACTGACCGGGACTGGCCGCTGGTCATCATCCAGCGTTCACTCGCCTCTAAAGCCGCCGCCGCCGCCGCCTCCGCTTTGCTGCTTGCTGCCTCTGCGTTTTCCCAGTGCGCTTCCGGACTCACTCCGGACTGGGGTCACTGCCGACCGACCGACCGAGCGTCCCTCCCGTTCTAATCGCTCGGCCGACAACAAAGGCCCAACTGAACGCCATCCGACTTGTTCAGCTGCTGCGCCCGGCCGGTGGCGTCCTCTTTGTGAAGGGACATCCGTCCACAGCAGCAGCAGCCACAGCCACCCGGCCTGCAGACTGCACCGATGTCCGGTCCACAGACTCGCCCGATCCTTTGTCGTCGACAAGAATCCGGACTGTAAAATTTGGCGATGCACGTCGCGAAAATCGTGTGCGGCGGCGGTCTGCATCGTTGTTGTAATTCGCGTAGTGGACGTCGTCGTCGTCGGCAGACTGATGAATTATGCAGCAGCAGCAGCAGCAGCAACTAGCCGGCGAGGAGGCGCAAGCAACTTGTGAGCTGCTCTTTATTTATTCAGAATTATTGCGCGCGCGAAGCTTTCAGACAAGCTTGCGATACATTTACATGCGTGATTCCGACGCCAGGTGAAACGATGACGTACAATAACTTTATCGTGCGAAAGAAACGCCTGCTCTGGCAACTGGCATCGAACAATTATTAACGAAGGCTATTAATAAACACAGCAAAAGCAGCTTTTAAAAAGTCACTCTTAATAAATACAAAAGCAGTCAGATATTTACCACGTCTCCGAAGGTCCACTTTGCAAGGCGAAATAAGGTATATCAAAATTCGCTCGCAAGTTGTCATTTACTATTTGTCAAAGGAAAACCATTTTCTTAGCATGCGAGTGAAAACGAAGTTATACAGTACATAGGCCCTAGAACATACGCAAAGTTAATTGTTGCATTTTTAAAGCTCAAAACTAGAAGTGTTGAAAAGCTAGTGCGTTACCAGCCACATTCTAACAATGTTTTGTATTATCAGCCACACAATTTATCAGCTTAGCTAATCCTATCGCCGTGAAACAAAGGCACTGATAGCCGTTGAAAAGCTCACACGACAGACAGAGAAAGAGAAAGAGAAAACGTTAATTTTACACTAGACAGATTACGCTAATGAGAACAAGACGTGGAGACGAAGGATTCACGACATCCGGGAATTCCTTATTAGCGCTGCAACGCATTAGTCCGACAGATGCCACGTGCCGGCAGTCGGAAAGCAAGCAGCTAGTGTATAGTTGTTCTTCGGGAGCATGTAAAGCTGGTTTTAATGATACGATGCTATGCCAACCACATCATCAGTGTGCTACTGCTGCTATACTGCTGACTGAGACATCTGCCATGCACAGTAATCTAACTCCCAAAGTCTACCATCTCCGATCATCCAGCTCCACACACGACCTATAGCCTTAGCCCGGAAGATTTTGTTAGAATGAAGGTCTCTCTGCCTAAGCCCACTGCTGTAAGTTCAACTTCGTCTTGGAGACTCAGAAAGTCATGAATCTCAAGCTCTCAGAGGAATAACAGTTCGACCAAAACATAAAACTACGACTGACATTATGAGTGCGTTGATGTTGATACAATTATGTGTTTATCTATGGTTAGACACTTGTTGGTGCAGACTCTGGTTGGTTAGTCTGTCGCAGGACAAAGTGGAATTTCTTCTACAAAAGTAAGAAAGACATATTTCAATCTTGGTAAATAAACAAAGCTGTGAACACAATTTGAACATAAACGTCTGATAGCTATAGGGCTACTGCATATGGAGTCTTGTAGGATCAGTTGACAATCAGTGCTTGATATTAATACACGGCGGTTAAAGTGTAATTTCAATGAGCGGGAACTGGCCTTTTTACTTAGTCGGCCGCTGCAGGAAATTGCGTTCCCGCGAAACTGGACGTCTTCAGGGCCCTTGAATGCCGGAATGCAGAACTATGTTTTATTTTAAAAAAATTCCTACAAACTGCGCTAATCAGCTTGCTTTCGTGATTTTAAACTAACCATAATGCGTGCTCAAAGTAGTGAAAATTCTCTCCGACTCGAACCGTGATAACGGTCCTCCCGACCACCAAGCTGATGAAATGGTAGATCACTGCTTCTTCCTCTCAAGCCTTCCGCCTCAACTGTTGATCATTCGGGCCTCAAGGTCCGACCCTTCGGGTTTTGCACCGTTTTTCAATAATCGCCATTTTCGCCCAATGCCTTGGGGGTCTGGGAAACGGCGTTCACGTACGCTCACTTATTTTAACGTCCACAGTTTGTAGGCTAATGCACGCCGTTGCACGGTGTCTGTTAAAGGTCAGACGTAGAAGTGAAGGACAGGGGAGAGAAGTATGTTCCATGTAGACCCACACGTGCACTTATTTCATGGCACTCGGCTGGTGCAGCCGACGCGTGTGAACATTCGCATTAACAGGTGCGCTTAATTAACGTGCAACATACTTGGCACGCAGTCTCCGCAGCCGACAACTACGTGGCTTTCGTGAAAATTTACGATAATTTACCACACGTGTATAGCGGTTCGCGGTTTACTACAGAAATTAATAACAGAAATGAGCGGCCCTATGTTTTGCTGAATGTAAGTTATAAATGCACAAAGACAGATGAATGAGCAATGAACTAAGAGATAGAAAGATTTCGTCAGACGTGACTTTGCCGCATTGCCAATCTGTCCACTTGCAATCGACTAAAGTAACTGCTAACCTTGATTGTCTGTTCAGAGGAGCTCAGCCGAATGGACTAAAGGATGACTGCGGGGACTGTGATATTTTGCATGCTTTTATGCGACTTTGTCCATTAACGTGGGTAACGGATGACCACGTAATGCGCTGCATGCATTAGCTAATGGCAACAGTATACTGTTAGGCTCTATACGTCAATTCCGAGATTTTAAAACGCTGCTGGTCACGATTCTGATTTACGTAGGCGACGCTATCAACTGCCAACTGTTTTGTTCTTGTAAAAATTGTACTGTAACTGCTTTGTTTAATGTCGTCATAAAACATATATTGCCCTATTGCAATGAAATGCATCAAGATATTTTTGAGAAAAAAAAACGAAAAATACTAGGTGGCGTGCAATGACACATTACAACATTCAAATATAAAAGCGGTGCGGGTGTCACAAATAAAAGAAAACATACCAGAGTGAGATTTGTTGTCGATCGCTTTCGTCGAGTGAACGGGAATGGAGCAGTTCATCTACAACACCCAGAAAATCCGTCTTTTTATTTATTACGTCGCCACGCATATCTGCTGCAGAAAATACTGAAAGCCAAAAGACCACCAACATGACGTAAACTATTGGCAATATAGTCTCGCCTAAGTTCAATGTAGTTAAAGCAAAGCTGTAGTTTTAACTTGTAGGCGTAGCTCAGTTATATTCCCAAGGTTGTGTTTATTTCTATTTTAAACTTTTTAATTAATTGTCTGATTAAAGCAACTGTTAGTCTGCAAATATTAACATCTCTGAATTTACCAACATACAGGGTGCATGGGCATAAAAAGTAGAACATACACGCTTTAGGCTACGTATATTTGCTCAATAATTTACTTTATTTTGCACCATCCTGTACACGTAAGAAACGAAATCACTCATCGAATCGTCATTTTCCAAAAGTTCTGTTTTGAGCGTCTCCACGCTCTGCCAAATGCCCCTGCAGAGATCAGTGCTAAATCTGCATGGTTTAAGTCTAATTTTTTTGCTTTGCTTGGCAGTCACTTGTAACTAAGGCGCATCGGTGCACGGCGTGTAGGGCGCTGTTTTTCTCATAAATGTAAAAAAAGAACGCGTTGGTTGCTGGATAACGTTGGATGCTGTTTCGCTCAGCTACCTGCTGCAGATGGAGAACATTATAAACACGCTTTATCGCAGCACGTGCAACTACAACGACCGTGGACCAGTGACAACGACAACGACGACGTCGACAACGAGTGTTCAAGGCAGTGAGAGGGACCTGATGACAGTTACAGCCAGCGGTCGGAGATCTGGGGAATACCTACGTGATGGGGAGGCGGAGGGAAAGAGGGAGATCGGATCTTGCACTCGACCGGCACGCGCCTGCTTGAGTGCAAGGGGCGCAGATGTATAATGCGCGTACGCCATCAGCAAAACAGCAAGCAGCAGCAGCAGCAGCAGCAGCAGCAGTATAGACGAGTGGGAACGATTGCACGTACTGTATAGGCCTACAATACAGTAACTACGGTACGGCGTTCTGAGGGCGACCGTTTACACGTTACGATAAGATTATCGGCGTTGCAGCGGTTGTTACGGCGACCTTTAGTCTCCTATGCAAACTGACATACAGACACATGAACGACAGGACTGCAAACCGACGACTTTATATCCATGAATATCCGTGTGACTATTTGACGGAATAGGCCAATCTATCTTGAAACGTATCGTCAACAAACGTCGTTTATATGTTTCTAAAAATGTTTAAAACTGTTTAAGCGTAGTGCAGAGCCTACGTGATATCAGAGCAGATATTGCAAATGTTGCATCTTTATTTCATAACGCTGGTTTTACAGCACTCACTCAATCAAAAACATTATTTAAATCAAACGTATGAAGTGAGATATATAATACATTAAGTGTTGAATGTCGACTCAAGCCAGAAAAGTATGTGTGCAAAAGAAAAAAAAACAAATTTTACTAAACACGCAATAGAAAAATGGCATAAATTCTCCAAATGCTCGCTAACTATAGTATTAGTGGTGCAACCATGGACATGATAAGGAGCAACGTAAATTTACGTAATTAAGAAACTTTGTCCAAAGTGACACATTCCTCAAACTCTTGTATAGGCCTTGCTGGTACTATTCGAAGACGCTGACAACTTTAGGTTGTCGCAGAGACTGCAATACTGTGATTTCTACTGAGTGATCGAATGGAAGGCATTCTGAGTCAAATGCATAAATATTGATCAGGAACACGAAAGCGCGCGTCAATTTGCACGAAAACGCGCGGTACTCGGCGCGACAAGACGACGGCAACTTATTAGCGGATCAATGCATTATCGACCGGTGCGTGGCGCTGCTATCGAAGCAATAAAAGCACTATGGATTGCGGAAAACAGTCGTGGAGGCGGCTGCATGACCAGCCAGGCGCGGGCGTGTTTAGATAATGGCGAGAATCTCGGGACGAATTTATGACCAACGCAAGCAGCAACGTCACGAGCCAGACGGACGAACAGACAGGCAGAGAGTATATTCGGAACTGACCGACGAACAACGAGGGAAGGAATCATAGGGTAGAACAGTAAGCGTGCCCACTGCAAAACAATTAAATTTGGGCGAGTGTGACAAATATGCCTAGGTTGAAGCTGAAAAAAGTTTTAATCGCATATATAAAACGTCATGCCAGAAATCATTGCTTGGCAACCCAAGTAGGATCAAGTACTATGCTGTATCTGTTTTGCACAACGACCCAAGGTTCTGATTGTACCTGTATAGCACTTATTTTGTCGGTTTGTCAAAGAATCGGTTTTAATTTAGATTAGTTATGTTCGACGGCTGTGTGTCGTTTCTATTTTTAACTGTTCAAAAAACTTGCCCAATTTATATTAATTAACTGACCACAATTATCAACACTTGGAATATGCCAACATGAACCACAAATCTGATGTAACACGATGCAGATATACGATCATCGCATGCACAATGCTCATGTCAAGTTTCATATCGTCCACCGACGCTGTTATGTGCATGAGGCAGATTCCTGGCTTACATATTGAAGCACATTATGCAGGCTTAATGCTGCATTCGTCGTGACAGATGACGCAGTGCTTTGAGACTCTGACACTGTCTTTGCGTATAGAGCGTCAGAAGGCGTCATAATTGCAAAATCAATGGACGGCGCTGCGTGCAAGTGACTTGGCTGCAAGCGCCCATCTTCACACGGCGTCATTGATTTCAAGCACACGAAGCTACAGCCTCTGTCAAAATCTTCCAAGGAGAATGGTTTAACGAACTGCTTCGCAAATACACATTGTAACACATACGTCGTAATGAACAGCGTAAAAGACTGCGTTGGCTAGGACATGCATGTTCAGCGCATACCACAGCAAGCACTGTATTGGCAGGTACCAGGATACAAGAGAGGACCAGGTCGACCAAGAGCGAATTGGAGAAGCACAGTCAACAAAGACGTACAAAAGATGGAGTTTACCTGGGAAAAAGCAAAAGTGGCAGCTCTTGACGGACACAGATGGCGTCGAGTATGGCCCGATCTGTCCACGTAGATGCGGGATGAATCAAGGTCAAGGTCAAGGACCAAGTGATCCATAGTATCGTTGCGTATAGTCAATCAATATACTGTACCGTACTATATACACTGCACAGTAATGTACGTATGCATTTTCTCATTTCTGTTGCTGTATATGCAACTGCTTGGTATGCATGTCTAAATTCATAAAAACGGTAATCAAAATGCTTTGGAACAAGAAAGAAACAGCAAAGGACAAGTGTATAGCTTTAACACTTATTTTTATTCCCAGCACATTGTAGGAATATGAATTCAAACATCGTTCATACGACGTTACAGTTGAATAGAGTTGTCACCGAAAAACGCCGAAAACGACAACAAATATTAACTACTGAACAATACTTAACAACAGTGCAGTGCGTTATCTGCACAATTGTAGACTGAAAAACACTTTGAAACGAAACGTCCAATATTTAACAAAATTGTGACAAAAATTGTTCCATGTTCCATACTTTGGGTTTTTGGGCGACTCCATGTACTAGCTATTTTAGACGAGTGTTACAGTGACAGTGTTAGAGTGCGAACAGCTGTCACGCGGTATTTGCAGTTACTGCAGTGCAAAGACTTACTTGGAACGGCATTGTGCAGAACATGGTGACGATGGACGACGGACTACGCGCTGATGGAATGATGTACGACAAGCAACACCTCTAGCTCGCAACGACCGACACAGGAACAGCGAGCTACAGTGACGGCGGGCAGCTGGCAGCGACGAAGACGACGAAGACAGAGAGTCTCGAGGAAGAAGCTGAACGCAACGCGTGGTGCTTGCTGCTGCAGTCGTCAAACACGACTCTGCTGTTTTAGCTGCTGCTGCTGCTGCTGCTGCCGCTGCTGATGGAGCTTGCCTGCCGCCCGCGCGCTGCCCGCCCGACGACTGAATGGGGCACGTGCCGGGCGCATCACACCCTTCCTCCTTCTCCCCTCTCCTCTCTCCCTCTTTTCATCCTTCGCCCATCCGTCCGCCTTCCCTGCAGTCCGTCGTAATGTTCTGCTGGGTTGGCGGCGAGCGCCCGATCACAAAATCGATAGCAGACCGCCGTAGCAGCAGAGGCAGTCGCGTGCCTCAGCGTCAGCGTCAGCAGTACCGGTAGGCCTACTTCCCTCTCAACCACACAAAGTTCTTCGACGGACCGACCGACGCTGCTTCTGCAGGATGCTACATACTCCATGTGTCCAAGCCGCTGCTCTTTGCCTTTGCATGTGACATGTCATGTCTCCAGCTGTCGCGAGAACACGGTTTACCTCCGACGCAGAATTGTTGTTGACGATGACGCGCACGCCAGAGCGGTTCTCAGAACCGAGTGAGCCCTGCCAGCGTGATGACATCCTGTCCCCCGAGATGTTCAGAGGATTTCCAGTGACAGGCCATGACTTCCAAAAATGTCTTTTCGAGCCTGTATTAAAGCTGGACAGTCAAGTAGCCACGTGTTTCGTGGCGTGGGTGGCATCACCGCACTCACAGTACATTGGATAAAAATGGTATAGTGCTATCGCATTAACAGCAGTTATCCGTCATACTGTAATTTGTCGTCATGGCTTCAGTCATACAGTCCTACTACACTATCCAACAAACTTCTGGATGGACATACAGAACGAACTTTATTGTGGCACCAAAACCAAAACAGCTGTTATCTAAACTTATATCACAGACCTACGTTTGTGGATATAATAATAATAAACTCTGTACATAATTCGAATTCTAACACCGGAAATAATGATAATAATGATGATAACAACGTACTGTAACCTGAAAATCATCGTGATCTGGCTAACTTTTTGTGCATTTTTGCTAACAGACAATCAAAAGCCGAGTATCATAATCTGCTTGGCGGAGGCATTCATATGGAATTAGTAAAAATAACTTGTGATACTTTGTATATTATTTATTTCGCCGCAATCTATAATGAGTAGAAATCACCAAAATGTAGTGCTAACGATGCGTTAGTCTTTTAACGCATGCGTTAACGGGTTAATTAACGCATTGCTGCAGTTGGGTGGACTACGTCAAGAGAGTGTGTCGCAGGGCCGTGGTGTAATGATGAAACGGCAACAAAACCAGTTTTAATTATTTGAATAGGCCTAGTATTTGATCGTCGAATAACTGCTGTTTAATGAAATATTGGAACTCCTGTTTCACAGACTTTAAATAACGTTATGTGCGTTATTTTTTAATAAGAACTTTCCTTTTATGCATAAATTAACATAACTGTTTGTGGATCGATATATAGCTAACACTAGAAAAGCACCCGGAAAGCGCAGATCTCCGCCAAGCATGTTAAGCGAGCGATTTTTTATAACACTGAAATTGTTCACCAACTGGCAGAGCTGTCGAATTAACGCGTTTACTTGAAGCGTTAAAAGATTAACGCACGTTAAAAAACTTAACACGCGTTACAACCGACGTATATTAAAATACTACGTCTCAAACTCCACTACGTTGATTTGTCGTGGATCTGTTAGACAACAAGTCGTACAACAAGCTGCACAACATCCTGATGTCAAAATGTAACGGATTTGTTGTATTGTTCTTCGATTTCAAACAGGCTTGTTTTACAACTTTCGGCGTGATTCAGCGTACAAAGTATTACAACTTCATAGAAACAAGTAATTTGAGCAAAGCTCACGAAACGCGCGAAAGCCTATAGCAGTTCCTGTTCGCAGGTAATCTTAGTCTATCTCCATCCATTTCGTCGTAATTCACTCTTTTGCAGCCAAAAATCGCCAAAAATCTCGTTAAATCAATATTTGTAGGGTTCAAGGTCATTTAAAATCATCGATGTTGATAAATCCAAAAAGCCTGTCACCAGTGCTTGTTATGATAAGCAGCATGTATGTACCTATCTGCCACCATTTTTACGCTACGCGAGAAAATTGCGGTAAAATAACCACTTTTTAG
>Ga0209367_1012250_pt1 | contig 11245 bp, 5 predicted proteins | sample WorMetLIZISLAND2_FD_187412 | JGI IMG/M metagenome (GOLD analysis project Ga0209367, IMG submission 187412) | Marine gutless worms symbiont microbial communities from Max Planck institute for Marine Microbiology, Germany - Olavius geniculatus... ... | reverse complement strand
GATTTATAAAGCGCCAAAGTCTCAGAAAGAATCAGGGCGCATAGGATGATGGACGCTAGGTGGCAGAAAAGGCTGACTGAAAGTAGTGGGTCTTTAAGTGACATCTGCGCGCGTAGAAATTTGTACGAAGCTGGTTACTGTCGTTGTGTGTAACTGTTTTGTAGGAGATTCTTCGACTGATCTGACTATTCAAGATGCAAACACAAGTAAGTCGTACAGTCGTTATAGCAACAACAACCAACAACAACAATATTAACATAAAAGATTTCGGGCAGCATTTTACAAACTTCTAGAACAAAAATTTTCAATAATGACCTCGACGCCAGTCACTATTAGTATAATGTATGTAGCAGTTAACAAAGCAAGCTTCAGTGATTGATTGGCAAAAAGTGTTTTTCTTCGCAATAGGCTATAAACACGTGGCTGTAATTTCTGTATGAATTTGAACTACCAGTACAGATACAAATTTACGAAACTGAAAGCAGAAGTAATCGCCTAACGATGTATAACCGTGCACGGTTAACACTAAGCACGGATAAGTCAGCTAAGTGTGTAAATTGTGCGTTCAGTATACATTGTCGTAGTCGAGTTTTCTTAATTTGTGTTCGAGTCTGAGTCCGAGTGCTAAAAAATAAAGAATCGAGTTCGACTCAAGTTTACTGCCGGACTCGACCACCACCAAGATGCGGCGAAATAAAGTAGCCCCTTAAAGCTTTTCACTGTTTTTAGCAACTGTTTGGAATTTTAATTTAAAATTTTATAGTTTGATTTTTTAATGTTTTACATTAAACTGCCAAGCGAAACGTAATTCTGTTGAAAAAAACGACGAAATTGTAGACGTTTTAACATGATTGTTTACTGATTCTTAGCATTTAAAATGTTCAAGCTACAACACCAATTCAAAAAGTCGTTGAAACAACACGGTTAATTAATGATCATATAGGCCTACCAGAATTCCATTGTCGCTGTGAATGTTCGAAGTGTCTACCGTCAGCTCCAACACAAGCCTTCGATCTTTCACAGCCTTGTCGATCGGTCTCTGTGGCAGGTTGCCCCGGAAAATAACCTGAAGCGCTTGCTCGAGTTCGGCAATTGTTTTTGGCTTTGTTTTGGGCTTGCGGTAAGCCTCCAACAACATTGCACCCCACACCTGATAGTCCAGTGGGTTTATAAACTTTATGTACGTCGAATATGGAGGCCAATGTTTTTGTGATAAAATCTGGACAGTTGACCGCAGCCGTCCTGCTGGAAAATGAATCTGGTGGACAGCAGGTGATTGCAGTTTTCAACGAGATTTTTAGTGATAACTTATAAACAAAATAAAATACTGTTTATTAAAACGTCACTGTGGCGTCATGAGCAGTAACCTAGTAACCTTTTTTGGAAATTAAATAGTTTTTTTAGCTTGAACATTTTAAGGGTAAAAAATCGGTGTACGGACAACCGCGCGTATAGACAACTGCGCGCGGTGACATTATTGCTCGCTCAGACAATTGCACGCGAAGACAATAGCGCGGAAGGAAGTTCATCGCGCCTTAATTGCTCGCGCGTCAATTAACACCAGAAATGATCGTCAAGGGTTTATTCAATGGTGTATGTCATATATGTCCTAACCTTGTCTGCAGTGGGCTACAGTCTTGCTAAAATATAAATTAACAGAGATTTGTGTACCGCAGGCAGCAACTGTGGTAACAGAACTAAATTAGATTTTGTCCATTTGGACTCTAGAATCGACTATTATCTTAGTGGCGTAGTCCAATGTCGTCTGTCACCATTAGCGATTGACTGGGCGTCCTTCTTGCGAGAAAAGGCGTTTTCCTCTTTTCCTATCTCTTTATTACTTGCTACACCAGATGTAATTTTTTTTAAATTTTCAGTGTAGTTGTACAGTGAACCATAGGCCTATATGTAAACAACGTTCCAGGAAAAACTATTTTAAAAACGTTGAAAACCTAAAAAAACGAGGCACGAATTTTTAAATATGTCATTAAGGTAGGTTCGAATTCGAGTCACAGAAATTTGAGTCTTGAAAAATTGGTCTATTTATAGACTCGAGTACTAGGCCTACGTCACTGGTAGTTAAGCTGCGTTGTCTGTACTGACGTTGTGCAGTGGCATGTGAGAACACGCTTCCTGACTGGGCGTGCCATTACTACAACTACAAGGACTACTGCGACTCGTCCTACGCTAATGTGAACTACGTGCACTCTCGATGCCGTCTTGGTTGCGGGTTAGTAACTTACTTAGTATTATCACGTACGCAATTAGTCTCTCCATTGACACTTAAAACACTTTCTGTTTACTCTTTACCAATCTGGACGCTCACTACAGCACATGAGAAACTTGTCCGTGCCTCTGCACTATATAAATTCTGCATTATGTACTGACTTTTGTCGGTAATCAACGGACATTTCTCAAAACCAGTTACAACACTGTGCCAGTGTTTTTGTACTGTACTAAAGTTAAACAGCCTACCGCGTAAGATATAGTCAGTTTCAAAATAAGTGAATTACGGGGTAATTACGCAGTAACTTAAAGCTGTCTGCTATTTGAAAACGTGACATGATGGCATCTTTAACAATTTTTACAGCTTACCACTGATTTGGCTAATGAGAAAATTTTGAAAATTGGTTAAAACTTAATACTAAATTTTGATAAATTTTATAAACGTTATGAACGTTAATGGGTAGCTTTTATGAATGCTTGTGGCATGTCGCAAACGTCTTAGTCCTGCAGTGTTTATAGTTAGCCCATGCTGGATGTAATAGTGTTTTTCTGTGATTTCGAAAAAAACGAACTTGACAACGAAATGGAAAAAGTGTTAATCAAAATGACAAAATGTTCTGATGTTGTGTCTGGTGCAGACTGTGCGTCAGGGCCAGTATTACAAAGTAATTCTGGACGAGTAAAGAGACCGGACTGACAACAACGGATAATTACAACCACTACGAATGGATCGATAATTCTCGTGCAATCACACAGTTTTAGCTTTGCTTATGGCTTGTCGCTTATTGCTTGCCATTTTGCTTATTTTACTAATAGGCTACATAAGAATTTGTCAGTTTTGATGTCCGTCACGATATGTGGCACCATTATATACCTAGGTCTACAGATATGAAATTGTGTTTATTCTTTTCGGATATTTTTATGTTGATATTATCTAATGTTTGACGTCTAGAACTTATCGCTGTATGTGACATTAAAAAGTACAACTCACCAATTTTAAAATTAATCTGGCTTTCCGTTGCTTTCTATTCAGGACTGTTGAACTTTACAGCCAAACTTCAACCTGAATACGTTTTTTTTACATTTTTACATTTGTACATTTTTACGTTTTTACTTTATTACATAATATTTCGTAGCGCCGCGAATTTTGTAGTGTAAATTTTGAACCAAACCAAGTATTATAATGTGGTATTGGGAATAAGAATTGAAAACAATGCCAATCGTTAAACGGTGTAATTCGACAGTTTATTGTAATTGTTTTTACAGTTGTGATAATTGATGATTTGCAGATGCAGATAACAGAATGAGTGTGGCTGTCATCTTTAATGTTTATGAAGTCGCTTATTACTTTGCCACTGTGCTTGCGTGACTGCTTTTGGCAAGATGTTAACATGGTCGATCTGCACAATAGTGTTACTTAACAGTGTGAATGAGATTTTTTAATCTACATTTTGTCCGTTTGATATCGAAATTTTATTTTTGTTGGGAATGATTAGGACGAACACAAATTTTTAGTTAGGCCAGTTCTGTTTATTTTGTTTTACTAACAAAACTTTGTAATCTTTGATGAAATATCCACGTTTGTTGATGCAATATGATTAGAAAATTTGATTAAAAGTGACAATGTCTAACTAATAGGCCTAAGTTTAATTTCGGCATGTTTGTGCCTGGGCGTTACTAAATCTGTTGACCTTAATTTTTTGACTTCTGGACCATCATTGGCGCTAAGACTAAATTGCTGGGCAAAATTTCTATAGCTGGTGGTCTAGTTACTGTACGTTTTGAATGCTGTTGCTTTTTTCCTCGATACTGTGTTTTGCAATTGCATTTCGCATCATTCCTACACGCCGTGGGTGCTTCTTGTCACGAATCGGTGAATCGCATATTACTGACCACCATGCAGCAATATTGATGACGGCTGGGCTGACGCCTCGCGGCAAAATTTCTAAAAATTTTACACGAAATATTCAAGTTTATTTTATGTTACAAACGGTCGTTTACTTTAAGTTTCTACCGCCAAATATACTTTGTTGCCAAACTCGCAATTTGCTTTACAATAAGCACATATTAATTATGTGACCTGATTTTACATTCCTTACGTTTACTTGGGTTGGTGGCGTGGCGTAGCGGTAACGCGTTTCATCCGATCAACGAAGTTACTCTACGCTGGGCCTGGTTAATACTTAGATGGGTGACTGCCTGCGGGCAGATAAACCATTTCGGTATGTAACCAGCCAGTTAGGTCAACTCAGCCTTCCATTCTCCCGGGGTAGGTAAATCGAGTACTAGCGTATCTATATGGTGTTAAGACGGGGCGCGTTTACCTGTGTCGGGTGGGAGATAACACTGTGTGACCCATGGGCTTCCCCTGAAGAGCTATATCATCACCTTTACCACCTTTATTTTTCGCTATGACTCTGACCTAGACCGCGCTGAGGGAGACTGCACGTTCACGACAGAAAAAAGTAAAAACAGGGAAACAGTGAGTGAACGGGAGAAAACAACTAGGGGAGTAAAAAAGAGAACGAGAAAAGGATAAGCGTTTTCGCAGTTATATAATTTTTTAAATTAATCATTAACTACATAATGACGGACGAATGTTGGGAAATGCTGATGTGATCTGACGAACTTAATTATCGCTTCTGCTTCATGCAGACGGTGGCGTAATATAATTTGCTGAGTTCAGGAGAAATACAAGCATCGAAAAGTCACAGATCTTCAGGCTTAAATCATTGCATGATTTTGCAGATCTTATATTAATGTAGGATTGTGGTTACATAATTCAGCAAAATAACTCTAACAAGCTTTGCTTTTTAACTGGCGCAGCTGAAAATAACACAAACTGTAAGAAATATAATCATTTCAAACGCAACCGAAATGAAAAACGTGACGAATGCCAAAATGCAAAAAAAAAACAAAAAAATCACGTGATGGCAAAAACCACTAGCACATGATATCAGAAATAACTAAAATAAGAAAACGCAGCTGTCGTTGGGGAGGACGCGCTACTGCCTATAGGTGAGGGATCCCTGGTTAATATCATTTATCTAAATTACTTCATTTTCTTTTTGGCCATTTTTTTTCTAAATTTACTTATTTATTTATTTGTTTCATTTTATTGGGTTAGTTTTATCGTACAAATTTTTCTTTTCCAAAATTTTCTTGTTCCGGTTTTATAAATCGTTAGTTGACAGACCGTAAATTGCCCTTTTAAATTGCCCTTCAAATTCGGACAGGGTCGACGAAAGTTGAGTCGCCGACCCCCTTCTTCGCTACTAACACCGGATTCGGGAAGGTCGGTCGAAGTTGGTTCGCCGACCCCCCCTTTCAGATAATCACAGATTTATAACGGTCGGCGAAAGTCGTTACTATAAAAGCATAGCGAATGTAAATTTAGAAAAAACTCAAAATGACATGAGGCCTATTGGTAGATTTGTCCACAAATGGCGCTTACAAGACAATTCAGTACGGCAATTTGTAACGAATAACAAACACTTTAATTTAATTTCAAAAACTTTTGTAAAAGCACAACTATACGTATATGCATTTACTCGTCGTGAGATGCATGCAGTAAACACGCAGGTTTACTGCATGCATTACTGCGTTTAGTGAATTGAACGATTTTGATACAGTCTGTAGCTTACATTTTCATTACAAACTACACTGTGTTCCATAAAAAACGTCGCCGTTTTATTTTCAACCGATTTTGCTAACTTTGAGGATAAACATTCCTAAGGGAATTGATAATAAACGCACGTGCACAACCCACACAATTCGTTTTTTATGTATTTTATGTTTTTTACGGCATACGTAATATCGCAGCAAGTGTTCGACGTGTCGTCCACCAGTTCTCACAGAGGTGCGCAACCGTCCATGGTCCATGGTCGACTTCATTGCCTCGTCAGTGGCATGCTGCTGCAATCGACCAGACCATGCAGCTATCAGGGGCCGCTTCAGACCAGACAAAGATGTCACAAACTAGAAATTTCGGGCAAAGTCTAACATCAGTCCGCCCGGAGCCGTAACTCCGATTGGGAAAAAAATTCAGGGGCTGAAATTCCCACGTCAGCAAAGTCACATGGCCCAAACTTAAACAGAACGCGCATTGTCGACTTAGAATGGGTCAGCATTTGCGCCTATAACCTTTTTGTTAGTGGGCCAAAGTTTATCAAATTTTTTGCCGAACCCCCAGGAATTGCTGTCGGTCAAGTTAGTTTCCAATTTTCGTTATCTCGACGGTTTTTGAGATATTCGCAGTCAAAGTCAAAAGTTGTCCTAAATCGCGCCACACTTTAAATGTTTTTTTTGCTTTTTTCAAATTTTAAGAAGCAGTGCATCCCCCCAAAAAAAAGTTGTACACAAGCGATAATGTTCAAATTGTGGCACGTCGTGTGGCAAAGTTTCATGGGGTCGCGCCCTCTAACCCCAAAATTATAAGCGCGAATACGCTGAATTTTAAGCCAATTTTGGCCCTTTCTCTTTGCAAAATATGTTAGGCGACTTCCGTACCCCATGGGATCTGCGCTAGCAAAACTTGTCTATTCTCTAGCGCTTGTAAAAATTTGGGGGCGCGGCACCCCCTAGGAGCCGAAATATGGTTTTTCCAAAAAGTCGACTTGAGTGGGTATTATTTGATCTTTAGATGTCCGAAATTACCGGATTTTTTTGCTCAACACGAGAGAAATGGTGGTCGATAAAGTACTTGTCCGATTATAAATAATTCATTTCGGAAATATTCGTCGTCGAAGTTTAAAACTTTGAAGCCGTCCGAAATGGCGCCAAATTTTGCACGCTTTTAATCTCTGAATATTTTTTTCGAGAGGATCCCTTAAAGTTTTGGACATGTGCTATAAAATTTGGCCTACTTCCGACCATGGTGCAAAATTTCGTGGCGATCGGTCTACGGAGCTTCGAGATCCTGTGGCGAAAAAATAAACATCTACGGTAAAACATAACTCGGCTCTGAAAACGGGCGGACTAAAAAGAAAGCTTGCATTTTATGGAACACAGTGTAGAAAACACTCACATGAGCGCACAATTCTGTCGAGGGAAAAAGATTTAAACATTCGACAATCCCGAACTCCACTACTTCGATTGGTTGTTGACTTATTGGACAACGACTTGTAGAACAAGCTGTATAACATTGTGAAATGTGGCTTTATTACAGGCCTTTAGTTTCTTGCAAATTTGTTGTCATGCTTGTATAAATACAACAAATAGGCAACAAATCAAAGTAAGCGGAGTTTAAGCTGCAGATCAGCGAGACGGCACTGCAAAACGGCACACGTGTCGATGAAGAACTTGAAGAAGATCAGTGAGTTTAGTGTGCTAAAGAGTGGCGGCGGGATCGGCACGGTGTGCCTAGGAGTCGATTGAAGACTTGTCGAAATTCGGCGTTGAAAATAGTATAAATGATGGGATTCAAAGCACTGTTGATGTAGCCGAGCCAGACGAAGCAGGACAACACGAGAAACGTTAGACCACACAAGACGACGTACATATGTACGATATAAGCCATAACAACACAGACGTAGGACAAGGCATACGCAACAAGAAAAGAGAGCACGACAACACAAGACTAAATACGACCACACAAGACAAAAGCTGACCCCACAGGACAAAGCAGGACAGCATGAGAGGGTCGATGCGACAGAACGCCGTCGAGCAACTGTCCGTCTGGTCGTCACAGACGTCGTGGCGAATGCAGACTGCGTTGATTATGTTGACCGTGAAAAACGGAAGCCAACAGAACAAAAACACCGCTATACACACACAGCATCGCACACATGTACCTGCGACAGGACTCCACCACTAGCCATCGTTTGCACACACATACACTTCATCATTGTGCAGAAAAATGCAACGAAGCGGCGTTCCCCACTTGTGCATTGCCGCTTAGATCAAATAGACGCAAACGCAACTGTAAATACGAAACAACGCAAATAAAGATAGATGAAACAACCGTTTGAAGCTAAACGCCTGAAATGGTACTATCAAACTAGTTCCATCCTTTAAACCCGCAGATAACGTCCTTCATATCATTCGGTATCGTGACTGTCGTCAGTTTTTTCCCATTTCGTCTGGTTCCACTTTGCCTACAGTTATGGTTAATATTATAACGTTTGGGAAGTGAAATAGAGTTAAGAATGAAAGTTTAGGGTTAACTTCAACGTTAAAGTTATGGTTAAAAAACAACATTAGGCAAAATGTGACCTTTTTCTTATCGCATCTCTGTGTTTTCAGACCCTAACTTTCATCCTTTTTACGATTCGCACACTAATACGCACACAGGTGTATACGACAGTGAAAGATAACAAGTAATGTAAAACTAAACATATCGAGATGATGACAAAAACGACAGAAATGAGTTCCAGTCAGCTGTAACGAGCGTACCGAGTACAATGGCCAGTGTCTTCGTGGCTTTGCGTTCGCGCCGCGTCGCGCTGCGGTCCTTGCGGGTTCGTCCGCTCGGCAGCCGCCGTATGTAGTCGGACGTCATCCGACAGATGCTCAGTCGGGCGTGACGCAGGTAGCTGACGGGCGCGGCTCGCCTTAATGACGTCACAGCAGTCTCGTCGAAGTCGTCTTCCTCGTCATCGTTGACGTCATTGTCAGCTGACTCACGTCTTGAGGCCGCCGTTATAACGTCAATATGACGTTATAACATAACGCTGGATAGTCTAAGTGCATCTTGAAAGGATAACGTGCTCCCAACACAGCTCATCAAACCTTCAGACAATAAAGTGCTTCGGCATCACATGATCGCTAACGTCGTCAACGATGACACGGCACCTGTGAAAAGTAGAACTGAAAAACTGACGTCAATATGACGTTGTCGTGACGGTGTGACATGGCTAGTGGCGCTGGTAGTCATGGTAACGTGATGAGGATGAGAAGGTTGCAGTGACTGACATTCATGCACGGTCTGCTGCTCCACGTCACCCGACATCACTCTACAACACCGCCGCACAGCACGGACACAGCAGTCGCTCGTCACGACTATCACTTACTAGTACATTCACCATTCACTATTCTTTGCAGCTCGTCTACAGCACTCTGAGTTGATTGGACCGCTGGTATGCACAGCGGCGTTCTAGGTTAAAAAAAAGTTAGAGGACAGCCACTTGCAATAATTTTCCGACAGACAGCTGCAAATTTCCGACAGAAAAATTTTCCCACTATACTTCCTAAAATGAGGATTTCCAACACCACTCGAAGAGCTTGGGCAGAAGTTGTGTTTACTTGTTGGGAAATAAACCAGTAACTTCACACAGCATGCGGCAACAGCGGGGCAACTGACAACACAGAAACACGATAATGGAAAGACGGCACGGTCAGTAACACACACAAAAATACTGATTATTGATCACTGCACACTTTCGTTGCTTAAGTGTTGCAGCAGTGGTATTTCTTACATCCACACTACACGTGCTGCCTATACAATTGCTTTCGGGCCAAGTGACGTTGCTACGAAAAGAATGCCAACCCCCAAAATTTTCCCCACTGAAACTTACAGCACCGGCTGGCCTCACATCGGCCTCTATCCTAAATTTCTAGTTAATTACAGTTGCAGCTAATGAAATTAATTAGTTGATTACAGTAGCATAGAAGCAGGTGTAAACGTGCCTGGACTCCTCAGTATGTGGCGATTGAGGTAGGTCGTTGTCTGATCTGCAGAGTTGATGTTGTTCCTCCGCGTCTGCCACTGCAAGCTGCTGATTACTGCAACTGTCATGCTGCGTTACCACCACCGCTGCCGTTGCTGTACCTTGTCTTCCTCCTGGTATTGCTGATGACACTTCCAGCTGAGTCAGTGAGTTTCTGTGTTGCCGATGGCGTGGCCTCGAGTCGTCTCCACTGACCAGCGGTATCGTAGCTAGCAGCGCGACGCTACTGGCGACGTCCGTGGACCTGGACCTGGTTCGCTGTGGTGCAACTTGGTGGTCGACGTCTGTCGTCAGTTGACCGGCGGCAGTGCGGGCTGATGATTTGTGCGACTGCTGATATGACAGGTCGGAAGCGTTAAACCGAGACCCGCGTCGTAAGATCGACCTACAGCCACGTCGGTAACAGTCACTCAATAGGCCTGCAATCTGCTTTTTATTAGTAAACATATGATAAGAAAATATAATACTATCAATCAATGTCAATCAATCAAGAAGAAATCTCTTACACAGTGATGTTCAAAGTTTTCATTTGAAAAACGTTAGACAGCAGCTGTGTCGCATAGCGACCGTGGCAGACAGTTCCACGAAGCTTGAAGATTAAGCCAATCCAAGACAGACATTGCCGCTAAACTACCTACTGAAGCATGGCTGATACCGCTGCTAAGGCAAGACTGTATGTCGCCATCACCAACATGAGACTTCCAGTTAGCGATTTGTTAACTTGTGTCAACCAGTTGTGTGTTAAAGAACGGCAACAACTGTGAAACCAGTGTACATCAAGTAAACTCTACAATCTGCAATCGGTCATTGGTCGCAATACCAGTTTATCACTAAGCCGCTGCGACTGAGTCCTTATTAACCGTCTTCGAATTGGTCATACAAGACTTACAAACTTTTATCTCCTAAAGGGAAAGAGTCAACCGGTATGTCAAGCTTGCCATTCTCCGCTCACAGTCAAGCACATTTTGGTAGACTGCACCCGTTACAGTGCAGTACGTCAGATATATTTTGGAGTAGACACACTTAAGGACGTTTTTGAAAATGTATTATCTCGCAACATAATCGCTTTTGTTAAAGATATCGGCTTCTACAATCGTATATACTGTTGTTTTTACATTAGCTTAATAGCGTTGATTTTAACAAGTATTTTAGCTTTGCTTTTAATACAGGGCTGTAGCTGACAGTACGAATCTGCCAAGTATACTCAGTACCATAGCTGCTCGCTGTCACTCCTTTTTCGGCCATATTCGCCGTTTGTCCGCCAACACACCAGCACATAAGGCCCTGAAGCTTGCAGTGGACTCCAAGTCGGGAGACATACCACAGCACGACTGGAATCGCCCCGCTGGCAG
>Ga0209367_1012248_pt1 | contig 11249 bp, 9 predicted proteins | sample WorMetLIZISLAND2_FD_187412 | JGI IMG/M metagenome (GOLD analysis project Ga0209367, IMG submission 187412) | Marine gutless worms symbiont microbial communities from Max Planck institute for Marine Microbiology, Germany - Olavius geniculatus... ... | reverse complement strand
GACTTAAGTTTCGCTTTGCCCCAAATTTCCATTTTATTTATTGCTTTTGCAACGCGAGATCTCTGAGATGCGTGGGCCGACCGCCGTGAAATTTTGCACGATGGTTAGTACGACAAAATAAACGGCGTTGACGAGAAGGATTTTTTCGGCGTTGAAAAAAAATTTGGTAAAATTCCGTCTATTATAAACAAAGTTATAAATACTCATTTTGATCTACCCTAAGTAGCATTTTTTGAAAGACCATATTTTGGCCCCTAAAGGGTGCTGCGCTTCCAAATTTTTACACGCGCTAAAAAATGACCAAATCTTACTAGCGCACCCCTCACCGGAAACGGGGGCCTCTCTTTTTATAAAAGAAAGGTCAAAAATTGGCTTACAATGTAATAAACGAACGCTTATAACTTCGGAGTTAGGGTGTGTAGCTTAACGACACTTTGGCACTTGATGTACAACTTTTGGGGGCACCGCCTTCTCTTAAAATTTGGGAGGGCAAAAAATGTCCAAAATTTAGTACGTTTTACGACAATTTTCGAGTTTGACCGCAAATATCTCTGGAACCGATGAAGACAGCGACAAAATCTAAACAGCGTTGACGAGAAGAATTTTTTCGACGTTGAACCAAAAATTTTTTGTAAAATTCGGTTTACTACGAACAAAGTTATAAGCTCTTATGTTGACTTACCCTAAGTCGACAATGCGCGTTCGGCGTATGCCAATGCATTTGAGGTCTGGCCACGTGACTTTGGTGCCGAGAAAATTTTACCCCTACCCCTAATTTTCCCCAAACGGATTTAGTGTGTCAAGCGGACTCACGTTGGGTTTTGCTCAAAATTTTTAGTTTTATGTTTTTTTTTATTTTAAAAAAATTTTGGTGTTTTTAATGTTTTGTTTTTTGGTACCTTTGTTAAAAAGTAAATGTACTAAATTACAAATGTAATTTATTTTATTGGCAAATTGCGTTCAGCTTTTTTGATTTGTACATTCAATATATTTTGGTTGTTAGCTGTTTAAATAATTGGTTTGATTGTTTAGTTTATAACTGAGTATGTACTATAATCACGGTTACATAAAAATGCCTATTGTAAAAATTAGGGATTAAAACATCTGTAGTTTAATGTTTTTATGCAGGTTTTTAAAAATGTTTTTAAAATAAAAAACGTTGTATTATGTTTTTTTATTTGCAAATCAGTGTTATGTTCAATTGTATTTTGTTCTCATTATAAGACTTATCTGTGCAGCATTTGGAGGAATCTATATGGATTCGGACGTTCTTGTACTGCGTTCGTTCGATTCTTTGCGTCGACTGCCTTTGACGCTTGGTCGTCAGACTATGAAACCGTTCAAAACCGTCGCCAACGGAATTATTATCTGTCGCCCTGGCGTCTTTTTCTTGCGACTTTGGTTGGAGACATACAAATCATACAACCCTACAAATTGGAATTACCATTCCGTACACGTTCCATCAAAGTGAGCGAGCTTTTTTTATTTCGAAGCGTGTATGTTGAGTTTTACATTTTTAAAATAAAAGATGTGCGAAAACAAAGTTTTTGTACCAATTCCACAGAATTTTGATGAGGTTATTTTGATTTTCGTCTTATTCCCATTCTATCTTGCAAGTGTTAAGTAGTCTGCAAAAACAAAAGCAAAAACTGCTTAAATATATAAAAAAATAAATGTACAAAACATCAGTTTATACACTTGTTAACGGCGACATGCAATGAGTGACACATCGAAAACAACAAAAATCATAAAAAGGTGATATCACTCAACATCATATCGTCTAACTGTCAATGTGCTGTTGAATAATATCACCTTTTTTATTTCTGCTGTTTTCGATGTGTCACTTTTTGCATGTTGCCGTTAACAAGTGTATAAACTGATGTTTTGTACATTTATATTTGCTGTTTTATTACACCAAAAAAGATTTATATTGATGGTCAATTATAAACCATCTGCTTTTCAAGGCCATGTAAACACTGAACCTTAGTTATTTTGGGAGTCACGATTTTGATCTTTAGGGGTCACGTGACGTCATCAGAACGTGACCATCGGACTCGTCGAGAGCACTTTCCCATTGGTGGTCAATGATAACCATGAATCTATCTTGCACAGATACGAAGATACGAAGCTTCAAAAATTTTAACGACACGAGTTTGATCTTTTGGGGCTACTTGACGTCATCGGTCACGTGACCATCGGACACAGCATATCTGGTTTCTTATTGGCGGTCTATTGTGATCACGCATCTATCTTGCACCGTTACGGAGATACGGGGCACCAAACATATTGGGGTCACGACATTGGGGTTACGCAACATCATCGATCACGTGATTATCGGACTCGGCGTAGGCTCTATTCTATTGGTGGTCAATGATGACCACGTGTCTATCTTGCACCGTTACGGAGATACGTAATGTGTTAATGGCGACCGGCTAAGTAAAGGGAGAAAGGCAAAATTCGACCTCGCGCACATTCGAAACCCCTTAACCGATCGACACAAAATTTCAAACAGGTGATTACATAAGCAAGATGACACCCATACAAAATTTCGTGCAAATTCGTCTATTGGAAGCTTCTCGGCAAATGGGTGAAATATAACAAAAAATTTTTTTCGATATATATACTTTATCATTGATCGATTTAAAGGTCAGACCGCCTGGCGGATTTTCACGCGCGATGGCTCGAACAACGCGGCTTCACGCAAAGGTCAAATCTTTTTGGGAACCGAAATTCAAAGTTAATATTTAACCCCTAAAAATTCCACCCAAAGTCAAAAATTAAGCAAAAAACGGACTGAAATTATCGGCCAAAAACGCTCCTGTATAAAAATTTCAAATATAAACGCCCTCTAATCGTCATCGTAGGCCCACAAAAGTTGTATAGTAAATAGGCAATATGGCCTCGGTAATTCCAAATATGTGGTCTTTTTTAACCCTCTATCTACAGGTCACGTGACACGAGGCATGCGCAGTCAACGTTTTGGCCTTGAAAAACATGCCTATGCATAAAATTTTCACCTACAAACGGCCCTTAATCGTCATCGTAGCCTCATAAAAGTTGTAGAGTGAATAGGCAATGTGGACCTAAAAATTCCAAATATGCGGTAATTTTAGACACCCTGCCGTGACACAGAGCATGCACAGTGAACTTTTGCCCTTTAACATAAGCAAATGCAAATTTGAAGCTTTGCATCTCTGAAACGGTGCAAGATAAACGCATGGTTCCAATGGACCACCAATAGGAAACCACATATGCCGAGTCCAACGGTCACGTGATCGATGACGTCACGTGACCCCAAAAAATCAAACTCGTGACCCCAAAATCTTTGAAGCCTTGTATCACCGTGTAACGAAAATAAACTACAGTTTATTTACATTGTGACATTTACAACGACCGCGTAACGTAGAATATCCATGCTATCAGTTATTACTTATTTATTATCCGGCAATATGGCTTCTTGTCGTCTGCTGCAGTTTTGCTGATTGTAAGTATAATAGCCTAAACAATGTTTTAGTGTAGTTTTTGCTTTAAGGTTAAGTTCTAATATTAATCTAAATATGTAGGAGTTGTCATAGTTACGGTGGTTTGATAGCAGTAACTCCGTAATTAGCATAGTACATTATGCATTGTATAATTTATACAGCCTGATATTGTCTAATTCAGGGCGTATAAACTCTTCCTTACGGACTCTTTTCGGACTTTTTCCGGACTCTCTCCGGACTTCCTCCGGACTCCTTCCGGACTCCCACCGGACTCCCGCCAGACTCCCTCCGGACTCCCCGGACACTATAAATGGGGGCTGCGGGCGCCATTCGAGGGGGAGGGGAAGAAGATCGAACAAGAAGAAAAGAGGAAGGAATAGATCTGTCGGTCTGTCAGTCGGACAGTTAGAGATTTTGCCTTGTATAGCTGATACAGTTCAGCTTTGCTGTGAGTCTGATTATTGTTTCGCAAGGGAAGGTCACATACTAATAAGCTTGAGTGTTTGAATTAAAGGTCAACAATGTACTGACCATGGCTAAATTGGCAGAAATAGCTTTGTCCATAAGCCACAACCTAGCCGAATATTGAACTGGGGAAGTTCAGGCTGGTCTAGTGGAATTTTAGAACAAACTGTAGCGTGCTTTTTTAGTCGTATAGGGTCAGGTTATGACATATACAGCCTTGGCTTAATTACTGGTGAGACCTTTCCCAAACAGTTGATGAAGTTTATGAGTTATTATTGTTCGTTCTGTTTGCACCGTTTCATATAAATAACTTAAGATATTTGAGTCTTTAGGTTATATTCAGCACTCCTATTTTCGGTATTGTCAAGCCTTATTCAGAATACAATCTGTTTGGTGTTTTCTATTTATTGTGTTTTCATTTGCATTTGACACGACATAATATTTATTAACCAACATTTAAAACTACAATGGATTTAGCTTCAGAACAGACCGCTACCTATTCTTTCAGTCACGGGGACAATGTGGATGGTGTAGGGGCCCGGAGCGGATACCGCCCCGACCCTCAACCGACTTTGAGACAGTTTCAAAAATTTAATGCCGTTGCCTCTAATAACCGTGATCAGATAGAAGTTCAGACATTTGGTATAAAGGAAGTTGGGCCTATCAGCGGAAGGACGAAAGCGAAAAGAAGTTTTGCTGCTGCAGCTGCTGGTAGTCAACCTGACGGCGCAACATTTGGCGCCCAACGTGGGGCACGAACCCACGACCCTAAGATTAAGAGTCTCATGCTCTACCGATTGTGCTAGCCGGGCTGGTCCACATCGTGAAGTTAAGGAGAAACCAACTGTTAAACCTCTGAAGGTTGACCAATCTGAGAGGTATATGAGTAAACCTTCTTCTGACTCGCAGACTCTTGAGAACTATGCAGACGTCAGATTTGAAAAGCAAACAGTCTCAGCAGCAACTGCGTTTTAGACGAGACAGATTTACTAGTCAGTGTAGCGAAACCGATGCAGAGGTAGACAGTGATTCGTGTTTAAAACAGAAGCAGTAACGACAGAAGTCGTCTCGCAATATATCACGCGGACAGTTGAATCACGATCACGACCATGCTAGGTCGCGTCAAACAGAAATAAAGCAATCTAGTGACAGTGATTGTTTGCGTGGAAATGACGAACATTTAAACTTAAAGAATAAGTTTCGCAGTTTACAACGACGGAATTCAGCGCGAGATTATAACTAATTTTAGTAGCGAAAGAAGGCGTAGCAGACGTAGTTCCCCCGTCCCTCGCCATTATTCATCGACGTCTGATGAGTCTAAAGAGCAGAGAGATAAATGCAAGAAATCAGGAAGATACATAAAGCCTGAAAAGTTTAATAGAAACTCTTGCTTTGAGACGTTTCTCGTACAGTTTAATAACTGTTCGCAGTTTAATCAGTGGAATGAAAAGGAAAAGCTCCATTATTTGCGTTGGTCATTGACAGAAACCGCAGCGCAAATGTTATGAGGTACGGACAGTATGTCATTTCGGCAGTTAGTGACAAGACTACGAACACGTTTTGAAAGCTTAGACATGGAGGAGAAGTATCAGACAGAAACCTAGTATCGCAGACGTAAACCTGATGAAACGCTCCGTAAACTAGCACAGGATATCAGACGCTTAATGATATTGGCGTACCCTGGTGACCGATCAGCTATGGCCGAGCGACTGGCAAAGGAACATTTTCTTTGTGCTTTAGACGACCCAGAACTTGAGTTGAAAGTTAGAGAAAAAGAACCGCAAACTCTAGACCCAGATCTGAAAACAGCTCAACGTCTTGAAGTGTTTAGAGGTGCTGTGAGACAAAGGACTTTTGTTTGCCAGCGTGTTAATAGGCAGATAACAGAACAAGCAAAGTTTGCAACAGAAAACCTTGAGGACAGAGTTGCAAAGATCGAACAGAGTATGCATAGATCTCAGTCTCGTGGAAGTTCACCAAAGAAAGTCAGCAGGAGTCTAATCAGCGGACGAATAAGTCGCGAAAAAAAATGACAGAGAACGTACCTGCGCTACTAATGCCAGCACCGATGATTCGTGGAAGAAGGTCATGTTACAAAAAGTGCGTGATTTAGAAAATGCGCACCAAGCAGCAGAAGCGAATACAAAGAAGATCGCAGCTGAAAACGACTTACTGAATAAAGAAGTAAGGCGACTGCGGCATCTGGAACAGATAAGGTCAATTCCTACGTTCATACATTACCCGGTTACACAACATGGAAATGCTGGACAGTCTGGAAATAACTTCAACGGTTGTTACAACTGTGGAGAAATAGGGCATTATATTTGATCTTGTGCACGAACACCACGAGTTTAAACCAACACCGGAGCACATTGTCAAACTGACAACAGCCCGCCTCTGCAGGTTAAAGGAACGTCTAGTTATTCTAACACGAGTCTCGATGTTTATCTTCGAGTAACGATAGGAAATCATGTGTATGCTTGTCTGTTAAACACAGGATCACAGGTTTGTCTAATTCCTGAGCATATTGTTGATCCAGCAAACATCAGAGAAACAAAAAGAACCTTGAAGGCAGCCAACGGAACAAATATACCCATACTAGGTGAGGTGACGGTTCCGGTTAGTACTGGACAGTTTGTCACTGAAGTTACTGGACTGGTGTCGAAGCATGTTACAGAACCAATGTTGGGCATAGATTTTCTCGTGGAGAATGGAGCAGTGTGGGATTTCAGTATTTCACTCATTAGATTCGGAGCTAGAACATTCTTGTTACATCCACGACAGGATAAACATCAGTGGTGCAGGCGTGTAGTGTTGACGGAAGACGCTGTAGTGCCAGCTAGGTCACAAGTTAATGTGTCAACGAAGGTCGAAGTCCACAAGTTGCCAACGTTATATGATGGTGCTGACTGGGGTACAGAACCTTCAAACGTCAAGGCTGGATTACACGTCTCACAAACTCTAGTGCCACAGAATGCATGGTTTGATGTTCCTCTCAGGGTGATGAACGTCAAAACAGAACCAGTTCGTCTGAATGCCGGTACGGTTATTGCTAGTCTTCAGCCAGTTGAAGTTGTTGAAAAAGCAAGTTCACATGATAAAAATCAAACTAAGGTGAAGCAAGCTGAAGATGATCCGAGATCAGTTCCTGAATACGTACAGAAACTGCTTGACGGGGCTAATGGTTCAATCCCTGAAAATGCTTGTCTCGCCTTAGAAGCTATTTTAGTGAAACACCAGGACGTGTTCAGCCAGAATAATAATGATCTTGGAAGAACGGATATCACTATGCATCACATTGATACGGGAGATGCCCGTCCAATTAGACAACCTCTGAGACGTTACCCACCCGCACACCAGGAAGAGATATCAAAGCATGTTGACAACATGTTGAAACAAGGAACAATCGAACAATGATCAAGTCCTTGGGCTTTAAATGTTGTGTTAGTAAGGAAAAAAAGATAGATCGCTTAAATGTTGCATTGACTATCGTCAGCTAAATGCGGTTACAAAGAAACATGCCTATCCTCTTCCAAAAATCGATTCATGCTTGGACGCCATGGCTTCCGTTACTCTCTTCTCGACGTTTGACTTGCGGATTTCCTATCACCAGGTTGTAGTTGCATCAGAGGACAGAGACAAAATCGCTTTCATCTGCTCTCATGGTATGTACAGATATCGCACGATGCCTTTCTGGTTATGCAACGCCGGTGCTACTTTTCAGAGATTAATGGATGTTGTCATGTCAGGTCTTCACTTGGACGTGTATTTTGTGTATCTTGATAATATCATTGTGTTTTCAAGAACAGTAAAAGAGCATCGTGTACGACTTGTTACAGTTTTGGAGAGATTGCGGCAGCTGGGCTAAAGCTTAAACCAAAAAAAAATGTTCACTCATGCAACGCTCAGTTTCTTTTCTCGAACATGTGGTTTCTGCAGAAGGTATAACGACTAATCCAGAAAAGACTAGAGCAGTGGCGGAGTGGCCAGTACCAACGACAATAAAAGAGTTACGGTCATTTCTTGGTCTGGCTAGTTACTATAGACACTTTGTGAAAAATTTCGCAAACATTGCCACACCTCTCCATGCTTTAACCAAAAAGGATCAACCTTTTGTGTGGAAGGCAACAACTCAAACCGCCTTTGAAACCTTGAGAGATGCTTTGACATCACCGCCGATTTTGGCAATGCCAAATGATTCACACAATTTTATCTCAGACACCGACGCTTGCAACCAAACGATTGGAGCGGTGTTGTCCCAAGTCCAGGATGGCTTGGAACGAGTTGTTGCATATGCTAGCAGGACACTTGATAAACGAGAAATGAACTACATGTACAGTATTACAAGGAAGGAACTGTTGGCCATTGTCTACCTGGTTGAAGTACTTCAAGCAATATTTAATAGGACGACATTTTAAGATTCGTACGGATCACGCACCTCTTACATGGCTGCGGCAAACTCCAGACCCGGTTGGACAGCAAGCCCGTTGGCTTGAAATCATGGAAGAATACAGCTTTCAGGTTGAGCATCGTCCAGAAACTAGACACGGAAACGCCGATGGCTTGTCATGACGACCTTGTGCTGTTCATCAGCGAAGTGACAACGGACAACATCAAACCGTTGAAAAGCACATGCTGTAGCGACGGTTTTCTTGTCAAACTCGGTTGCCAATCTTGTGCACTCTATAACCATTAAACACCGTGATAATGTTGCCAGCAGTCATGCTGTTGCGGCATTGATAATTGATGCTGATAACGATAAAATTGCTGAACGATGGTCGTTGGAAAATTTTCACACTGCTTAGGAAGACGATCCGGATATTTCGTGTATAATCGCGTTGATAAAACAGTCGCCTAAAAAACCTCCTTGGGAGATGGTAGCTTTGCAGTCACATGACATTCGTGTGTTATGGGGTATGTGGCTAAGGTAGCAAATCTACAACGGAATTCTGCAAAGAAAATTTGAGGCAACAAACGGTACTTCCGCGAATTGGCAAGTGATATTACCATCGAAACTACGAAAAGAGTTTCTGACTGTCATTCACGGTGGAATGCATGGTGGACATTTGGCAAAAAAGCGTACTGCAGCTTCAGTCCAATTCAGAGTCTATTGGCCTACATGGTCATCAGACTTAGACGCTTTTCTGCGTGAATGCGAACCTTGTGCTCGTTACCACAGGGGCAACGCACCAAGGAAAACCAGTTTACAAACACCATTGGTTGGAAAGCCCTGGATTCGGGTTAATGTAGACATAACCGGACCACATTCACGGTCGTTTAAATCCAATCAATACATTTTAACGCTGGGCGGAGACTATTCCGTTGTGAAACCATACAGCTCCTACAGTCGCTTGTGCACTAATGGTAAATGTGTTTTCAAGGTTCGGTTCACTACTGTCAGGTTGCGTAAGTCTTTAGTCACTTTAGTGGCCACTATGTGTATGTCATTTGCGAGGAAAATCGAGTCGTCGTTTTCTTGTCGCGTTAAAATAAATTTGCTAGCAATTTTTTTTCGTCACTGTATCGTATTTATTTGTGGACCGTCGTGGTCATCGTTGTGTATAGCAACTCGGCTCTGACCACTAACCTTTTTTTAGTATGTGTGCTTAGGACTATTGTTGTAATGACAGGTGCGATGTTGTTTCACTGTAAGGCGTAAGTAAATAGCCATAATAATATAGCTTACGTTACGTGAAGGTATTTACCGTACAGGTGTGTACTTGTCACAAGGGCCAGCATTAGGTGATAACCAATCAAAGCCTGTGCGTTCGAGTTTTGCGCCGATTTAAGTAGGGCATGAGTTAAATCTGTGCCTACTATTGGTTAGGCCAAACAGTAATTAGGTCGTCGTCCTCAGGAGGCGCGTGGATGAGCTGTTTTAAAAAAACAGTTGTTGTGCTGTTGTGGACCGCTTTAGGTCGATGTGTGGCCTTTGTCGTGGCATATGAAATGCCAAGGTTGTACAGCCTTTAATTTGGCTTTTGTGATAATGTTAAGGTGCTTTGTATAGCCCCTAGACATAGATTGAGCAGATTGGGAGGTCTGTGTAGATCCCAAAAGTAGCGCTGGTAGCAGGGTACTTGTGTAGGCCCTATAGCGCCAAACGAAAAAAGGAGACGTCTATGTTTGGGACTCAGCGTCTAAAGACTATTTCAATAGTCAGAATTTAAGCCCCTTTTGCGTGGATTATTGGTGTGTAGTTTATTTGCGTTTGCTCTCATGTGGTACTTGATGATATTGAATATTTCATTACGGTAATTTGATTTATTGATATGAAAGCTAAGATATCGCTTGTTTGAAAAGGTGAAACTGTATAATCTGATGTTTGACTGAACTATATAATTTTGCAGCTGAGACTGCTTGGATAGTGAACTGATATATGTATGTCTGTATTTATTTCGCTATTGGCTTTGCACTTCAGTTTTATGTCGCACGCTTGTATATAGTTGCTTATTAAATTGTATATTCATTTTATTTGCAATTTGTGTCTGTTTACTTGAGCATTAGGCCTAAGTTAACTATAAACCTAGTTTAGCAATAGGCCTAAGTTCAAACTCCCATAAGACAGCCTCACAACCACGTCAGTTGCTAACTGACCGTGGATCTAAATTTAAATCAAAGTTGTTTAGAAAATTGATGAAGTGGATGGAAACTGATAAGCTGAGGACAACAGCATTTTATCCGTCATGTAATGGAGTTGTTGAACGGTTCCATAGAACCTTCAATTTTATGCTGGCCAAGACAGCAAGCGAATCGCAACGTGACTGGGATGAACGTTTGCCACTCGTGTTAGCTGCTTATAGAGCTACTCCGCTTAAATCAACTGGTTTGACTTCAAATAAGTTATTTTTGGGACACAAAGTACGCATGCCGATTGACCTAGTTATGGGTCTACCGTTGGATGAAGTGGCTGGAAATCAGACAGCTGATGATTATGTAGCACAGTTGCAGCGGAACTCCGTTGACGCTTTTCAGATCGCACGTAGACACTTTCGCGTTAGTGCTGAGAGAAGAAAAAAGATACGATATCCGAGTCAAAGCTGAACATTTCGCTATCGGTGATTGGGTGTTTTATCATTATCCCAGGCGATATCAATCTAGATCGCTCAAGTGGCAGATCGGCCCGTACTTGGTCGAGCGCATCATTGAACCAGTAAAAGAGTAAAAAAATCTTTAACTGCTTCGTCGACTTCAAGAAGGCATTTGACAGCATAGATCAGACGGTAACCTGGGCTGTGCTAGAGTCATATGGAGTGGACCACCAGTTAGTCCGGTTGCTAAGAGACATCAATGAAAATGCTC
>Ga0209367_1012247_pt1 | contig 11250 bp, 6 predicted proteins | sample WorMetLIZISLAND2_FD_187412 | JGI IMG/M metagenome (GOLD analysis project Ga0209367, IMG submission 187412) | Marine gutless worms symbiont microbial communities from Max Planck institute for Marine Microbiology, Germany - Olavius geniculatus... ... | reverse complement strand
CTTCGTGTTGCAGATCATCATGTCGTGTTCTAGCGCAAATTCTAGCAGCCGTTCTCCTCGATCGTTCTTGTCTCCATATCCAAAGTTACCCATGACTCTCTCCCATCCATTGTTGTCGCTTCCAACTATCATCACTACCACTTATTTTCCCCAAAACAGCATGACAGTAGAACAGTGAATTAGACAGTATAAGGCCGGACAATAAAACAACAGCAAAGTTGAACGGTAACGTTTTATTTTACATTTTAACCAGAGCCTAATTCAAGCACAAATGAGAACAATTATACGTTAGTAACTCTTAGAACGTGATAAACAAAATGATTACTAAGAACTGCAGCAACGCGAACATTTACGGCAAACCCTAAAGACGCTTGCGGTCGATGAGATACTATGGAGATCTATTAACTAAATTGATTATCCCAATGTCTGCAGTTTAACCGAATTTTATTGCTGATCGCGTACAATACCATAAGACACTTGTCTTCAGTGCAAAAGATATAGGTAGCACGTTGAACGTTTAAGAGACACGGCAAAGTCGGCAACTTATTGTACAGTCACGCATTGAAACTGCTCCATAGAGCGTGTTCCTAGAAGGCGAAACACTAGAGTTTAGTTGATGCTAGCACCCCTGAGTAGCTCTGACAGTAGTTGAATATATGTAGTCAGTGATGCAAACCGTACAACCGTTTGGCGAGCTCAGGGGCTATTCTATTCATGTGACGTAAAGAGCTACTTTGATGCCGTAACATTCGCTCACCGGCGGACCGCGAACTGCGTTCTCTAAACGAAGTCAGTCTCGTAAATTTTCGCTCGCCGAGTTCTAACCGCTTTCAAATAACAGGCATGGCAAGCCGGGCGTGGGCGAAGCACCGGAACTAATACAGCTGTTACTGCCATTCAGACAACACTGGCATAAAACCGGTTATAGTTTCTCATTGTTATCAAAAGTTCTATTTTTACTCAAAGTTCTTAAATCTTAAAATACTGCAGTCAGTCCTAAAACCGCAAGTAAAAAATTATAACAACGCAACGTCTTCATTTTTAATACTGATTTATTATCTTCGCCAAGTGTGAACGTTAGTGAACATTAGAGGAGATTATAAGATTGGTCGTTCTGTGTGTCCGTGTGTCCGTCCGTGTGCGTGTTGGTTTGTTTGTGTATATGTACTTTGAGGCGTTATATCTCCATAACGGTGCCAGATAGACACATAGTCTCAATGGACCACCTATAGGAAGTCGACCACCGCGAGTCGAATGGTCACGTGACCGATGACGTCAGAGTCACGTTGCAATAGCAGTAGTAGTTGTTGTTGTAATGTTTAAATTACTTCATATGACGGAGATATGCACTCTTAAGAGCGCCTTCTAGTTTTCAGAATACTTTTATTAGCGTATAGCAGTATATTGCAGTAAAGTCAAAGTCATCAATAAAGATCCTGTTATACCATGAATGAATCACCGCAGTATTTTAGCACAATAACTGTTGTGCTACGCTGCTTTTTGGTATATTTCAGTTTTGACTTATGACGCCGAATACTTTCACTCATAAGTTGTAAAAAGACTTATCATTACCGAAAGATAATATAGACAAAGTCGCGTTCACGGATCTTTGAGTTTAATATGCGGCATGATTGCGGATCGGAATTTTTAGAATCTGTCGCAGCACTTCCAGCTGCAAAGCAAGAATCATTCGTTATCTTGCTTCGACTGGCTTTTGAACCGATTCGGTTCAGCGACCGCTACGCTAAGTTACCCACCGCATCGAAAACCGTTTCTGCGCCTCATTTCTTGACACGATTCACAGGACGAAAACATTAGTAACGTCGCCTTGGATGAGTAAGTAAAAAAACTGCAATATTTCTGCCAACTCTGCAAATCACTTTTGGTCACTGCTTCTGAAGTTAATATTTTTACAGTTTCAGAAACTTTTACAGCCCTGATGCGTCTTTCTGCCATTTTTGTTGAGTAATAACTTTTCATTTTGTAAGCTTATATAAAAATGTATTGCTTTGCTGCACAATTCACAAAGATTGTACAACTGCATAGTATATTCTGTTTTTGAAGTGTTTATAGTGCTTATTTTAAAAAAATATCAAACATTTTCACGATGCACAAGGCGTTGTTCAGTGATTGGCTCGCTTGACTACACTGCACACTGCATGTCATTGATGTGATCAGTTATTAGTGCATGACCAAGGCTGAAAAACTCAGGTTTTTTAAAAAAAATTTCAGGTTATGGGATTTTAAATTTAAGAAAAATTTTTAAGGGTTTTAGGGTTTTAAAAAGTTTTTTTTTGATTTAGTGTTTAATTAAACACCGTACACAAAACTACGACTCAAGAAAAGCATCTCATACACCTTATTTATCGCGTAGTTACATTTTTTTCTATAAATTATAATAAGATAAAGTAATCGTGTCGAGGACTCTTACCTCGAAAATCATGATTAAAATATGAAATAGATTATGATATGTAAAAAACATCTAAAATTGGGCTTTTAAGGTTTTAAGGTTTTTTAAAAAACTTTAAAATTTAAGTTTCTCTAAAAATCTAAAATAACATAGGGTTTTGGACCATTTTTCCAGCCCTGTGCGTTTCGCTTGTTTCGCTGCAGTCCTGAGTAGATTTGAATTTTTATGCACTTTTTGTATCATACAGGCTCACTGTGCTTATTTTTGGCAAGAATAAAGTACGTCATTGTGCCGTGTTATGAAAAAGCGCCCATAATCAAAAACAAAATGCAGCACGCACACTGCACAGTATTTGAAACAATCTTACAATTTATCTATAGCACTCATTTATGTGGTTCATTATGCACTATGTTGCAGAATTTCAACGAAATTCGTTTTTAGCATTGTTAGACTTATATTTTTTCATGATACTACTCAAACCACTAATAAGCGTGCGCTTGCAGTGTTAATAATAAACGATATTTTTAACCAAAAAATTAATATCTTCCAGAAAAAAAACTAATTTCTATGAGATTTCACCTAAACTTTGACACTAGGCTGTCTCTAATGCTACAAAATAACAGTACGATTATGGCAATCTCAATTGATGAAGTTGATGCGACATCTTTAAAAGCTTTTTTGATCGGACAGACGTTTCGCGGCTGCAGGCTGGAATCTGTGAAGTGTGAAACAATTTTCTAGCTTGTGCGACAAATCAAAAATCAACATCGTGTTAAAAATCGACATTAACTTTGAACAGATTAAACAGCTGCTAAAGACATTATTGTCTGTGTTTGAAAATGCAGTGCGTTGCGACTTACTGCTGACTCGCACCTTTTTAACTTCTCTCATTTACTTTCTCACTAAAAGTGCATTATATCGAATATTTACACGTAATCGCTCACCTACAGTGCATGTCGTCCGGCTGATGGAGTAAAATGAGAACTGTCGTCGCAGTGTCCGAGATGTGAAAGACAGTCAAGCAGAGCGACGTCACGTGACTGCAATAATTATTGCAGTCAGCTGACGTGATGGCGAATTGATTTGCTCTCTGTTCTTCGTACGGTACCGACACCGTCTCAGCGTGCCTGACAGCCGCTACCCAGCACCGCTGTAAGTGTACACGGGCCTTCGGTTTACCCGGTCAACGGCTCACTGATTCTAGTCAAATCGTGTCTGGTCACAGTCAGGAGTTCGTGCGGGTGTGTCAAATCCGTCGTTGAATCACACAGACACTAGTCCGTTCTGTATCAAAATTTCAATGAATCTGTTTCTCCAACCGCTTAACGACCGCGTCTGGGTCAGGTAGCAGAAGTAAACTCGTCAAACAGTCAGACGACACGCAGCGTTTGGACTCTGGCTGCAAGATCCCTTTGCATGCGTCAGTTGCGGTGAAGTCTGTCCGCAGAATCAGAACAAATGCTAAAAACGATCAGAGACCTCAAACCTCTACCGACAATAGAGCTGCCACCTGGCGAATAAAACACTAAATAGGCCTACAAATAGAAGACAACTGCTATCTTTTAATAATACTTAACTATATCGTGACACTATAGGTTGTGAACGATTTTGATTTTAAATGTAAGCGTCTTATTAACAGTGACCAAAAATAAAGTTCACGTTTTTTCGTACACATATTCGATGAAATTGTTTATGTAAAATTTCTAAGCTTTAGCTATTACACAGCATTTACAATACTCATTTATATAACACTACCGAAAAATTGCACAACGACGTTGTCTTAACGTTTAGCGCGGTCGTTATCCATGTCCACTGTTACTACGAAATGACATATTTTTGTTTATAATGACTGTTTTCAGTCAGTTCAGCATCAAACCCATAAAATTTTAAAGTGCTGACAAAGAAAATTTATTTCCATGCTTCTCTGTGATGGCGCTTCAATGCTTGCAGTAACTGAGACTAAGGGTCGGCATAAACAACCTTTGTTGCCACAATGCTCCAAACGTTATCAAAGACAAAGTCAGTGAATAGGCGGCCAGTTCTCCGGCATAATGTAGTGTTTAATATTTGCATCTAGCTAGGTGATTGTAGCTTTTGTTGTATGCGCACGAGCGCCATGCTGCTGAAACATTCCTTCACCGTTGCGGGAAAACAGCTTTGTGACGCCATTGTTATTTGTATAACGTAACGTCACTATGTTGGCTCGTAGGCCTATAAATGAAAAAAATAACGGACGGTTGTAATATTTTGCAAACATGATTGAGTTAAATTTCCCTAAACGCCGATGGCAGTTTAGTAATTATTCGATAGCTGCAACATAGTTAATTTGGCATTTAGAATCGTTCACGACCTATCGTGTCACCCTATACATGAGAATCCTGGATAGTGATCCAAACACAGATATATACCCTTTACCTTTAAAGGATATATATCTGTGGATCCAAAATCCACAAAATATCGACACCAAAATGTAACTATTTCCTTCAAAAATTTTTAGCAAAATACGTTCATATTTTCCGGTGAAACTGACAAAAATCGACAAACCCAGAAAACTTTTTTTTCTGTCGCTTCGCATCGGCAGAGGTAAACTGTAATGCTAGCAAAACATTCGCGACAGCCGACGAGCGGCTACAGCGTCTTTTTCAAACTACGTGTATGCGTTAATTGCAGTCATGCGACCTACGACTTGTATGATGCAAGGTGTTCGTAAACTCGCCTGCAGACAGACGAACGTGACCCAACGTCAGACGATCAACAGCGCGTGAAGAACTGAACGGAACTGACACACAGTCGAGACGGAGAGACAATACGCGGTACCGGTACCGTAACGGTTCTGCACAGTTTCACGCCAGCAACACTTGTCGGCGAACAGCGAGCCTAGAAATGTACTGTAGGCTTATAGGCGCGCTCACGATACCTCCGTCTGGTGCTGAGCAGCACTACAACGTCTGTTATACTTTTTAGATCCGATTTATTCAGCATAATACGGCAATCTTGCTGCATGCCAATTTTGCTGTTAATTTTGTTACAGTCAGACAGACTAGGACCTTCGCTCTTCGCTCTAAGCTCTACGGACAGCTTTGTCGTCACGCGAACGTCCACGTTCGCGCCCGTTTGCAGAATGCCAATTTCCATCCAAAATTTTCGTACTAGGATTTTGACTAATTGTCTAGCAACACCAAATGCCAACTTCCATTTTCATTCTGTCGTGCGATAAAAACAGAACTGTTCCATGGAGCATATTATTAGCAGGCTCGTGTTTTTACGCGCGAAAGCAGGTACTGTTGTAGCGCGTTTTAGCCATCGAAATTCTGTCCGTCTGTCCATTACACGGGTGGATCAGTCAAAAACGGTAAAAACTAGGATCATCAAATTTTTATTATCGGCTGCCTGGAAGACTCTAGTTTTAAACCCGTAAAGCTTTTTCATAAATTCAAAAGAGGTCACCCCAACAATGGCGCTAAATGAAAGGGGGTAGGGAACATTTGCAATGTTCATCTAATAAGTCGCTGTATCTCAGAAACGGCGCGAGATAGGGCCTGGGTTACTATAATTCACTAATAAGAAGCCGTACACGGGCTTTCGATTAACACCGAGAGCAATGACCTTGGATGACCTTGAACACCAAAATAAAGGCTTTATGAATTTTTGGCGATTTTGGACTGCGAGACACATTTCAAGAGCAAATTGCGTCGAAATCAATATAGACAAGGACAAACTGCGTATGAAATGTTCAGCATTGAACATAGATTTCGACGATCCAAGTCTCTATTTTCTAGGTTCAATGAAATTTGCGGACGAGGGCATCAAGTCGTTATTTTACCGTTGTTGGCTACTCTTTCGTGAAAACGGCTGCAGATACACACGTAGGCATGGGCATGTTGCCTATTCACAACAAGCACTAATGAAGAGGTTTTTAGTCGTATTAACATTAATAACTTTGAAAGACCCTGAACTTACAAAATACAGGATTCTATTGTTTTTTTTGCGATCTTCGTCTGCGGCGCACACTTCAAGAGCGAATTCCGACGAAATGACTGGAGATATAAAGACAATTTGCGAACAGGAACTGCTTTCGCTCGTTTCGTGAGGATTAGCTCAAAGTTCTTGTTAAAACTGTAAAGATTTGTTTAAAGCGACACAAATGAAACGAACTGAAACAAAGTAAAATAAACTAAAACAAACAAAACTAAAATAAACTGATATAGTTTTGCTGTTTCATTTCAATTTATTTTATTTTATTGTTATTTATATTGTTCGCTCTGTACGCGTTTTAAAAACGAACGAATATTTACTTGCAGACTAAAAGAACGTAGATCATTTTCTAAAAAATGCCCACTAGCCAGCTTGGCTTCGCAGCAATTGTAATTCAAACATGTATCGTATTGTACCAAATACACGGTAGAGTTGATGCATTTTCCAACGGTCCATGAAATGCCCTCCCTATGGCCATCACTGTCCCATACATTCCCCGTCCGATTATTCCAGGCAAATATGTGAAAAAAACGTGTTAAACTTTTGCTAGATCCTGATGTAACGTAACTGTGCGTAGTCTTTCTCTAACTGGTAAACAAAGGTTGAGTAAATGTTAAATCCGCGCCTCACTAAATGTCGAGTGTTCTGCGGCTGTAGCATCCAACATGACGCCAGCCTATGCCATGAGTCGCTAGTTATTGCAATCCTATGATCCCAGTAAATATACCTAGAACAGTCGACTTATTATGCAATGCATGTTTGTGTACGCGCGTGTGTATTGCAATCATTTCTTGTAAACAAAATATCACCGAAAATCCGAAATTTATGAACAGATTTCGATGAAATTTATCAAACGGGCGATAATGTGTTTGAAAAAAAGTAAAAAAAAATGTTCTGCCAAAAAAACTACAACAATCACACTGACAACTCCAATTAGATGAAAGCTAGTAATCGTTTATTGTTGTCATTTTTCTATACAGCACAGTCATACAATTTTGTCTACATGTGTCATTGAAGCACTTCGCGACGTTACACGAAATAGAACGAATGTCATCATTATATTGTTTCGTTGCCGCGTCAGTAAGATTCCCCTGCGCAAAATGCGAATGTACATGAGCTAAAGAGAGGAGACCGATGCAAATACCGAAATGACTAATTTGGGAATAGCAGCCCATTAACGGCATGTCGGTAAAAACGTAGAGGTTAGTACCGATAGTATCGAAAACACATGCACTACGTCTCAGTCTATACTACGAAGTGTGTCGAATGAAGATTAATGACTGGCCCGAGGCGCGACCGCCGACCCGTAACTTTTAGGGCTTTATAACCTCCTATTCGTGCGGCATAAAAAACGGAAAATGTTTTCGAGAAACATTTTAGCCGCTATCAGGTGGAGATGGCAAATTAGAAAATTTTGTATTAGTTTATATCTTGGTACTTAAAATGTAGTTTCGTCGATCAGTTGTTGGGCCACGCTACGCCCGTCCAATAAATTTCATTGAAATCTGTTAATAAATTTCGCTTTATAAACTTACGAAATGCTGGGGGCAGAAGATTAAGTTTTTTTTTATTTTTTAGACCTACTCAGTACTCAACAGGTAAAACAAATCTGAGTGCATAGCTTAGGGGCAGGGACTTTTGCTGTGGACGTTATAATGCATATGGATCGCGGTATAAGCACCGAAATTATTAGAAAATTATTAGCCTAGGCCAACTGACATAAGTGCACTTTCGTTCGTCTTAGTGATAGACATATCCAAGTATTGGACGAATCAGTTAGGGTGGTTCGATTACAAAAGTGAAATGCTGAACTAAACGAGATTTGACGTAATTGCAAACGTTGATTTCTGACTTGATGATCGGCCTAAATGTGTTCTAATATTGTGCCTCTGATTTGTTCACTTTCGTGCATCCGCTTAATTCGTTGGACAGATCAGATTTAAATGCCATGGACAGATAGAGTATGACGGTGAAGGCACCAGTGGTTCTACTATCCCGAAATATCTCCGGGGTACGGCCCCATGGCGAGCGCGGTAGCGCGAGCCTATGACGGGGGTCTGGGGCAGAGCTCCCAGCGGAGTCCAGGGGCAGAGCCTTTGGTCAGGGGACAGGGAGGCGAAGCCCCCTGAAGCTGAAGCATTTTTGGTTTTTGGACGTTTAATGGAAGCCGCACATTTGGCCACATTTCTAAAATTTAGAAAAGCATTTAGAAAATCAGATATTTGTGTTATTTTTGCAACAAAAAAATCATGCGTGACCACAAAACTGGGGGGAGGGCTAGAGCAAAACTGGGGGGAGCTGTCAGGGTCAGTGAGATCAAGTCAGGGTCCCTGATCCCTAGGAAAGGCTCTCAGCCAAAACATGCAGTTGCAAATCGTTAGCTTTATGCTGCCACGATTTCGCGTTTTGCCAAATTACTTTGGCTCTCGTTCATACTGGCGACCTTGAGCGCTTTACAGTCTCGCAAGTAGCAGCTATACTGTAGGTATTTAAACACGCTACGCAGCTAACAGACAGCAGGATTAGCGGTGCATCACGCACACATACCATCTCCAAATTGCGCCAAATGCTCTGCGAAATGGTGAAATACAAGTAAACTACAGGGTGCGGCAAAAAAGTATCCCCCTAAAGTTTTTCGCCGTTTTTTCAGCAACAGTTTAGAATTCTAATTTTAAATTTCACAGGTTAATTTACGGAAACGTTCTACATCTAACTGCCAAGTGAAATATGATTCTATTGAAAAACGACAAAATTATAGGCTTCTGAACATGACCGCCTACCGATTTTTCAGCGTTAAAAATGTTTAAAGTAAAAATGCTATTTAATTTTTAAAAACCGGTTACCACGTTACTGCCGATGACGTCACAGTGACGCTTTGACAAACAGTAATTTATTTTGTTTATAAATTATCATTAAATTATCGTTCTTTTAAAGCAATCGCCGGCTGCCCACCGGATTCATCTTCCAGCAGAACGGCACGCCAGCACACACAGCGTGCAGCGCACAGAACTGGCTGTGGGCCAACTGTCCACATTTCATCACAAAAAGTAATGGCCACAAATTTCGCCGAATACAAACCCAGTGGACTATCATGTGTGATGTGCAATGTTGGAGGCTTACCGCAAGCTTAAAACAAAGCCGAAAACAATCGCTGAACTCAAGGAATCGCTTCAGGTTATCTGGGGCAACCTATCACAAGGACCGATCGACAAGACGGTGAAAGACTTCGCAAATTAAGCAACTGAAGGCTTGTGTTAAAGCTTGGAGCTGTCGGTGGACACTTCGAACATTCACAGTGACAATGGAATTCTGGATCATTAGTTAACTGTGTTGTTTGGCTTGTTTCAGTGATGTTATTGAACTGGTGTTGTAGCGTGAATATTTTTTAACGCTGAAAAATCGGTAGGCGGTTATGTTAAAAAGTTTATAACTTCGTCATTTTTCAATGGAATCGAATTTTATTCGGCAGTTAGCCGTAGAACAATGCCAGAAACAGATCTGTAAAATTTCAGTTTAAAATACTAAACGTTTGCTGAGAAAACAGCGAAAAACTTTAGGGGGCTACTTTTTTGGCCGCACCCTGTAGTATACGAGCTGAGTAGTTGTACTGAATAGCCGACTGATTTTGCGGTCCATGCAAATGTGGACTTACGTATTGGCGACTTGGTTAGCTTGGCACTATTTCATGAATATATGAACTCTCGCAGTGCATCATAAACTTTGCACTTAGGCGGCATTGCGACAGATGTTACCGAGCATGGTCTGTCTTTCTGTCTACACGTCTGTCTGTCAGCCAGACGCATGCATCGTTGGACGATCTGAGATGCCGTTTGGCGCAGTTACATCTTGTAGCCCCAAGTAACGCCCATAGGCCTAGCAAACAGGAGCCAGTTTTTATTTTCCACCCACTGATGGTTAATGTGTGTAGTCCACAATATCTAAAGTTTTAAAAAACCGCAAAACAACGCAGCGTCCGATTTTCGAAACACCGTTTACACTTCAAAAAAATTGATGACAGACTCCAATTAATGGATATCATCTGGTAACCGTAGCTGCGATTGATCGTCATGAATCACACCTCACACGATAGTGTGAGTGTTGTAAGGACGACCTTTAAAGTCTATGGGAAATGGCAAACCTTGACCCTCAGTCAACCAAAAACCCCTAAACCGATCGTCACCAAATTTGAATGACGTAATTACGTCGTGGACGCTTACCACAAAAAATTGAGCTCAATCCGTCCAGGGGTTTTTGCTCCCCATAAAGATGAAATATATACCCCTTTTGTTCGAAATTTACTACATCTTTTGGTTCTTCAACTCGCCTACAGGCGAGTGCGTTAGACCGATTTTTACGCTTAATACGTCAAATGACGCGGTTCTGCGCAAAGAAGTGACTTTTTAATGTTACAAAATAAAAATTTATTTTTTGACTTATTTATTCGAAAAATTCAAAAAAATTACAATGCCGCCTATGAAGAAAATTTTTGAAAAAAACTTTTTAAACTGTCATAACTGCCGTTGTGTGCAAGACAAAGTCGTAATTTTTGGTTTTAGGATAAGGTTTTCGGGGTCGGCCTAATTAATGGTGACATTTATATTTACCCCCGGTTGACACCCATTAAACCCTGTTGCCATGGCAACGAAATTTGGGACAAAATTGGCTATAACTCGGCTCGCGTAAGAGATTTTTGCAAGATTTTTGCGCCTATAGAGGGGTTTTCGGGATGGTCCATTGAATGCCGCCAATCGCATTTTTCCCACCAACCCCCGTTGCCGTGACAACGAAATTTGTGACAAAATTGGCTATAACTCAACTTGCGTAAGAGATTTTTGCGAGATTTTTGCGCCCATAAAGGGGGGGGG
>Ga0209367_1012245_pt1 | contig 11250 bp, 3 predicted proteins | sample WorMetLIZISLAND2_FD_187412 | JGI IMG/M metagenome (GOLD analysis project Ga0209367, IMG submission 187412) | Marine gutless worms symbiont microbial communities from Max Planck institute for Marine Microbiology, Germany - Olavius geniculatus... ... | reverse complement strand
CTACGGACGAAAAGTATCGGCGATAGTCATGCCAATACTCAAAAAGTATCGCCGATAGTATTGGTAGCGATACCAATACTGCGATATTAACAACCCTGGGGCAGAGCCCCTGACCGGTGGATCAAGGAGGCAAAAAAAGCTCCCCCTGACGCTGAAACACTTTTAGCTTTTGGACGTTTAATAAAAGCCACAAATTTGCCTGCTTTTTGATATTTGGAGACTCAAAAATCATAGATAGGCCTATATGTGTTATCGTGCAAACAATAACGTTCAATAAGTCACACCTTGACATGTGTATGGTTGCCAGAAAGCACTTTATCATTATCAAATTTTTTTCCTGTGGGGCAGAGAGGGAGGCAAGGGCAGGGGGCAGCTGTCCCTTTCTTTTTAGTCCAGCGCCATCCATGCGCCTACTTTTTAACCGACGACGCCACTGCTATAGATGATGTTGATGTATACAGTGGCTGGCGGGTCTGTATCGGCTTGTCAGAAGGACGGACAGACTTTGGTCAGTCCGTCGGCTGACGTCACAGTCGGCTATCTGGCCAGTGCGTCCACAACTGACCACGGAGGCATTGGATCCAGTGCGTGTCCCTGGCGTCTCCAGGTAACAATAATTACCTCCGACAAGGAGGTTCCGTTTTGGCCAGAGTTTGTTTGTCTGTGTGTTAGCAAGATAACTCAAAAAGTTATGGAAGGATCTTTCTGAAATTTTCAGGGAATGTCGGGAATGGCAAAAACTACAAGTGATTCCATCTTGGGGGTGATCCGGAAGGAATCCTAGATTCTGGATTACTTAAAAATTTTAGTTAACATTGCTTTATATGCTTGGCGGAGGTATGCTCTCTCCGAGTGCTTTTCTAGTTTTGCACTGCAGCGATCCTCCACATAAGAAACTTTAGGCGCGTACAGAGCGACGTAACTAAACTGCACCGAACTGACATGGTTTAGTTTTTGACGAACTGACCAATGTAATACGTTACAGTAGGCACCATTTAACGGCGTCGTTGGTATATGTGACTACGCTGACGTACGCGTCAACCTATCACCAATAAGCTTGTCTTGCTTGCTCGCCTATTATTGTTCAGTTCGTCAAAAACAAAACCGTGTCAGTTCAGTCAAGTTACGTCGCTTTGTATGCGCGTTTACTTTAAACGTCTCGCCTAAAAACTGAACGGTTTCATAAATTCGTATGGCATATCGTAGGCCTATAGTTAATCGTTATAGTGTCTTCCTAGTTACATTGTGTCCGGTAAAAAAGTAACCCCTAAACATTGTACAATAAAAATGTCAAATCTGAACGAATTTGAATAAAGTTTTATACTCTTAATCTCCAATAAATTGCTGAATCGATCACCAAATTTCGTTAAAAATTATTATTTTTAGTAGAGTTATTAATAATTGAATATCGCTAACAAAATATTTCCGTTTCCAATATGGAGTTACACTGTACATGGCCTACTGCAGTCGCTCGATCGAAAGTGACGTTCGTTGATGCAATCAATGAAAACAGTAACAAAGTGGCATTTTTGCAGACGATTGTGTTTTAATTAAACTGTTAAGACAATAGAAGTTTATCGCAGAATTTTTCAGCAATCCGTGGACAGTGTCAGGATTAAACAAATGATTGCTTAATACTGGACACTTCACGTTTTATAGTGACCTCACACATGTAACTAGGCCATTGTTTGCGTTGGTAAATTTAACTGAAATTTAACACTTTAATTGCCAATAGACGATGCATTGTTGACGTTGAATTTTGCTCGAAATAGAATTTGTTCATTAAAGTTACGCAAATGTACAGGGGCTTACTTATGTAACGTCATACTGGTAACGGAAATATTTTGTTATCGATATTGAACAATTAATAACTCCGCTAAGAAACAATATTTTTGTCAACGAAATTAGGTGTTCACTTTAGCAATTTATTGCGGATTAAGTGTATGAAATTATATTTAGATTCGTTCAGATGTGACATTTTTATTGGACAATGTCTATAGGGTTTCCTTTTTTACCGAACGCAGTGTGGAACAGTGAGACTGACGGTGCATTACAATGTCTAGACCATTGACTGCAACAAATAGGCCCAAGTCTTTTAATTTAAGCTTTACGAACAGCTGGAGCAGAATAAAGGTTCTTGATATTGAGAGGAATTTGGTTCCAGATTTTTCAGCCGCAGACGGAGAAGGCGCGCTTACCGAACTGATTTTTTTCGTGATGTATCATACATGTTTTAATGTATCTTCTGTGAAAGAATTCTGCAGTAAATAAAATAAAAATGAAACAAAATTTATAAAAAAAACACAGTTAGTTAGTAACAGAGCGAACTCTTCTGGCTGTTTTGCTTGCCCTGACAGGTTGGTGATGGGCAAACAGTGCGTTTATCGCTGTTATCTTTCGGCGGCCGCTTCACTTCAGACGTCGACGACGCAGTTGTCGAAACTCCCGCCAAAACCTGCTACGAAGTCGGAGCCGTACAAGTTAGTGATGCACGTTATATACGAATTTTCACCGGTACTCGCTCGTTACGGTTTCGATTTACAAAAGTCACAAGACATATTTTCCCAAACTAAATTCTGTTTAGTCCCAAAATTTTTTTTTAATTTTGGAAGAACATTTTCGGGCCAAAAATTTTCCAAAAATTTCTGACACCTTTTTTGGATGCGGGAAGCAAGGGGGTAATAGCCCTTCCTCTCGCTACGACGCCACTGTTGTTTGCATCTTTTTAACAAAATTAATGTCTGGTCTGTAGGACGGAGCGCGGCGCACGACTCTGTCGACATGCGGCGGAAGTCGGGAAAGTGTCGTGTTCGTTTCCAGTGGCAGTGACGTCATCGTTCAGCTGCTGTCGGCCGAAGTGCTGCGCGGACTGGCGCCGTTCCTCATCAAATATGAAGGTAGCCTATAGTGCGCTTTTGCCGCCTGCGTAATAGCCGCGGGCAGTACTTAGCCTTGAGCGAAAGTTTTACTTGTTGTCATTTAGGTCAACTCAACTTCTTACTCTCAGCCGTACGGAAAATGAATAGTAGCTTATGGGTTACAGGGCGAAGGCCTGGTGTGGCGGATTGGGGCGGTGGTATGTCTGCTAGCTGCAGACTGCGGGTTTAGTTGTTCGCTGACGCTGGCAATGGACGGCCGCATAGTGCGCTGCGGTATCATTAGCACATGCCAATCAGCTGCCACTTGCCCAGAGATTGTAAAGCACTTCTGGTCACGATTCTGACTCATGTAAGAAGCGCTATAGCAAGTACTGGGCCTTAATCTTCAATTTTACAGAGGGACGTAACTGGAGTGAACTGAACTAACAAGATTTAGTTTTTGACGAAATGACCAATGCACAAACAGGGCGTTGGTTATTGGTCATTGGTTGACGCGTACGTGAGCGTAGTCACGTTGGCTACCGACGTCGTTAGACGGTGCCGACTGTAAGGCATTAGTGCTTGCCTATTGATCAGTTCGTCAACTAAAAATACGTTCTGTGGAACGAGGTGTCCGTCCCATTGCCACGCTGTATAGCCTAGCAGCTGCGTTTCAGCGTTTGACGTTCTTGTGAGCCTGCAGCCAATTTTGTCTTTGAATAAAAACCGTTGGTTGCTTTGAAATTTCCATTGGCTGTAATGCAAAATTTTGCAACTTTTAAATGGCTGCTGTGGCAACAAGGGTCGATAGGGGGTAAATTTAAATAACACCGTAAGATTGCCCGACCCCGCAAGTAGGGGGTAGGTAAACATAGCGCGCAATTATCTTTTACGGGGATCGAGTTATACCGCTTTGAACTCTCCATAGGCCGTAATGCTATTTTTTTTTAAATGGGACAAAATAGGGGAAGGAGTTATCAGATTTTTTTTATCCCAAACAAACTTGATTGTACTTTTCGGGCCCCTAATTACTGTGCAAAATTCCATCAACATCGAATCAAAATTGCGGCCGTAGAAGTGTTTACAGACAGACTGACAGAATGACAGACAGACGCATGTAATTTTAAAATCTGCCCCTTGCTATGCTATAGCAATGGGACAGATAAAAACCAAACCCTGTCAGTTCAGTCCAGTGATGTCGCTCTGTACGTGCATTCTAAAGAAGCTGCGTGTATCGTTGCAGTGCAGGGTTGTCGTAAGTTTGAGGCCCCGGCCGGCAGCACAGTCACCGAGGAGGGCAATACGGCAACAGCGCGTTGTAACGGGTCCCGGGAGACATTCTACTTCACCTGCACGAACACGCGCTGGAGAGGCCGCGGCGTCAACTGTACCAACAAAGGTCTGACACAGAGTCGAAAAATTGGCAGAAAAACTTTTTTTCACAGAAAACGTTTGTTTAAAGTGCGAAAGTATGGGCCGAAAAAAACCTTCATTTTGGAGAAATTTAATTTAAAGGCAAAATAAAAAAAATTAGCCGGCCATATTTTTTTCCGTCGGAAATGTGTTAATTTCTGTCGGAATTCTGTCGGGAAGTTGCAGTGACTGTCGGAAAAATATTGCCGACTTTTTTTTCAAACTGACGCCGCCGCTGTCTCAAACAAAGTCGAACAGCTTGGATGGTTTCTGTTTTTCTATTTATATTTTTTGGATGACTGAACAGTCTGCAGAGAGTAGCATGAAGGTTTTACTGCCCGTTACTGCTATATTGTTGATTTGATTTGAGCAATTAATTCAAACTCTAGAATTATTTTTGACGTAATGATTGAAAAAGGTTTCGGCTGTAGCATCTCAAAAGCTGGTCTCTAAATGTTGAAAAATAGCAAATATCTGCAAGTGCGTTTTTTTATTAAGGACAACGTTTTCAGTCGTTTATTGCGACTGTGACAGGAACAGTAGGATTTTTTGGCACTGCACATGTCGTAACAACGTTGTGCGTTTGAAACTGCAATAAATAAAAGTTGCGCCCCTCTACGAAGGTGATAATTGCCGGCAGAACGTAGATGTTGGCTTCGTATCGGTAATTAAACAAAGACAACTGGTGTATTATAGCTTAACGCTAATGATGATTAGGCTACTACATTCAAAGGCTACGATACGGATAGATTGCATGTTGACAGCCGGTTAGCACGTAATTAATCCATTGCCATCTTGTAGGCTGCATCGACATTAGCTTGAACGTCACGCCATTCTCCACAACAGCTGCCACTCAGTTTAGAGATGCACGTAAAAAACAAATGTCAAACGAACGAATCAACGGACAATATAGTGCGTCGATAGAGTACATCCTTAGATGAATAATACGTTCGTGAATATAATTTTTAGCCGACCGGACTATGCGGTTGCGCTTATGCTACGATGACTTGTGTCGTCCATCTGTGCATCCGTCTGTCTGCCGTTGTCTGTAAAGTTTTGTATTGTGACTAAACGGTACGTCGTAAGGCAGTGTTTTTCAGCCTTTTTGCTGCCGCGGAACCCTACACAACGTGAAGGTCACTCACGGAACCCCATAAATTGATTCGTGAGTTCAGCGACGTATGGGAGGATGAAGCTACATTTCCCTAGCAGGGCACTGAGAGCAGAGCCGTCATGAAAATGACAAAGCAGACAAAGATCACCAAATGAAATTTTACTGCATTAGTAGGCAGCAGTATGTTATTGTTTTCTAAACACGACGGGCGAAGCAGTTGTCGACGGCCGCTTAGCTCCGCCACCAAGCGAGAAAATTTTGTCGCGTGGACGCTTTTGGGAAAGACAGGCCTACGAGTCTGTTTAATTTTCCTTAGCTGATTTTACAAAGAAATGAATTAACTAAATAAATGGCCAAACGATTTCGTAACCATAACCCTAATCAATACGTTTTTTTCTTCATTTCCGATAATGCCTTGGAGTTAAATAATGTCGTGCATACGAAGGTTAAGTTATAATACAGGCCTAAAATGCAAATATATATGCCAAAATTTTACTAACAACAAAAAAGATTCAGCACAGTGTCTATGCAAAAAAGACGCGTAGAAACGGATTAAAACAAAAAGAGATCGTGAGTAATTCTACGACATTGTCTGGCGTCATTTCGCAAGCTAGGTCATTTTTACTAGCGAGCTGCGAAACCCTTGGCAGATGCTCGTGGAACCCTTGGGTTCCGCGGAACCCCGGTTGAAAATCACTGTCTTAGGGAGTAGCGACTGTGCCGTTGGATATAGGGCGTTGATAAATTGCTGTAGGCAGTCAATAGTGACCATCGGTATCTCGTTGGAAAATTTTCTTTAGTCGTTATTGCGAGGGACTGTTGTATTATGAGTGATGAGCGGTGAAATGAAATGGTTGTTTTTGTTTATGTTTGGCAGCAAGTCACACGGAAGGCGTCGTTGGAATTCTTGATGTCACGGAAGGTTTTCCCTACGGTACGTAACCTTAGTTAAAGGCTTAAAAATTATTGCGCTTCAAACATCTTTACTTTGTTTCTCACTGGTAGGCACACGCCACTTTGTATGTTTTTACGAGCTGTTGTGTAAACCTAATACAAAATGGAATGTCATGAAGTAAGAACTAAACTGTCAAGCCTTGCGCAAGGCTAAAGCTGTCCGCGGTAGCCGGTGTCGCATGCTGTGATATTTGTAGTAATAAATGACGTCAGCGTTGGGTAACAGCTTAGCTGGTGCTAGCTGGCAGCAGCTATTAGCAGCATGGCTTTTATCTCGCAATAAGTATCTGAAAATTCAATCCTGCAACTTCTATATTTGACCTCTGACCTCTGACCTTGAAACTCAACAAAATTCTTGCCGTTGTCAAGATACAATCACGTTCTTGCAAAATTTTATCAGGCTTAGTGCAGCGGTGTATTGTCTTAAAAATAAAACAAAATAAAACCAAAAAAATCGCGACGATGCTGAAAATTTTTTAGTTACTTTATTTTTATTTAAAATATTTTCATTTTTTAATGTTATGCGTTAAATTAAACTGGCAGCTTGCCTGCCAGCTTCCTAGTGCAAGTCATTTATCATATTGTATTATGTAACATATTCGGCAATTTAAAGTTGTATTAGTGCAGAAAACGGCAGACCGAATTATTTTCAATTCGCGTTTTTTTGCCTGCACATAATGCGCTTATGGGAGTCGGATTGTAGCATCGTGCCGAGGGGGGTTAGGCAAGGAAAGGGGCAAGTGCCCCACGCCCCATTATCGGCTGTGGGAAAATTGTTGCGAAATCTTCTTGTCGGACATTTCTGTCCAAGTGCAAAATCTGCGGCCGAAATACTCCACTTTTTAGAAAAATATTAGGGGCAAAATTTAAATTTTGAGCACCGGAGAATTCGCAGCTGTCTGTCGAAAAATTGCAACTTCATTCCCTGCCTATTTTTTCACCGCCGACGCTGACGGAGTCGGAAATTGCGGCTAGTAATCTTGTGTTATTATTGACCGATGCAGGCATACTGATCGTGGTAGCGATTGGGGTGGCGCTTGGAGTGCTCATTGGCGGCATATTACTGTCTGTGGTCGCCTACTACATGCGCAGGTACCTAATACCCCGTCTACACGATGAAGCAAACATCGAACAAACATCAAGCAAATGTATTTAAAATATACGCACACGACGTGTGCTCTGATTGCTTGACGTTTGCTTGATGCTTGATGTTTGCTTCATCGTGTAAACTCCTAAACTCTGCACAGATCATGATATTAAGCCCTTTATATCTGGTTTAGTTATGTGTATATTGCTTGTGGTTGTTTGTCATGTAATATTCGTTCCATTGAGCTATTTGCTAGTTTATATCTGACCTTAGATAGGTCGATGTGATATCTCTGTTTAAACGGTGAAACTGAACAGCCTGTTGATTTGATTGAGATATTTTTATTAGCAACTGCGACTGCTTGATTGTTTGGCTGTCTATTTGTATTTCTGTTCTAGTTTCGTTTATTGGCATTGCACTTACATGATAATTCGCACGCTGTAAATATTCTGCTTATTAAATCATATTATCGTTTTATTTTCAATTTTGTGTCAAGTTACTTTAGCATTAGGCTTAGGTTAACCCTAAATTAAGTTCAGCGGTAGGCCTAGAATCAAACCCACCAAGACAACCTCACACTCCGTGTTTCCGGTTGCAGTCTGATAAAGAAGTACACTTTATACCTATTTTGTTCAACCTGTAACTTGGTGGATGCATTGCGCCACACGGTGATGCCATTATTTGTCGCCAGTTTTTCGGCTTTTTCCCAGCAACATTGTCCTTATTCAATGTTAATTCAATAATAAACTACCACCATTGTAGCCTGTTAACAGGCCCGCCGAGAGCCACAGCGGGGCCCGGAGAAACATTCTCGCGGGTGGGGCCCTTCTGCAGAGAAAATTTTTTAAATTTCTTTTTTAAATGTAGCATTCTGGTGTACTTTATATTTTTGAGCGACTGCGGGGCCCCAAACGTCGTGGGGCTTGGGGTAGCTTACCCCCTATCCCACTTTCTCGACAGGCCTGCCTGTTAATTCGTTTCTGTGACTTTGAGCGTGCTTTTCGACGTTTTAGTGACCGTTTTTTAAAAGATAAAACGTTAGTTTTTTAAGAAATCGTTAGAAAACGTGGCAAGAATAAAAAAACATGGAAAACGTTTATTACGTCTACGCGTGTGGCACATTATATAAACGTACGTTGTATGTATGCAAAGGCGTGGTGCAATGCGGCGTTACACAAATACGGACGAGGTAATCAAACACGCGACGACGACTCCAGCTGATGAGGATGATCTCTACTGTCACGAGGCACTTCAGACGAACGCCAGGCTGATGCACGGCTCACCGTACGCCAGCACGCTTAACTACATGCATCCAGTGCAGCATCAACATTATCATCACCATCTTCAGCAGCAGCAGCAGTCAGCGCTTCATCTACAACGACTCGCAGTCCTCGGCGTCACAACTGGTCCGCCACCGGACATGCTACAACCCGCAACCGGCTGTGTCAGGTGATCGTGCACACGCTGTGAGAGACCGCACGTTCTCTCGTGACCGTATGTGACGTCACACTCATCATCATCATCATTATCTGCAGCAGCAGCAGCAGCACCTGGGCTTGCAGACGGCCGCCGATAGGCGCTGGCTGGACGTTACCACGATCGTCGGCATTGCCACGGACGAAGATGTCAGCACTGGTGCGACTGTTTCTGCGGGGTCCTACGCAATCAGAGGCAATGACGCTGACCGCCACAGCAGTGAAGCATGTGCGCCGGTCCAAGTCCCTGCAGACAGATGTCATGACGTGCTGGCAGCTGCCCCGGCAACGTCGGACCGTCTAACAGTTGAGCAGCACCAGCACACGACGTGCAGCGGCACCGCAGCCGCACGACCACCGACTGTCTGCCCCTCACACATGTACGAGAGCCCGCGATTCCAGTAATACCCGGTTTACACGATCAAGCTGGCTCGACGAGCTGCTAAATGTTAGCTGGACGAGCCAGCTCGATGTTTGCTCGATCGTGTAAACGGGGTGAAAGCCCAAAAAATTCGTGCTTGCGGCTGCCGTCCGTCCCCGGAAAAAACTACATCCCTAAAATTTGTATCGGACCTTCAGAAATATCAGTCCAGTTTTAGTAGGCCTATGGTTTCGATGTTTTGCTGAAAAATACTGTTTGTACATCTAGTCTGAAAAGTTGCAGTAAAAAGTTCTCGTGAGTGCTATTTGGCGTGTCAGTTTCTTCTTCTGAATTGTTCAGTAATAGTATTACATGACACGCCGTAATAAAAAAAATATGAATAATAAAAAATTCCGCCGCCCCGTCCCTAGTATTTTTTTGCCGGCTGCAATCGGAAGTACATGTTTTTAGGCTTAGCACTAAACGTACTGCGTTCAAAGCAATGAGCCTAAATGAAGTGAAATCAGAATAATGGACCTTTAGACGTAGGACCGCTAAAATCGTGGTAGGGAGTCTGGGGAGCGCCGCTGCCGCTGTTACAGTTCATTTCATTTTGTTCGATCTGTACGCGACCAATTAACACTTAAGCCACGCCGAGCTTGCGCGAATACTGTTTTGCGTTTTCACAACTTTCGGCTGCAGTAGTATGTGCTTCATAGAACAAACGACGTGTTGTAGACTGTAGTCCTCTAGCCTAAGCGATTTAAGCGTGGTTTAAGTACGATACCACACTGTCTGGAGTGGTATAATCTCGTAATGCGTACTCGCTCACCTACTCCAGCAGTGTTGTGAGTGATTACAGCCTAGGCCTACCAGCAGCCAACTGACAACAGTCAGTGTAATAATTAGCCTATCTCACTAGCCATAGACGAATTTATAGCCATGTTCAGCACTGGATGACTCCCAGGCTAGAGACGTTTGGCTTGTGGAAATTGATGAGCAAAAAAAGTTAACTAAAAAGTTGGTAACTAAAAGTTTAACTACATTTTAGTTAGCCCATTAGTTAACTAACATTAGTTTAACCAATCCAAAAAGTCCAAGTTACGAGAGTAGTATAACTTGAAAAAAATATTTACTAACGAAAAAGTTCGACAAGATTATTTTAGAAATATTCACTGCCAGTTTGCGAGACTCAGTCTTGAGTCAAGTGACATTCTGTTAGCAACAGAGTAATAATTTTGATTTAAGTGTTGATGATTGATGACTTTAAGATGATGTGACCCTCTATAACTGAACTGTGGAACTGTGTTGGATATGAGAAATATAAATTCATTTGCTTTTTTATTGCCGTACTATTTTTTGTAGTATTACCTCTCAGTAGATACTGTATGGCTTGGTGGTGTAACGGTAACGAGCCGGATGGTGACCGAAAGATCCCAGGATCGACTCCGAGCCGAGGCACTGTCAGGTAACAACCTTGGGTAAGTTGTTCACACACATGTGTCTCTGTCACCAAGCAGTATAATTTGGTACCGATCAAACAGCGGTGACGTTCTCTGGCTGGGAAGGTAACCGCACGACTGGTGGAAAGTAATGGCAGCCTACCACCGGGTTTATAACTACAGGGTGGCCCCCAAAAAACGGGGCCACTCTGTTATATAGCTTCTAACTTCAGAAATACTGCTTAGATCTACACGATTTTTTGCAGAAATCAAGGTCGTTTCATTCTCAACACGAAAACATAAATAATTGAAATTAATCATGTGCAACAGTGGCGCCACCTGGCGAATACGAGTTACTATTTCAAATGACGCAGCGTCATGGTGTCGGTCGGCGTGTCACGGATGGGCAAAACAAAAGTCGTCTTCGGCGAGCCGGGTGCCAAGATCGACAGCAAGTACTACTGCGACAATGTAATGGCACAAGGTCTGCTGCCCGACATCCACGCCAGATGCGGCCGATACAAGTGGACGCTGCAGCAAGACGGC
>Ga0209367_1012244_pt1 | contig 11251 bp, 9 predicted proteins | sample WorMetLIZISLAND2_FD_187412 | JGI IMG/M metagenome (GOLD analysis project Ga0209367, IMG submission 187412) | Marine gutless worms symbiont microbial communities from Max Planck institute for Marine Microbiology, Germany - Olavius geniculatus... ... | reverse complement strand
TGCCCTAGATAGGCAGCGGTGGGCAGCGATAGTAAGAATGGCGTCAGACACCAACGGGCATTGAGCCCACGGTTGTCGATGATGATGATGATGACGATGCTAACCGCACCGCAAGCCTACACTGTGGCGCCGTAAAAAAACAGCAAAGCTTTTGGCCGGTCGGCCGGCCGTTAGGTCGAGTCTTGGGTATGGCGTGTCTCTCTGTCGTCTGAAACGAATGTACTGTGGCTACACGGTACGTCGTAGAGGGTTAGTGGTGGTACCGTTGGATAATGTGATGACGAGTTCCTATAGGCTGTCAATAGTAACCATGAATCTATCTGCAGCTGTTTGGCCGCAATTTTGGATGCAGAGAATGCAGCCATATGCGTCGAATTACCGTATCGTATAATAGCGGTGATTGTAGCGTTCGATATAGCAGCGTCACTATAGTGCGTATTGAACGGTACGGTCAATCTGAAAATCGGGAAAAAAATCCGGGTGGTTGCCAAAGTTAGGGATAGGGCTAGAAATAGGGTTAGGGTTGGGGTTAGAGTCAATGTTAACCTGAATCGGTGTCCCTTCGGACTAGCGAGTGACCAGTCACCGCGTCAAAACATAGCACGTTCGTAACAGCTTTGCTATTAGAATTGAGCGAACACAAACCATATCCTACCAAACTGCATTGAACTGCATGAATGTCTAAAAGTTAAGGTCCACTTGCTTTTTCTGAACCATCCTGTATAATACCCGACAACGTCACAGGCGACATTGTTAATGGCATCGCAAACAACCGAGGCGCCCTCGGGCCTGCTGCATAAGAATCTGCGTACCAGCACGCGCAGTTGAGTTGATTTTCTCACGCTTCTCTATAGGCTACCGCTCCGGTGGTCATCATATCTTCGGGCCATCGGGGCGATACAACCGACGGGCGCCCGGCGAAGCAATTGTCATATAGATAGCTAGCTACCTGTCTATGTATACACGTCGTCTGAAATTACTGCCTCTTATATACGCTGTCGTTCGTCATAATAATTCGACTGTCACCGTAACGGATTGTCGCGGCGATGACATAGTACCTATACCATTGCTCATTTTATACTCCATGCCTAGATGTCGAAATAGATACTTTCACTGTAGCAAACCGCTTGACTATAAGGCGCCTACAGAGCGACGTAACTAAACTTGAACTGAACTGAACTGACACGGTATAGTTTTTGACGAACTGCATTGCAGGAGGCACCGTCTAACGGCGACGGTGGCCTGCGTGACTATACTCACGTACGCGTCAGCCAATGCAGGGGCCGTAACCAGGATGTGAAAAACGACGAGGCAGTGCGGTGGTGCATTATAGCTTTAAAATATAACATCTGGTGGCAATAATTTTAATCATTTTTTCTGATACATGAACTTATTAATTAGCAGTTCGGCAGCCCCCTTTTGTATCCACCACTGCCCTAAACCGCCGACTTAGCCGGCCGCTAGCCGTCAATTTTTCTGCTGCGTCGCCGGCGCCACGATAATCGCGGCTAAGCCGGGACTTTCGCCGCGAAAATGCTAATTCCGGCTTTAGGGATCTATTGCTAACTAAAAATTAATACTTTTTGTGGGGAGTCTCGGGGAAACCCCCAGAAGCTGAAAGATTTTCAAAATTCACTTAGCTGAAACTCGTTTCGTGATACAATTTTTGTAAGTGGTCTGAGAACGAGAGGCAAGTGCCTTTTTGTGCGAAAATGTAGCTACGGCCCTGCAATGACCAGTGGGCTTGTCCTGCTTGCCCGTTGGTCAGTTCGTCAAAACTAAGCCGTGTCAGTTCAGTTCGGTTACGTCGCTTTGTGCGCGATTTTATGCATTGTCGCTCCCAGTAGAACGACAGGCGCAAATCACTGCCTTTCTAGACACACAATAAATCAAATTTTTGAAAATTTTGAACAAAAATATCCCGCATACTATATGTATTTAGATAATGTCAGATAGCTAGTGATTTCTGTTTAAATCTTTTGGGCGTTTTGCCTGGTAATTGGTTAAGCCCGTATAGCCAAAGGAGTTCGATAGGTTCGATGGAATTCTGCCAATAACCGAAGCCGAGAAACATTGTGGAAAATAAAAATAACGAAAGACGTCACCACAAGATGCGATTTTTCAGCTAGAAGACGATGAAAATGCGCTTATGGCAGAAGCTTTGTCTTGGGCCCCACAAGGAAAAATTAGTATTATTCAGCGCTCTCCATGACCTCATAGCGGGATTCATGAAAAACGTGAAATGGGTCTTTTCATAGGAAAAAATCTGGCCGTACGGGATTTAATTACTTCTGTCTTACATCCAGTTTTGTCTTATGCTGCCGCCTCCGTCTCCATTCTCCATTTAAAGCCTGCAGTTTGCATGTCTTTCTCCAAAATTCTTTTCCATCTGTTCTGTGCAAACCCGTCAAAAAGGGGGGGAGAGAAAAGGTAGGCCTAAAGGGGGTAAGTTACCCTGGGACCCGCGACGTTTGGGGACCCGCCGTCGCTGAAGAATATAAAGTACACCAGAATGTGCCATTTTAAAAATAAAAATTCAAAAATTTTCTCCCCAGAGAGACCCCGCGAGAATGTTTTTCCGGCTTACGGTGGACCTGGTTTTGTGGTCTTCCTTTTTGTGGCTTTTTGGTGTCTACTGCTGGCCTATAACAGTGGTCATTTCATCAAATTAACAGAAACAGGCCTAATATCGTTTCTATTTCATCAATACTTGTATTGTGCCACAGTGCAAACAAGCTACAAAAAGGCTTTCTTGAAACATTTTTATTAATGTGGGATCTTGCTGACAGCAGTGCTTTACTGTTAAACCGCAACTAGGCAGGTGCGACATAATTGCGCATGCGCTGTCAGTCTACTTTCTCACGGTCTGACTCTGTATGCCCGCAGATATGAGTCTATCAATTCAAACGCCTTCTGCTTCATACTTGAGTGATGAATATATATTTTGGTGTCTTCTCACGGCAGGCTGCTTAAGCCTTTGTATTCGCGTCTATCTTAGCTCGATTTACTGTGTCGCAAATTGCTCAGATTCTACCGATGCTTTGAAAGGTCATTTGCCATTTTGTCTTAACCGAAAAGTCAACCTTGATTTTAATCCTGACGATAGCCCTAACTATGTGAGAAAGTTGTGTCTGTTCGCTATAAATGTTTATCGAACTAAAATGAACGATGCAGTGGTGTAAGATGCGACAGTTTTTACAGACTTATTCAAATGTGTTTTGTCATTTCGTACTTAGGCCTAAAAGTTTCTGTGCTTTCAGTTGCATTCTAACAAAAGTAGGGAGGTGCAAAATATTTAAAAAAAATTTATTTCATGACAATTCGTGTCATAAAGTGAGTGAGTAGGGTTTAACGTCCCGCTCGACACATGCCCGTGCCATAAAAACAAAAGTAGCACACCACTGAAGAGAACTACACTGTGTCTCAAAAAAAACATCCCCGACATTTTTGACTGTAATTTGAAAACCTATTATCTGATTTTGATAATTTTTGGTATGAATATTCACGACGAAACCTGTCATCAAATGACCACTCAGTTTCCCATCTCACCCAATGTATGTATGTTTCTGCACTACCTAGGGAAAGCAGATTAAGCGAAATATGTGTTGAAATAAACAGAAAACCAGGAAAAAACATCCCCGACATTATCGATCGTAACTTGAAAAAAGATTAGCTGATTTTAATAATTTTTGGCAGGAACATTTCTAACACAACTGGCTATTAAATAAGTGTTTAGTTTCCACCTCGTCCAACGTCTGCTTTTGCACTACCTGGGGAACTAGACCAAGCATAATACGTGTTAAAATAAATGAAAAAACGTCGATAACCTCCATCTATCCTAATTTGTGGGCCCCAACAGCCAGTCTATTACAAGGTTTGACTGTCATGCAGCAGCGTGTATAACAGATGAAGTTTAGGAATGTGTGTGAAGTCAAGAAGCGACTGGTACAGCCTGTATTGGTTTGGAGCAGAACTTTATCAATACTGCTGTCGATGAATGGAGAAAGCGTCTCCTTGCCTGTGTTCGCATAGTGGACAAACTCTTCAAGCAATTTTACTGCAGGCAGTTGAAAAATGGACAACTGGATGAAATGTCAGAGAAAGTGTCAAAAATGTGAACAAAAATGTGTTTTTATGCGTTATGTTAATTAAGCAATCATATCGCATTAGGTTAAAAAGTGATATTACGCTAGTTGTGTTTCCCCAGGTAGTGCAGAAATGAACGCTGGGTGAGGTGGGAAACTAAATGGTCGTTTGATGGCAAGTTTTGTCAAGAATATTCGTACTGGTCATTGGTTTTCAAGTTACAGTCGAAAATGTCGGGGATGTTTTTGTGAGATGCAGTGTATAGTAAACTACTGCAGCATAAAAGACAAGATGCAAACAGTTTTGTTTCAGTAAAACTTTAAAGCAAACAAAGAAATCAAACTAACATTTTAGGGTCCAAAAATAGAGAGACGAAGATTTACTTAGACACGAACGGCAACTGAAAACACATAATTTCAGTTAACATTATAATTGAAATTATGCATTGTAATTATAATTAACATTCAATCATAACAGAACCTGTAAGTTGCACTGAAATAAATTCTATTTGAATGCAGTACACTAAAAAGTGTCTGGCTTGATTAAATTAATGTTAAGTAACATACTAAAAGAAACCAACAGTTAGACAAAATATGACAATTTTTTTATTCAACAATTATCAATCATACACAAAAATGTTTACGAAAGTTTACGACGGTGCAAAAATCTATTATTGCTGTAAGCAAATAAACTGTAAGTGTGACAAGGCTGATAACACTTGTTTCTATTAAACCAGACATTTGTTTGTGCATATGATGATTATTATTATATCAATGTGATTGATTATAATCTATTAGCTGTTTTTTTTATTTTCTGCAATATGGACGACGTGCTATGAACGAACTTTTCAACCAAAGGTGTTCATACACACAAAATAAATCTAAAACAAAACTCGGTTCATAAAATTGTTTTTTTTGCTGAAATACGATTTCGGCAAACACTATTAAATTAAGTGTATTCCGAGATTTTAAAAAATAAAATATTTTCTAGCACTTGCTTTTACATGCACGGTACAATTATTTTCTTTAGTTACAGCAAAAAAATGAAACAAAACTGCTCAGTTTTTGATATGATTTGATTATATTTCTGTTTAACTTCACACGTGCACACAACGTGAGGTCTACAACGAAACGTCTGCAACATTTCTCACTCAATTGCACTATCTATGTACAATAAAAACATAATCGCTAGTATGTACATATCACAGTAATAAGTGAATATACAGATCTCTGCCAGTTTCTGCATGATATGTAAAGACCTGCCTGCATAGTAAAACCTGTCTGTCAAATACGTTCCTGTTATACAATCAAGGCATATCTGTCAGAACTGCCTGACTGTAAACGAACCATAAAACCTAGCATTATGCAGCCTAAAATGCGTTTACACCACGCCTGTAATAATACTCAAAAAACACATATGATATTAATCATTATGGATTACATTCTCGTTCTATTCCCGCCCCTGGCGGCGAAAATTCTGAAACAAAATACTATGGAACTAAAATTAACTGACGAAAATTTCTCTCTATTTTTCAGAAGCTATACCCGAACGCACTAGCGGGAAAGCAAGTCTGCATATACGTGCAGTGGCGTCATATCAGTAAATCGTTGGGGAGATGGGGGTCTCAGTAATCTTGGAGGTCTCTGCCTACGTAACGTATTGTTTTTGCAGCAGTAACACTGCTTCAAAGGCACAATTTACAGGGTAAGAGTTGAAATTTCAAATTCTTGGGGGTCTGTAGACTCCTCCAGCCCTCCCCACTAAACGACGCCCCTGTATACGCGTAACGATTAAAACGCAATGATAAAGTGAAAGTGAGTAAATCTAGGGACCAAAAACAGAACAGAAATTCATTGTAGCAGGCAGCCGTTCTCTGCACAATTAAATAACCATAAAGAAAATTTCATAGATGTTCAACATAATACAAAACTGGAAGTAATTAATCAAGTTATTCGTGTAAATAATGCAGTCGTACATTAGTGTTTATTATCAAATAAGCAAAAAGTGTGCAACCATATATAATGTGGACTTGGAGTCAAGCAGAAGATCATCAAATGCACAAAGGGCGTAAAAGCTCCAAGTTGGCGAAGACCAGTTAAAAATTTGTGACCACAAAAAATACAGACACCAAATTCGTGTATGCACTTCAAACTCAGTGGCAAATTCCAGAAAAGTGAAAGAGCGGCTGCTCCCTTCCCTTCACTGACCGGATACATCTTTAAAAAAGTAAAAAAAAATTTGCACAAAGCACATTATTTTTGCATAAATACCCCTCCCGAGACCTCGCCCTCTACCCTTTCACCACCCCCACTCTTTTTCCAATCTTTTGGATCCGCCACTGTTCTCACTATATTAGATGGTACAGAAAATTGACAAGCCCTATGTGCAATCTTAAAAAAACAAGTACACCTTTGTCAGCAAAAAAATAATAAAAGCATGGTTTCTAATGATCTGTCATTGTCAATGAAGCCTTACAAATGCAGCAATGACACTTAAGGCTTTTTTTGAAACAATGTACACAACTGCCTTTTTATATGGTACCACAAATCAGGAAATCGGTTGCTAAACATCTGTTTTTATTCTACTCAATATTGATAAAATAAATAAAAAAAACGCGACAGTGAGCAACAAAAGACTGAAAATAGACCAAAAAAACTCGCGACGTCGGATGTGAATTACAGTGCAAGGCATTTCCGTTTCCGATTTGAGCGCGCAGCGATCACGGGGACTATATCGACAAGGCACCACGATACACAGAACTGATCATACACTGGCAAAAATAGTTCCGATGGCGTAGAAAATACACATAATAGAGCGCTACAGTTTCCGGCGGTTTACGCAGTTCGACGACTGGAGCGGCCGCGTCGGAAATGGGACCAGCTTCCGCGATGACGTAAGCACCTGTGATGACGATGATGATGACGTCAAAGGGAAGACACCGGCTGATGACGTCACTGACGACGAATCCCCTGTCGATGATGTCACGGGGGAAACACCGTACGGAGCGATGCTATTGGCCAGCAGGCGAGCGACAAACTGCTGTGGTTCGTCGGTTGTGGAAGGTAATTCTGCACCGTAGCGACCTGTAGCGCAAAGCGACAAAACACAGTGTTCAATGTTGTCACATCTAGGGTTTTCTCACCAGATCTGCGTTGTGGGAGGTCGTCTGGGTTTCAGGGTATTTTAGCCAAATGTGTCATAATATATTTTTTTGGTTTTTTCATTGTTAGTTCTGGGTTTTTTCTTATAGTAAAAACCTAGGTGGTAATGTACAAACATGAAAGCAAATTCCAATACTGGGATTTTGTAGATTTTGTTTGGACAACACATTGCACAACAAAAAAACAGCTGTGTACAACATTTTGATGCAATAAGTACAATCAGCGAAAGCTGTGACGTAAACAGGCACACCGCGCGATGCACTAGCCCCGTGTCCGTGATCTGGTTGTGTAGATTGGTGTCTGGTTGAGGGCTAAGGAAACGGGAGATCAGCGCCGCCCAATGGGCCTTATAAGTCCGAAAGGAATTTTCACACGTTGTAGGCTACAGCATGACGTAGCACAAATCTACATCAAGCCAGTATAACAGTGTAACGTAGAGTCAGGCTTATAATATCTGCCTGTGAAATTATGCACCAACGAATGCAGGATCGAGGCCGATGTTCGACCTTTTCAACCGAGAGTCTTTTGACTGGCATCAAAAGCAGATATCGACAAGCCCTTTATGTAGGGGGGAGCAAAAGCATCGCATAGCCCCAAATGTAAGGGTCGTGACCCCTTTTATTGAACGAGACATAATGAAAAGGCACTCGATCGGTGATAAGTTAATCGTACACGCCTTACCAACGTTTCTATCAGCAGACAATGGGACGAGTGACGACGCCATAAAAATGACATTAGAGAGATTTCTTTTCACGAGGCGTCAACGGACCAACACGCACTATAATGAAGCTTCTTACGATAGGCGCCAGTATACGGACTGCAGACCTTAGAAGTGTATAATGTTCTCCTATTCACTGCAATGTAGCCCCATAGACAAGCGATTAAGAAGTCGTTCGTTGCCATGTTGAATAGGCTAATCACGGCAAAGCATTTACATTCACGGCGCCAACACAAGCATGGGGTGAAGACGTTCCCACAAATTAAGTAACTGAGGGCACAGCAACTAAACGCTGAATTGATAGTAACGTTACACGACATTTTACCGGGCGAATTATGCGCATAAATAGACTGTGTCCACAAAAAAGTGAGTCGCCATAGTTTTGTGGCATAACAAACGAAAACCTGCACCAAATTATAATAAATTTTTACACGTGGATGTGACATCTGGGCCTATTAGAGTCAGCAACGCAAAATTTTATAGAAATCTGTCTTTCTGTCTAAGCTGAATGAAATTTTCATTATTTTTTGAAGCGATTTCACAGATCTGCGTTTTCAACACGACTAAGGCCTACGTTTTATTTGCTGACATCATTTGTAGGAACAAAATGGTGTCAACGGAAGATCGATGTTTAATAAAAAAAATACTCAGAACTAAAAAAGATACGGTGCTAAAGATCAACGTCTGAATTTCCCAGACAAAAGTAGTCTGTCGCTTCTGTGAAATGTATGCCACACAAGATCAATACGACTGAATCCACAGACATAGCTGCATTTTAAAACTCTTGGCGTTCGGCAACGTTTTTTAAATTGATATCTCCGCAATGACAAAACAGATTTCTGTCGTTTCATGTGTGTACAATTTTTATTTAAATTGGTGCAGGTTCGCGCTTGTTATTGCAAAATCTTTCTTGGGGGGAGGGGGTTACTTTTGTTGTGAACACAGTGTATACGAAAAACCATAAGTAGTGGGAATGGACCATTCATACCTGCTAGTAGGGGAGCTCGTCGGAACAGCGCCATGTGAAGCTGGTCGATGTATCGGATAGCTTCCTCCACAACACGCACCTGCAACATCACACAACGTATCCATCCACCGTTATGTTCTGCATACAAACGAACTAGAAATTTGGGGCAATTTCAACGTCAGGCGGCCCGACTGAAAGAGTCTTAGTCCACAGCTGCTGATTCGCTAAGCCGTCGATTATGAATGTGGTAAAATTTTCCTTCCTCCAAAACCCCTCAACGGAAAAAAAATATAAAAATAGAATAAAAACAAGACAAAATGCATCCCGATACTACGAACAAGTGGCCTAAAACGCGCTTATCAGCAATATTATGTTACAAAGTAGCTGCAATATAACAACAGTCATGCAAAATATAAATTTAGGCCTACTTATCAACCAATCAATCGAACAAAAACGGTATATACTGCACTTCATACAAGGCCTGAATAGCAGCGCGTAGCAATTACTCACTTACTTACAGGTCAACTCTATTTGGCCATTTCTTCGTGGGTAAGCAGAATCAACAAGTATCAGCGAAAGCACATGGCGCGATGCACTAGCCTCGTATCCGGGGTCTGGCAGTGTAAACTGGTGTCTGATTGAAGAGGGAAGGAAATCTAATGCGGTGTTTACACGATCCAGCAAACGTCCAGCAATTCACGTGGATTTTGAATACATTTGCCGGAAGTTTGCTGGACGTTTGCTGGATCGTGTAGACACCCTATAAGCCTCTCTACAAAGTTAACGCAGAAATGCCCCGGACCCCACGTCCATCGAAATTTAACTTGCTGTCCAAGATCTCTCTGCGTGCAGAGGCTTCTATTCTTATACCTTGTGGGCGCATCCTGCGCCCAGTGAAAAATAGAGGAAAGTATTGTTAAAGCTGTAGATCAAACCTTTTCCCTAATTTATTACTGGCAATTAATACCCTTCACAAAAACCGAGTCCGAGGGGGTGATTTAAATCCGAAAGTGGGGGAACTGGCGCCCGATTTCGATTCCAGATTTGGGGAATAAAACCACTGTGTGTGTCTGCAGCGCCGTTCAGTAAGCAAGCAATCCGACACAGATTTGAATGAGCGCGGCGGTGATTACGTCATCGATTACGTCATCATCGGTTTCAGCGGCAACGACCGTTAAATTTTAAATTGTTTGCCTGGCATTCATTGTACGTCCGCCCGGACATTTAGTTGTCAACTTGTCACGCAGATTACAAGCACCCCCCACCGCGTCCGTTACACCTCGACTTTAGAGTGGGTGGGAATTTGTCCATCTGAATGGGTTGACAACGGCAAACTGCGACGTATTATTTACACTCTCGACGCGTACGCCAGGTGGCGCCAGTGTTACAAACAACATCTGGCAGCTAGCACTGCTGTGCGGCGCTTTAACTAGGTCAACTCAGCCTTCCATCCCTCCAGGGTAGATAAATCGCGTACGCCCGGCCGTCTTGGTTGGTCGTGTTCGGTCACTTGAGTGGCAGGTATAACACTGCGTGATCCCATATGGTAGGTGACACTCCGTAGTCAGCTGCTCTGGAACGTGTACACTCAATGGCGGACTGCAATTCCAATGATCCCGACATCCATCGTTCAACATGCTCCCCCGTTTCTACCATCTCGTGAAATTCACTACTTGTAATGTTATATTAAGAGTGGAACCAGGAATGAAATCTACCCAAAAAGTGCAGTCCAAAAGCAGACAAACACGGGACCCGAAAACGACTATAGTATGAAGTCCGAAAGCTTATAGGTTAGGCCTATATCATAGATGTAAAAAAACTTTCCAGAAAAAAAAATTTAAAAAAACGTTTAAAAACGTTGATAACAAACGTTAGCCTTAATTTGTTCAACTTCTTGCTTAAAACCTAATGCTGTAATTGCAGTACAGCTATAGAACTAAAGAAAGAGGTAAAAATTTTATTCAATTTCAATTCAACCGTGTAGTCATAAGACCACGTATCACTAGACTAAGTAAGTAAACTACCACCACTATAGTATATTAATTCGTTTATGTGGCTTTAAAAACCCTTCTCGACGTTCTCGGTAAAATTTTCAAATTTTGATGAACGTTTTTTTTTAAAAATAAAATACGTTGAGAAAATATAAAACGTTAAAAAACGTAAAAACGTAGCAAGAATAAAAAACGTAAAAAACGTTTTTTTTAAATCTATGGCCTATATAGGCCTAGGCTTATAGCTTGCACGACATGGCATTGTGACTATTCCTACACTTCTTTCATGTCTGCATGGTGGGGGGGGGCGTTACGTTCCATGTAGACC
>Ga0209367_1012243_pt1 | contig 11253 bp, 7 predicted proteins | sample WorMetLIZISLAND2_FD_187412 | JGI IMG/M metagenome (GOLD analysis project Ga0209367, IMG submission 187412) | Marine gutless worms symbiont microbial communities from Max Planck institute for Marine Microbiology, Germany - Olavius geniculatus... ... | reverse complement strand
GGTTAGTAGTTGGATGGATAACTGTCTGCAGTCAGATAAACGATCTTGATATGAAACCAGCCAGCTAGGTCGACTCAGCCTTCTACTCTTTCGTGAGATGGTAAAATGAGTATCTGCTTTCGGACTGGGTAGTTAACAATTGGCAACGGTGAATGTAGTGCTGTAGCTGCCAGTTTAGGTGGATCTGAGGTTCAGGCTGGTTGGCTTGGTTCAAAGGTTGGCAGCCACTCGGCATTCGTGCTACATTTGCTAAATGAACCAGGTGAACTCTTGCAGTGGCTATGCCATGATCAAAAGTCAGACCAGGCCATGCCCCATCAGGAGCATAGGCAGGGTGCTCATCTCCCATACGTTGGCCGTTGAGCCCGTAGGTGGATAGACCACTGAGTCCGTGATGCATGGCCAGTGCGATACCAGACCTACGGTTACTTTGCCAGCCACAGGGCATCACTGCCCTTTGGCCGGTATCAAAGTATACTGCTTGGTGAACAGAGGCACGTGTGTGAACAACTTGCCCAAAGTTGTTACCTGACAGTGCCCCGACTCGGAGTCGATCCTGGGACCTTTTGGTCACCAGTCTCGCTCATTACCATTACATCACCAAGCCATGATAGCAGCACCATAAACGTTGTTCTTCGCTATTACTGTTACTGTTACTGAGACGAACATGATTTTTTGATTGTGGCTGAAATAGGATTGTTGGATACAATTCATTATTGTGAAATGTATGCCACCGGCGGATTTGTGACACAGGCTCATTCTGACGACTTGGCATTGACTAAGAACAAGTTACACATGTAAGTACCTTTTAATAACTAAAACATTAATTAACACTTTAAAGCATCAGCATAATGTTTTTGGTTGTTGTATAAACGGGTCCGCAAATTACTCCAGATGAGCAGCTTAATAATATATGATGATCTAACATATCGCTGGTAGTTTGGATTAATTTATATACACATGCAGTGCATGACTCATGTTAGTTGCTGTAAGGATATTTTTGTACAGCCGGATTGTATTGCATATTTTGCAAGGTTCTATGTTCTTTGTATGGCTACGAGCAATGTAACATTGTTGTTATGCGCGAAAGCAGCTACTGCTTTCAGCGCTTCTCAGCCATCGCAATTCTGTCTGTCCGACTGTTCGTCCATCTGTCTGTCACACAGGTGGATCAGTGTGTTTTATAAAGGTTTAAACTTTCTGTAAAGGTTAAACTTTTTGTTCTGTTATTGTGTGTATGTGCAATTTTGCCTGCAAAGATCGTCCCCGAAATGACCTATATTGTGTCGGGTGGGACGTTAAACCCTACTCACTCACTCACTCAGTCAAAAACTATGCAAGCTAGGATCACCAAATCTTTACCGTCGGCTGCCTGGAAGACTCTAGTTTCAGGAACCCTAAAGCTTTTCCATAAATTATAAGGGGGTCACTCCAAACTAGGATGCTAAATGAGAGGGGGTGGGAAAAATTTGTGATTTTTGGCCAATAAGTCGCTGTATCTCAATAACGGTGCGAAATAGGGCCTAGGTTACTATTAATCATTAATAGGGATTCTTACACTGGCTTTCAACTGCCACCAAATTTAATGACCTTGGATGACCTTGAATGCTAAAATGGGGGTTTTATGGATTTTTTGGCGATTTCGGGCTGCGAGACACATTTTAAGAGCAAATTGCACCAAAACCAATTGAGATAGACATAGAAAAGCGGTGTATGACATTTTCAGCATTGACCGTAGATTTCAATGGTCCAAGTCTCGATTTTCTAGGTTTAAGAAAACCTGCGCACGAAGGCATCAAGGAGCGGTACCCCTGAAAGTAGATGTTTTATCATTGTTGGCCAGTCTTTCGTGAAAATGGTTGCAGATAGGCATAGGCATGCTACCTATCACAACAAGCACTAGTGACGAGCTTTTCAGTTGTATCAACATTGATGACTTTGAAATACCCCAAACTTTTGAAATATGGGGTTTTTATTGATTTTTGTGATCTTTGGCTGCAGCGCACACTCCAAGGATGAACTGCGACGAAATGGCTGTAGGTAGACTGACAGTTTGTGAACAACAACTGCTATAGGCTTTCGCGCGTCTCGTGAGCATTAGCTCAAATTTCTTGTTATTAATTTCCTTTAAACTACAATCAAAAAAATCAACTTCTCACCACTGTCTACTTGAGTGCAAAATTTTCAACTTTGGATCTATTCAAGTTGAAAAAGAAAGCATTGCTTATACTATCACACAACTCGACAAATGCTAGCATGCAACTAGAGACAGTGCTAATGCCGACCTGGCATTGTTGTTGGTAGTCGTTCGTGAGCAAAGTTCGTACTGTCTCCAGTCAGCATCGCTCGCTGTTCCACAGATCACATACAGCTCTTGTCAATAACATATGAACAAGTCCAAGGCGTAATATCCTGGCATCAATGACAAGGGAGATATCAAAATGTTATAAATTGACCCTAAACAGTTGTGGCAAACAATGTATTTCAACAACAGTGCGTAATAAACTTTAGCAAACCAAGAGGGCCAATTTTCGACAAACTCCTATGCTGGACTCCAAAAATCTCAGTAGAAATCAGACCTACACAAAAATTTAAGAAAAAATGCATTTTTCAAAAAATGCAAGAAAAAAACTCAGAAAAAAATATGACAGCATACAAGTTAAGTCAAAAAAACATTAAAAATGCATGGACTAATTATTAGAATATTTCATTTCTATATAACTTCTATTACAGTGTGAAAAAAATTTCATCATTGGCAGTCATGCGGAAACATCAGTTAATTTACCAGTGTTACATTGATCACCATTGGTAATGGTGAAAAGCAAATGACTGGTGCATTCATGTTCATATACTCTGAGTTGTGATTGGCTGCGAACTAAAAATTCTTGCAACTTACAAAAATCCTTTTTTAAAAACTTACAAAATTACCTCATGTTGCTGACTTAAAAAGAATCTAAAAATATCTTTGAAATTTTCTTGAAAAATTCCAAAAAACGTTCTGTGAATTCCACACTAAAGAGATTACGGTTATATTGCAGCTGATAATAAAGCATAACTTGCATCGTGGACAACACTGATGCATTGGAAGAATAACCAATCAGCATTTCAGAATGCCAAAAAGTCAAATGTTGCATTTCAAAGAAAACTGGCTGTAAAAATTTTACTTCAGCAGTTTGGCACTATTCTTCAAATGCGGCACTGAATTTTCCAGTTTGGCAGTGACAGACAATTTTGGCATTAACTTGACAGCAGCAGATGATTTTATTACAGATAAAGTTGTTGAAAATGGGGCATTTTTGTAAGTAAAATACACCACATTTGGTATTTTTTTAAGCCAATAACAGCTAGCAACCCAATGCACCGATGGAATCCATTGGTCAGTGAAAAAAACAACGCAGAGATGCTGACACGTCGAGTCGTGAGGACGTCAGTGTTTGTAAACCGAGACACTTCAGAGCCGATATTCAACCACTCAGAATCATCATCATCATCAACATCAGCGTCGTCGTCGTCTATGTCGGCGTCGGAACTGTCGGCTTGACTAGTAGTAACTTCTGTCTCCTCCATCCCTAACACCAGCAACAGACTTGTATTGAGCAGATTCTTTTCCAAAGTTTTCACTTGTTATGCTTGCCAGATTAGACTAGAGTCCAATCCACTGTCCAAACAAAAATGCAGCAGTCAAAGACAAACTTCATATCATATAAAAAAGCACAAAATGAACCAAATTTTTTTCACCTCTATCTCTGGGTGCATAGCAGTAGCTAATAACCTAAGAGTGTTGCGCTTTACTGTCATTTGTCAGAAATCTAGATCCAGATCTGGACTGTCACCTAAATCTAACAAAGTATTCAGCACCCTTGAAAAATCCTCACATCATTAGAGAGGAGAAATTGGGTTAAAGAATGCTCTCTAAAAACCCACAGATTTGTATCTCCAGCAAACAGGCATTGTTCTTTTCAAAAACGTTAAACGTATTCAATACCTGTTCAGTACTTTAATACTTATTTTAGACATTTTGCACACAACAAAATCTGCTGACTGTGGTAAAAACTAAAGGAAATAAGTGAAACAAAATGCTACCTCCATCGAAATCGGGTGCATCGGGTGTAAGGTACAAAACATCGACATCATCAGTATCACTGACATCATCAGCAGCAGCACTGAAAGATTGCTCATTGGTAGTTAGACTAAAACTACAACCATAGTCATCACACACATCACACATATTCATGTCTGCCTGTTGTATTCTGCGTTTATGGGCAGGTTTACATTTTCATCAACTCCATCTTGCTCGTTCCTGTGCCAGATCCTTGAGTTGTGGATAATCAATGTTCCCTTCACTTGTCTCCTGTAACCAACTCGGTAACATTTCCTTCGGTCTCCCTCTTCCCTTCTTCCCTGGCAGTCGTCCTTCTAATACTGTTCTGTGCAACACATGGCCCAACCACCTCTTCTGTCTATTTCTCAATGTATCCAGGAGTTCCCTTCTTGCTTCAACTGTTCTTAGCACCACATCATCAAGAAAGTGACAAAAAATCATGCCCCTATAAGTTCTGTCCATATCTTTGCTAAATACTGATTGATTTTTGCAACTCTTTTATTGGCACATTCTGTGCAAAATTTGCCATGAACATACACTGTCACTGAAGCAACATTCACACTACACGCAAAGTCCGCACATACTACGCACATATGAAAATGCTACGCAGGGGCGAACAAAAAGCGGATCCGTGGCATATCCGCGCAGCATCGCGCATCTGCCGCATGTCCACTGCAGCCATGAATCTGCGGCAAATACGCAGGTTTAAATATGGATACACACATCACATGTCTGCAGTCTGCTCAGCTCAGTGGATCCGCCCAAATCGAGTTTGATTTGAGCGAACAGCGTAAGCGTATACACGCTGTGTGCGAATGCGTTGCTACAAATCAGCGTGATCGATTAAAGCGTATCCGTAGTGGATCTGCGTGGACTACGTGCAGCTGGACAAATACGTGCAGACTCTGTGCATACTGTGAACGCCGCTTGACACACAGTACACAAGCTAACTCGTTCAATAATCAAACTATTCTACGTTCTAGTAGATAACTTCCAGGCTAAATGATTCCAGTCTCAAGTACTCAACTCCCAATAATTCTCTAAGCTCTGTATTATTACGTGTCAGCTATCCTAACAGCCTGCATTACAAGTGTTGTCCATCCATCTATCTGTCTATCTGTCCTATATGAGCTCATAACACAAAGATGCAGAAAACAGCAACTGGCATGAACGTCTCCTCAGAGCAGGAGTAGCTGCTGTGTCCATTTTCAGTCTAAAAAGTCTGTATAAACTCATCTCTGTATAGTGTAGTGTATGGTATAACTACATCGTGTCCCTCAAAAAACGTCTCACTTTGTCATTTTAAATACCTTCACTAAATATTAACCGATTTTCAAAATTCTTTCACTGCCACATACTATGGACAATAAAGTGGTGGTTACTAAATATCTCACCACACTTTAACTGTGTTGCTACACTACCACGTAAAACATAAATTTTCAAAAATCACTAAAATTACTATAATACATATGTAAAAAACATCTTCTAAAACAATTTATTACTAATTTTCACACAAAAATTAAATTATGTTTAGTTTTACATACATTTCTAATGTTTGCAAACAAAAAAATTATATTGGCTTAAATAATAATTTTTAATGCACTGATAATACACCGGTGATGTAATGTGCCATTTAGCAGTGAAGATAAGGCTCTAATTAAGAACTTGTACTGGTTCAAAAAAATACAGTTTTCAGAGAATATTGGCAGAACTATTGAAGATAAACTGCAACATGGAAAGAGTGGGAATGTCACTAACAGAGATTTGAAAAACGTGCAGCACCAACCAAAGGCATAAGACCGGCAGACTGAAGCATACATGTACTGAAGAGAACGTGATCATTGTGGATGAAATGGTAGGCTTGCTAAACCACAAAGGCCAGAAACAAACATGTCGTTCAATACGCCATATATCCAAAGAAACAGATCCAACAAAGTGTAGAATTGTACAGATCATTCACTGCATTTTTGGTCAGAAATGGATTTTGTTTACCAACACACTTGCTGTCTACTGCTGTTAGTTTTTCTTCCATTCACATTTCACAAAATAGTGTAGCAACAGAGTAAACGTGTGGCAGAATATTTAATAATCACTTTATTGCTAATTGTCCACAGAATGCACCAGTGAGAAAATTTCGAAAATCGGCCAATATTTGAGAAAGATATACAGAGTGGGTTATAAAAAAACTGTCCCCTATATTATTCTGCTTAAAATGCTACCGCATTTGTTTATATGTTCAAAATGACACACACCCTATAAATTGCTCGTCTGTTCTGCACATATTGATGTCAGAACCTAATGCGTATGTCAAAATGTTATTAACAAATAATACAATAGAATCAAAGCACCCCAACTTTATTATATCACAATGGTGAAACACAAATGAAAATACGTGCTTGTGTATATGTCTAAGTAAAACAGCAAAAATTTCATAAAGCAACAAGACAGTCAAGTAAACAACTGTTCAATGTGCCCTCCGTGAACTTTAACTACAGTTTTCAATCTCGGTCGCTACTGACCAATGGCTTTGTTGATCAGTTGTAGATCGAGACTGGCCCAGCAGGTATGCACTCTACCTTTGAGATCCTCCAAACCCACGATCGGAACTCTGTACACATCTTGCTGCAGAGCACCCCAGACAGCATAATTGACAGGGTTTATGTCCGAACTGTTCGGCAGCCAGACAGAAGGCTCGATGAAGTTGGGTACGTTCTGCTGCAGAAACTCGACCGTTAACTTCATAATGATGTTACACTGTTTTCCCCCATTGTGTTTCCTGTAGAGTTGGGTTGATTTAATTTATTTTATCTCATTACAAATTATTCACAAATATTTGCACAAAATTTGCACAAGTTACTCAGAATTGATTATATTTCAACATGCGTTATTCACTTTAAATGTACATTACTCTTGGAAGACATAATTAGCTAACATGTAGGAGGCAGTTTTTTATGGCCCACTCTGTATACAATCACAAAGTGGGACGTTTTCTGGGGACACAGTGTAGAATGGGACAACTACACAATCAGTCACAGAAAGTGAGCATACTACATGACACCATCCAGTGTCTTTATTTGTTAAACATTTGTTGACTTTGATCAACCTTTTAGTGCTGCCGATGACTGTCTCATGCCCAATCTTGATGCGAAGTTTAATGGCAGGAGTCTGTGGCTGGGAATCAGAACCATCGCCACTAGTTGACTGATCTGCAGATTCTGATATAGCACAACAATCCATCCATCACTCAATCACCAAAACCACCAGCAGGACTGAGTGGTTGATTGATTTGAATTAAACTACTGGGGCCTAATTTACAAAACATCGAATAACAATCGTATTTATTATTATAAAGTCGTCGCAACTTCGTTGTATTGTTATCATAAATCAACAAGTTACAATGTCGTAAGATTGTCACAAAAACTTCGTATCCAAATTCTGAAAGCTGATTTTATGAGTTTATAACTTTCTCGCAATTTTCTCGTAACTCTGTAGTCGATAAAATTAGCCAGCCAATCAGCCACCGTTATGTTGATCTCAACTATGACCTCAAACAATCACGATGCAGTGTCACTGAGTGTGGCAGAGCAAAGCGCTACATGCCAATCATCTGCTTAAGCCATTGCCAATGGTTACCAATGTAAACAACAACAAATAAACTGATTTTATGATGATTTTGCTGCCTAATGTTACCGCAAACAAAATTTATACGTATTATAACACTATGTGAAAATAATATACTAATAAAGAATCAAAATAATTTTTGCATGCGTGCTTGACGTTTTCATACAACACCTAATAAGCTGTCGTACATTTTCTCGTAAATTTGTCATAACTTTCTCGTACAATTTTTTGTAAATCATGTTTTATCGCAAAGTTGTCATAAACCTTCCGTATGTCGTAACACTGTCGTAAATTTGTCTTACAATGTTTTGTAAATTTGGCCCCTGTTTAGTGTCTACTGCTGTTTCCAACTACAGCACCAATATATATCACACGATCAATCAATCGATCCTTGGGTCAGAGAGCAAAACCTTCCCGCTACATGGCTCAGATATTTGCAGTCTGCCAGCTAGTATCATCACTGTTATAATTATCACAGCAGAAACCACAAAAACAAGGCTTCACACAAGATGCATTTTCTACTAGATAAGTGAGTAAGTGAGTAGGGTTTAACATCCCGCCCGACAAAGTATAAATCATTTTAAAAATGGTACTGCAGGCTATCACTTGCACTAGAACGAACAACAACAATTAACAACATGATTTGATAACAAAGATCATAGCACAAACTAAATACAAAATGTACAACACCATCTGTCACAGCAGAGTGGCAACAAACTGACCTGGCAAAGTTCTTGTCTTTGTTTTTCTCTTGCCCATCAGCAGCAGCACAAGCAGACCTACACAATGCATACACCCACACAACTAGTGATTGCAAACACGAGACTGATTTCTCAAACCCAGGATCCAGGTTTAAGCAATCTGTAATCCTAGGATCCCGTTTCCCAGATTAAGCTTACCGATAAGTCAATACTTAGTATCCTTATAGCAACCGTATAAGATTTAATTCATTTAAAAAGTACAGTAGGCGCCTACTGGTAAGTATATCCAAACTCTAAGGAGTGACTATAACTGTCAAAATGCAAATTACAGTGTACAGTAGTAGCAGTGTATTGCAAAAATTAAATATCAGATGGCTAGAATCTTGTTATTTTACCATCTAACAGTCAAAAAATCCCAAGTCTCGCGATTGAAAAACCGCCAATTCCGGTGTCATGAGCTCAGCTTACCGATGGGCTAAGTTTACCACAGAGTACTACTGTGCATGCGCAACCTACTTACATGTCAAGTAGGTAAACATGGCCCATGTAAGGTGGGTTCAGTTTACCAAGCGGGCTGACTTTAACACGAGATGAATTAATGATATTATCTATGTAATCAATAGACCATAAACTCCAGAGTCCAGATTAGTTTTCTTTTATTAGGCCGCCCGGAACGGTAGTTCCTGGAAAACCTTATGTTTTGCAACAGTTTTTCTTTATTCTTTTTTTATCAAAAGATCTCTGTGGTAAGTGGGCCGATCTCCGCAAAATTTTGCCACATGGTCGGAAGAGCGGTTTCAGCGGAATGATGTTTAGAGTAGGCAGACTGCTGGGGATTAAGAAGATTATTAGATCATGATAGGTGGGTGGTTAATCAAGATGTTAAAACACGCTCAGTTATTTTAGAGATGAGACACAGGATGGAGATAGAGAGAGAGAGAGAGGTTTATTTGCCAGAGGGCGGTAGTTTGACAGATCTTCAGTGTTTAAGGTAGGTTTTTTAAGTAGAGAGAGATACAACAGATTCTTTTAGAGTAGAGTAAAAATTACCAGAGCTAAAAAAGAGGTTGAAAATATTAGTGATCGCAGGAATAAGAACAGAAGAACATTCTTTAAGAAGCCAGGTAGGTATTGGTTCTGAGTCATTGCTTGTTTGGACAACTGGACATGCTTGGATATTTCAGATTCTGTAGCAGACTTGAAAATCGAGAAGTCTGGAGGTGTAGCCCTGGGAAAAGGTGAGTGTTAAAAAATAAAACTTCACCAAATGTGTACCAAACTTTGAGGTAAATCTGAACAAGACGCAAGAAAAACTTTTTTATTTGTAAACAACATAGAATACACGTACACGTAGAATATATATAACGTGATTACTAGAGAAGTGCGGATTTTTTTTGTTTTTAGTTAAATTTATCATCAATCCAGATCTGAGTATTTAGCACTTTGCCAAAATTAAATAAATTAAAAACTTTTTACATCTGTAAAATTGTCATTATTGCTATTATTACTGGGCCTGGCATTTTGACAATGAATTTTCTTATATTTGTTACGTACATACACTTTTAAAACTAAAGTCCACTTTTATTCGTCGCCATGGTAAATGTTGCTTTATATCAACATCCGGTTGTTCTTTAGTTGCGAAAATAGCAGCTATGGCAATTACTGTGGAGGAATGCTTTCGATTGGCATTTGAGGAGAAAATACGAATGTAAGTTGTACAAAGTTTGAGTTTGAGACAAAATCTGCGGTGGTGTAGCCTAAGTTTGGTAGTTGGTGTGGTATAAGCCTTCTCCAATCTAGCCTAGTAATAAGTCGCCTTTTATATAGCGAACGTACAATACAGACTACTAAAGGGGATGTCAGACGAACGACAAAATTGGCCGACTTTTGTGGGCGTGGTTGAGTTGCCTGACAAAATCGGCCGACAAAATCGGTGAACCATGACACACGGCCGATATTTTTGCCTGCTACTTCATACGTTATCAGCTAGCACAACAGCCGAATACAGACCACAAAATAATACTTGCACCACTTTTTTCTGCATCTAATGAACGAAAATAATAACAAACACAATAAATAACTAAAATAAATATTCATCTTCCGTTGTAAACAATTACCATGGCAACATAAACGAAATTTGTTGTCCGATATATAAAAAGTCGGCCGACAAAATCGTCGAAGATAGAACATGCTCTATCTTGGTCAACAAAATCGGGCATTTTTGCATGACACACGACAGATTTTGTCGGGCGATTTTGTCGGCAAATAAAATCAGCTGATTTTGTCGATCGTCTGACATCCCCTAAAGTTAATCTGATCTGCACACTGCACAGGTACTGAATATTCAGTTTGACATCAGCTATTGTATAAAAGAATTGTAGCCTATATCGAGAATACATTGTCACACGGTGTCCATTCAATTCAGCGTATTTCATTTTGCCCAGTTAGAAAAATGCCATTAAATTTTTAGTGTGCAAATTTACAGACATTTTAAAGAAATATGTGGCAATGCAAGACACTGAAAGTAAGACTGCATAATTTCTTGAAGTTCCATAATTTGTTATGTGTGAGAATTGACGGTGCCATTTTGACTCAACTGATTGAAAGCTAGCAAGAATATCCTGGCATTCATTTTATTTCTTCTTAACGAATTTTTTATTTTTATTTAGTTTGGGGTTATATGCACCAGGTTTTCACAGCTAAGGAGATCCAGGTCAAGTGGTTGTATATTTACCATCGCTACCTCTACCCCCTTTCATCCATCCAAAAGCTTTGATTTGCATGAATCTCATAGGTCGTCCTATTGAGACTGGGGGGGTCTGAACCCCT
>Ga0209367_1012242_pt1 | contig 11254 bp, 9 predicted proteins | sample WorMetLIZISLAND2_FD_187412 | JGI IMG/M metagenome (GOLD analysis project Ga0209367, IMG submission 187412) | Marine gutless worms symbiont microbial communities from Max Planck institute for Marine Microbiology, Germany - Olavius geniculatus... ... | reverse complement strand
AATTTCTTACGTGACTAAAGTCAATATTTGAATACAGCAGTTAAATATTCTTTGTTATTGCCACTGGAAATTGAACTGTGCAAAAAAGTATTACCCTCGGCACTGCGGTCCATAAAAAACATGCCAGTTTTATTTTTTGAATAGCTTCGTGAAACATTGGCCGATTTTAATAAATTTTGGCAGGCAATATTAGAAAGAAACTTGACACATGTGTCTTTAGTTTTGGCCACCTCGCTCTAAGGTTGTTGCTACACTACCTTGTGAAATGCACGTAGTTTGACCATTGACAACAATGAATTCATACTGGGTAGTGCATGCGTCAGCTCAGAAAATTACTGAAACCACAAAATCACTGAAAATCTGTTGTTTCGTCTTTATTTTAAAATTGTAAGTCGACAAACTGAAATGATACATCAACGGCGAGTGGGCCACTTGAGTCATGCAGTTACTGAACGTGCTGTTGGCAAATGGTGTCAACGTCTACTGCTTGCATTTGTGCTGCAGGTGGACATTTTGAGCACATGCTAAAATGAAAATGATGTACGTGACACATGTGACTTTTTGAGTGATAATAATTATTGTCAATTGCGTTTGTCGGTATTCAGTTAATAATTTCTGAGGCGATGCATACGCTACCTAGTAGGAATTCATTGATGTCAATGGCCAAACTGTGACCACTGCATTTCACACGGTAGTGTAGCGACAACCTTAGAGCGAGGTGGCCAAAACTAAAGACACATGCGTCAAGCTTCTTTCTAATATTGCCTGCCAAAATTTATTAAAATCGGCCAATGTTTCACGAAGCTATTCAAAAAATAAAACTGGCATGTTTTTTATGGACCGCAGTGCCGAGGGTAATACTTTTTTGCACAGTTCAATTTCCAGTGGCAATAACAAAGAATATTCAACTGCTGTATTCACATATTGACTTTAGTCACGTAAGAAATTTCTTTCGGAACATTTTGCTGAAAACCACATGACTCTATGATGTACGGTTGCAAAATTATGGCGTCATTAACTTTGTGCAGTTTTTTTGGACCACCCTGTAATTATGAAATTTCGCTCAATAGTTAGTTTTATAAAAATCAGTGATTTCAATCAGCAATTGTGAATAACAGCTAATGGTGTTCACTGCCAAAAATGTATCTTCTTCTTTAATAGCAAATTATTCAGTTAATAAGTTAGATGCACTTAGATACAGTTATTGAGTGTTTTAACCGAGCCTAATGAACAAACTAAAATGGTCGGAAAGCAGAATCTCAGCTGCTTGTCACAATATATATTTTAGAAATTGAAATTTTCTTAATTGTTGAGGTATTTAACAACTGATCATGTAACAAATTGTTAATTACCGCAGCTCCAATAAGATGCAAGTTTGCCATAGTTGAACGATATAAAAAAGATGACCAATTCCGTTGTCAAGAATGAAAATTGTTCTATGTCGAATGGCAAAAATTGGTTCATTTTTGCACGACATAAAACAAATTTTTGTCTGCCAATTTTGTTGGATCACTTTATGCCATCCCCCCATTAAAAATGCACATTGCACATTCTACTTTAGCATGCTCGATACTACATACCAAACCGAAACTTTGATACATTTTAGGACAACAGTTACTATTGCTATTAGCACAGACTGTTAACAGGTCTACTTTGCCGAAATTACAATGTTAACTCTATATTTACCTTGCTGAGCGCGGCTGGACTCGGTGGCGGGGGTCTCTGGGGTGGCACCTTGCCACTGAGTGATCCAATCGATGATGTCCTGGACTGCAGAGCTTCCCTGCTGCGCTGAGTCGTCAGTGGCGAGGTACCGGCTTTCGCTGGTCCTGGTACCGGACTTTCAGTCACTGACGAAGACCTGTAACGAGCAGCGATGAGGTCAGCTGACACGAAGCGCAGCTACCGAGTGATGGAGTAGACAGTAATAATTTCACGATCTACTATTCGTCACAACTGTGGAAGCTATACTTCTGTATGGTTGTGAAACATGGACGCTATCCGCAAGGGACAAGTCCAGACTAGATGGCTGCTACAGTCGTTTGCTGAGGATGGTCATGAACATTACATGGATGGATAAAATGATGAATGAGGACCTCTATGGTAACCTACCGAGGATATCAAATAAGATCCGGGAAAGAAGACTTCGACTTGCAGGGCACTGTGTGAGACATAGCGAGCTAAAAGTGAGCAACCTGGTACTCTGGGAACCAACCCAAGGAAAGTTCAACAGAGGGAGTCAGAGACTGACGTATGTAGACAGGCTCAGGAAGGATACGGGACTTCAGACTACAGCGGAGCTGAAGACACTAATGAAGGACAAGTGCGTGTGGCGTGCCATTGCCCGAGGAGACTCGACCTGATGATGATGATGATGTCTCCTATCTCTCGCTGCAGTGTCTGGAGTGTTATAACCGCCTATAATCTCACTCCGCTAAAGCATGATGACCAAAACGTGACTTAGGTCTGTGTATACGGCAACCATTCTCAACAGAACTCATCATCAATCAGTCAAAAGATTGTATGTTTTGAAATGGTATACATTTGCATAATACACTGTCGACCACGTTTAAAACTATACGCGGTCATAACGACAGGTTGGCGTAAAAGGTTGTGTCACAAATGTATGACTAATACCTTACATCATCAATAATAAAACACTCAGCGTCCACTGAAAACCATACTTTGTTTTTGGCGATCTTCAGAAATGGCAACAGTAAATAAAAAATCCTACAAAAATTCTTTTCTGCATATATATATATATATATATATATATATATATATATATATATATATATATATATATATATATATGCATATATATGCATATATAAAGAACCGTGTCAAACTATATGTTCTGTTCGTTAAGCCGAGTGCTAAATAAAATACAGACAGTAATCAATAAAATTTCATGCCAATAAGCAAATTAACCAGAAGATCTTTTGCTAACAGATCATGCACATCATCTAAGTTCTCAGCAGATACTATTGCTGTAGATACATTATAAAATGCTTCTTAAGTACAAACTGCTGCCAGCTTTAATGACTTGCTGCTTAAATTACACGTCAACAAACTTCACAATATTCCCACTGACTAGAGATGCTGGTTTATAGCGGAAAATTTTCTTAAAATATGCAGAACTTTTTGATGCAAAATATGCGGGAAAATATGCAGTGCATATATGCGACATATATGCCGCATATGCCGCATATGAGCGGCATATTTTTCCGCATATTTCCGGCACATGCAACTTCGAGTGACAGAGAATCATAATCATGATCATTAATAGGCCTTTTCTGCACAGTTTTGAGATATTCGACTTCCATTTATTCAATGTCTAATTGCAAATACCAGTAATCATTTGCCGTCAAAATATTTAGCAATCTTAAAACAATGTTGGACAAGGAAAATGCTGAAAAATGCGATCGCATATGCAGAAATATGCGGCATATGTGCAAATTTTTGGATATGCAGCATAATTTTTGCATATGCGATTTTAAAAAATGCCATTAAATGTGGAAAATTATGCGATATGCGAGTTTTGGCAAAATATGTGATCACATATTCGCATATAACGAGGATCCCTAACTGACAATAGTTTTCCAGAGCTTGCAAATACATTTTAAAATGCTACCAAAGTTCAAACTGTCAGCAGCTATGCTTGTTTAGCTGAGAAAATCGAAGCAAAAGTTGACACTCACGCCAGCTGGGCATCAGGTCTCGACACGGTGACGGCAGATGAGCCTCGCTGTGACACTGCCTGGTCAGCTTCAGTCCTCGGCATCGCCATAGCAACCGCTGCCGAAGCCATCATCAGCTGTCGGCTGGCAATGCTCTCTGGGTCATAGAGAAAATGCTCCGGCGACGACGACTGACATACAGCAAACACAGCGCTACTAAGTAAGTAAGTAAGTAAGTACGTAAGTAAATGATTTATAAAGCGCCAAAGTCTCAGAAAGAATCAGGGCGCATAGGATGTTGGACGCTAGGTGGCAGAAAAGGCTGACTGAAAGTAATGGGTCTCTAAGTGACATCTGAATGTAGCCAAGGTTTGACATTGACGAATTTGAGGAGTTAAGGAGTTCCAAATTCTCGGAGCAGAGACACGAAAGGAACGAGAACCAAAGGATAAGTTATAAGTTAAAGAAAGATGTTAATGAGAAAAACAAGGTGAACAATATGAAGACAGATGGCAGATAAATTGACAGAAAAAAGCATTTACACTGATCTAAAGATTGAAGTGGATGGCAAACATTACAAAGGGACAGCAATAAACCTAGTGTATAAAAGCAGGTCACTGAAAAAGGCATCAAGTGAGTGAGTGAGTAGGGTTCAACGTCCCACCCGACACAGTATAGGTCATTTCGGAGACACCTTTCCAGGCAATGCATATAGTGTTGGGAAGTCTTGCGCAGTGTAGATAGGCCTTAAGGTTGCTATGTAGACTTGCCACGTGTAACTGGGCGCTGATTGGCCAGAATGAGGTCACGTGACCTCTTTAGCTAGAGTTGATTAATGGATGCAGTCAGATCAGCGTGCGCGATTTATTGTCTGGCAGTTTTTGGATATTAAACGACGTATTCGTGTTTATTGAACACCTATAGTCGCCACAATAGGCATAATAATGGAACAGCAAGTTTAACTTTTACAATAGACATATGTAACATAAACAGGGTTCCCACTCTTTTATTGACAAAAAATCCGGGACTTCTCCAGGACTTTCAATTACCCAGAGGAAAAATCCTCCAAAACCTCTTTGTAACCCACAAATGTTTAAATATAACGTACGGGCAGCACAAATTTAAAAGCAGTGGACCACAAGAAATCTGCGAGCGAAAAGAGCAGAAAAAATGACTTCTATTTCAGCCTACGAAAAGATGCCTGATTTTAAGGATATTTTCCCAGGACTTTCCAGGTCCTGGAAATTTCAATAAAAAAAATCCCAAACTTTCCAGGATCTTCCAGGAGGCGTGGGAACCCTGCATAAGACATAGAAACGACCTAAACCTAAAATTGTAAGAACTCGCTATTATAACGGCAGTTCTAATAATCTTTGATGTTATCATCCTGAAAAAAACACATCTGTACTGGTAAATAACCCACGTGCTAATACAACGGGATATAGAAATGCTGCCACGTGAATACATACAGTGACGCTCAACACTGTGCAACCACAAAATCATTTATTTAAAGCATCATCGTCATCATTTCTGGCAAGCACCACTAAGGGCACGTTGCACCAACGTCGTTCAACTTTGAACCCGGGTCAAATCTGAATTTGAACCTAGTTCAGCTGTAAATTGTGTTGCACCAAAGCGGTTCAAGCGTTGATCTTCGTTCAATTCTGAACTGCCATCTGACCACCGATCAAATTTTGATCTCGGTTCAACTCGCGGTTACACATGCGCACTAGGCAATAAATAATTGCCTTGATACTATTGCTGCAAAAAATTGTCCGATTCGAATCTTGTCCAAAAAACTTCCTCGTATCGAATTATAAGACTTTCAACGCAATTATACTGATGACCTTGATATGTTAGATTTCTACTATATTCGTCTTTTGTTCTCTCTGTGCTCGATAAATTAACAAATAGATGAATAAATCACATTTTTGGTGGCGATGTTTCGTTGTTACAGTAAACATATGAACGAACCCTAACCACAGCAACAAAAACTCATTTGTATCAATTTATAAGACCTCCAATTTAATTATGCTTGTGATCTGGATATGCTAGATTTGTGCTATATCGATTTTCTGAGGCGTTTTTGCTGGATAAATTAATTGATGGATAAATAAACAGCATTCTAGAGTGCCGATGCGCCGTCCGTTGCTTCGCCGTAGCTACGGTAAACATATATCTTGACAACGGACGTAGAATAATTAATGAGTAACACAAAATGCGTATTTTGAACATTTTCGGAACTTTAGTATGCAACTGTTAATGCGAAAATTGTGTGATAACTTCAGGGAAGCTTAAAATTCGAACAAATTACTGCCAATCAGTGCTGGACTGTTTCGTAAGCATTAGCATTAGCACAGGTGATTGTGACGTCACTGTGATTGGCCTACGGGCCGAACGTGGTTGACCAATCAGAGTCGTCCATGGTATAACCATGGCCGTTCAACTGAACGGGATCAGCTGATCCAAATTCAACTTGGTGCAACATAATTCAGCGTGAACTCGGTTCAACTCTTGATCTAGGTTCAGCTGAACCAAGATCATGAACCACGTTGGTGCAACTCGCCCTAAGAGTGCGTAGTGCCAAACGTAGACATCAATCTCCAGAGTGGACGGTTCTGAGCCAGGTCAACTGCGTCATCCATATTGAGGTCGCTGGATTTCAGATCCTGCTGAATGGTTTTCATCCATGTAATACGAGGACGTCCCAGTGGTCTCGTCCAGTTTCCTGCGGGGGAAGCTGTTAAGATCTGTTTTGCATCTGTTTCATCAGGCATTTTAAAGCAGCATTCGAAAAATCAATTCTATGCAAAAGGCTTTTCCACCACAAAGCTGAAGCAAACTACAAACAGCTTCTGGCACGGAGAAAACATAGAATTACCAGTCTACAGCAGCATGAAATCCCTCTCGATATTTCATAGCAGTCTTAACCACGTTGCCATTACCTGTGTTATGCATACTATTACTGACGACATAACAATAGACATAACATTGATAGCAGCAGAATAGTGCAATGCATTAAACAAGGAAATCAAAAATGCAAAATATCGCACTAATACTATCGCGTTGCGCGAAGTGCACAACAACCACTAAGGCCGAAGATAAATATTTCTGCGGCCTGTCAACTCCCTCAAACATTTCGTGAATTTCCGGGATTTTTGTGGGTTCAACAAGTTTTTCTGAATTCCTTCACTTTTAGTCAATTCCCCGACTTTTTGATTTTTCGATTCCCCACGCAACGACGAAGTCAGAAGGTTAACCAAGCAACCCCATCTCTCAGCCATAGTCCAGTTAGGGCACCTGTCCCTGTTTGGACACATTGCACAAATGCCTGATGAAACAGATGCAAAACAGATCTTAACAGCTTCCCCCGCAGGAAACTGGACGAGACCACTGGGACGTCCTCGTATTACATGGATGAAAACCATTCGGCAGGATCTGAAATCCAGTGACCTCAATATGGACGACGCAGTCGACTTGGCTCAGAACCGTCCACTCTGGAGATTGATGTATACATTCGGCGCTACGCACTCTTAGTGGTGCTTGCCAGAAATGATGATGACGATGATGATGACATTTTCTCCTAGAACTGTCACATTTCCCCCGACATTTTCCGAACGTTTCTCCCAGACAAGTGATCAGCCACCCGGTAAACAGTCAGCACTCACTCACCTTGGTCCGTTGAGCCCGAGCAGCACGTGGTTCGTCGGTCCTTGTGACGGTGGCCGCCGGCTTCCGTGGCAACTCCTCATCAGCGTAGCGAGGTCCCGGGGATGGAAGAAGATCGGAGTTGTCCGAACTGTTGTCATCAGACTCCGGGCCAGAGACGGCCGAGTCGCTCGTTGAGACTGGCACGTCGTCAGCGGGCAGCTGCAGCTGGTTAGGCGGCTGGTAGACTGACGATTCATCTACTGTAAGCACCTGGTCCTCGGCACTACGCTCTACATCATTGTCATCAATGTTCTTACTATTATAGTATTACGAGTTAATTTCAGGGTGCCATTAAAGTCACGAATAACTAATAAGACACCTAACAAACACAAACAGGATTTGAACTCTTTGACTGACAAAAAAATCTAAGACTTTTCCAGGACTTTCCAGGATACCCATAAAAAAATTTCCCAGGACATTTTCGTAAACCACAAATGCATAAGTATAACGTACAGACGCCTCAAACGTAAAAGTAAGAAACTGCAAGTAATGTGCCAGCGAAGCGAGCAGAAAAAATGATTTCCGTACGAGTCTATGAAAAAATGCACGCTTTTCCAGAATATTTTTCCAGGACTTTCCAGGTCCTTGAATTTTCAAGAAAAAAAATCCAGAACTTTCCAGGAAATGTGGGAACCCTGCACAGAGCAAAAGTAAGAGATATTCAGCAGAAAAATGAACGACCGACCAGCTCCTCCAGTCTGCCAGACAAACCCGCCTTTTTACATTTGAGTAATTTTTCAAATATCTCTCAGCAGCCATGTATAAACGTCGTAAACTCATTATAACGACCATCAGAAGAGAGCCGAGCAAAAAATAAAACCCAATCATGTAGGCCTAACTAGATACTGCACCTCTGTCCGGTCAGTTTATATCCTGCACTGTCTATAGACATGTTTCCCAGTCTTTTACTGACAAAGATCTCGAACTTTTCCATGACTTTCCAGGACTCCCATGACGAATTTTCTAGGACCTATTTGTAGCCAACGCATGTTTAAAATAAAACAAAAATGTAACTATTTAAGCGAGCGAAGCAAGCAGAAAAAATTCCGAACTGTTGTACACAGCATTTAAGTAAGCAAAAGTCAACACAAACTCCTGCTTGTTTTCCATTTAAACCTATGACAAAATGCATGATTTCGAAAGATATTTTTCCAGGACTTTCCACGACCAAAATGACTTTCCAAAACTTTCCAGGTCCTAGAATTTTCAAGAACAAAAATCTAGGCCTTTCCAGGAAGCATGGGAACCGCGTATAGAGGATCGGTAAATTGCATTTTAGCAACAACAGTATGACGCAGCTGACTACGATAAGCAGACCAACCGAATTCACGGGAAAAAATGCATGATTTCACGGCAGAATTTTTAAAATGTGTCAAATTTCACGGAAAATTCACGGAAAGCGTTTCGGAAATTCACGGGCCACGCAGACGTTATTTCGAGGTGCTAATGCAAATGAAGAAATTTGAGAACAACGAATATTTACTACACAAAGTAAGACTCAAGACAGTCATGCCAACTACTTAGTGCTAAAGTGCGACACGTGGCAAACAGCAACATCCGTACAAAAGCTGCTGATAAAACTCTGGAAGTGTCATAAATTACACTAAAAGCGCTAAAATTCACGAAAAATCACGGATTTCACGAAAATCGGCGTTTTTTACGGAAGAAGGCCAATTTCACGGAAAATGTCACGGCCGTGAAATCGTGAATTAAGTTGGTCCCTACTAACGACTCTGTAAGTCAGTTAGTTTGTACCACGAAGCTACAAATAAATCTGGTTATTGCTCAACGCCATCACCAGCCATCGAGACAATTGTGAAATATGAGAGGCATATCGTACGTAGAATTACAGCTTATTCCACTGCGCCACAACTGTGAACTACAGCTGAGTATTATACTCAGATGTGCATTTGAGTTGAAATTTTACGGTATTATTACTGTTACTATAACTATGACAACAACATTGTTTATCAGGTACTAGGAAAAACTTAGAAGCCAATAAAACTATGAACAAATAACTAAATTGCAAACCAAAAAATACAGCTTAAAGAGTCAGGTGTGGCATTTTAGAGCAGCCCTTACAAGACGAACAAAATACCGGTCAGTTGCTGACCAATTAACTAGGTTGGTGGTTGGTGGCGTGGCGTAGTTGGTAATGCGTTTCGGCTGAAACGAAGTTACTTTACGCCGGGCCCGATTAGTACTGCGATGGGTGACTGCCTGCAGGCAGGTAAACCATCTCGGTGTGAAGCCTGCCAGCTAGGTCGACTCAGCCTTCTACCCTCCGTGGGACGGTAAAATAAGTAGTAACTCATTCGCATGGGTTACGGAAGGTGGGGACCTTGGTACAGCTGACTGGGGTTGCCTAGTCGGCCGCTGCGCCAGCCTATGTTTGCAGGCTGCACACAGTGGACGTGCGGCAGGCGGCTCTGGTTAGTGACGAAAGCACATTAGAGGCATACGCATGCTCGCAACGATGCGCTATACAAACTGACGACCTTTACCTTTTTACCTTTCATCAACTACATTTTACACTGTGCTACTGAGTAAGCTTAGAAGTTAATAAAACAATAAAACGATACTATAATCGTGGACCAAAAAACAGGGGTCAGATTGAACTTGAAAGCAGCCTTAAGGACAAGATGAGCTAAGAACTGAGAATCTCTGAGAATCTCAGAAATTCTAACTTAGAGGTGCGTTTCGCACTTTCTACTTCTATGAGATTCCCTGAGAAATTTTGAGCAAGATTTTCCTTTGCTACGTTATGCTAGCTCCACCCACTTGCTTGTGAGTTGGATAAAATTGGCTAGCGTAGAATTCTATGTTAGAATTCTCGTAGAATTCTTACTTGCGCATTTCACACTTTTCGTGAGAACTAGTGAGAACTACTGAGCCGTAGAAGTGAGATTCTCAGAGAAAAAAAGTGCGAAACGCGCCTCTGGTCAGCTGCTAACCCACCAATTAACTAGGTCGCATTGACTACGTAGGTCACATACCGGGCGTGTCGCCGCTGATTTCGCTGTTCTGGATGTCGGTCACGAGATCACTGAGTGACGAGTAAGAAGAGCTCGTTGTCGCACCACCATCACTCTCAGCTCCACTCTCGTCTGCAGTCAAACAATTTATCCGTTGATCCAGCTATTAATTAGGGACGTGCAAAATCTGTTGAAAATTTCGGTTTTCGTTTTTTTAAAAGCCGAATTGAACTGAACTGATGTTAAATTTTGAAAACTGAAAATTTGGCTTAAACAATTCAGTTTTTAAGAAACTGAATAGCTGGTTTTAGACGGTTTTTACAATTTTCATGTCAGTCAAACTAGCTTTTTCTAGACTTTTTTCGAAACACGCTGACCAACGATTAGTTGGACCATTACAGCAGTCAGCAGATTCGGCACACAAAGCAGTCTGCCTAATTTCTGACATCATATGCAGAGTAAAAGATGGCTACAACAAACAATGGTAGCAGTGTGAATTCGAAATCTGCTGTTCTGTATACTACACACTAAACATCAGATGGTAAACAACTAATTTGAGCTAATGCTCACGAGATGCGCGAAAGCCTATAGCAGTTCCGGTTCAGTAGTTTAGCTGAAAATTGGGGTGTTCACGCTAAGCTAACATACAAATACCAAATTCTCTCTCTGGATCGCATAACGATAGTAGCGTGGTGGCACCTTGTAAATGATATGCACTTGTGTCGCAGCCGGAAATCGCCAAAAAATCCATAAAACCCCCTATTTTGGCGTTCAAAGTCATTCAAGGTCATTTTTAAAGTCACTGGATTCAGCACCAATGGACAGCCAGTGTACAACTATCTATTAGTGATTAATAGTAACCTAGCCCTATCTCACACTGTTACTGAG
>Ga0209367_1012241_pt1 | contig 11255 bp, 4 predicted proteins | sample WorMetLIZISLAND2_FD_187412 | JGI IMG/M metagenome (GOLD analysis project Ga0209367, IMG submission 187412) | Marine gutless worms symbiont microbial communities from Max Planck institute for Marine Microbiology, Germany - Olavius geniculatus... ... | reverse complement strand
CCCCAGAAGGGCCCCGCGAGACTGTTTCCCCGGGCCCCGCTGTGGCTCTTGACGTCCCTGATGACAGCTATTAACCAAACGTTTAGTTTAAGCACACAATATTCTGTTACACCCGTGTTATTTTTCAGAGGTTTAATGCCAAGTATAGCCTATACAACGTAAAACTATGGTCAATGAAATGCAGCGAAAACGAAAATAGCGAAAGTTGATGCCAAAAACTACAGAGTCAAATTTCGATAATCCTAGTAACGATTGCTGCCTATCTTTTCCCTGGCGCCCGTACCAATGCGCCCTGATTGTCCTGTGAGATTTTGGCTCTATATAAATTGTTACTTACTTACTTACTGTTGTCAGAAAAGCGATACAGGCTCTGTAGCTGACTACGTCTAAAAACAGCGTTCGTGATCAGATGAGTTAAAAGAAATACTCACTTGTATTTTCCCGGCAACACAGTAAAATATATCTGTTTGCTAAGAGAGCTGCTGAGACCGTCAGTAAGACTAATGTCGGCCAGTAGGTCTCCGAGCTCAGTGCCAGTCGGTTGTTCTTCCAAGAGACTGTACGTCAGAGCAGTCGGACCACCCGCATTCTCGACGCCGCTGATCAACTTGATGCCGATCAACAATAGACTTGCAATCAGCTGCAGCATCCTGCAGCTGTACCCGACAAGCATCTTACAAGTAGCATAACCAGTAGTATCACTCCTTTGTTGTTCTTGATTGAATTGTCCTAAGTTACCGTGCTATGCTAGTTGAGTAAACTTTACACCGCAAACGAACGACTTTCTGTAGTTATCTGCTCCAGCTCTGTCGTAGCTCTGTTGTTGAATGAAGCGACTCTGAAGCGAACAGCTGACCAGTGAGTGACCGCTGAGTCTGAATGGTACTGGCCGCTGGTCACTGCATGACGTCAGCGTGACGTAGGCACGAAGCTATTGAGCGCGGCGCTGATTGGTTGATTGGCCGTGCAATCTTGTCACGCTCGCTGCGCCCATACGATGTGTCTCGTTCTATAGTGCAAGCAAAACTAAATCGCTGGCGGCGACTTCGGCAGACAGTGACCGTCTGTCGACCACTGACTGTTAATGCACTGTGTACGACTGCAGGCTCATTATTGCTACGACTACAGTCATAAATCACTGTACTGATCTAGTGCGCATGCATTGTAGCGTCACGTAACAAGTTATACAAAGTTTGATTCGTTATTCGTAAATATCTACATGACCGATATGTGTGTTAATTACTTAGAAAGCGAACTTCGAACCTTAGACCGCTAAAACTAAATCGAAAGAGGATGTGAAGTCTCCACACTTCTGATTTAGGCTTAAGATAGCTAGAAAACGTTAAAACTCTGCCATTGCATTTTTTCATATTTTAATTTTCACTCAAAGTTCACCAGATTTAACTCGGGAAAGTAAACTGGTGAAACTCAGTCTTTCCGTTTATTAGTTCACATAACTTTAATTGGGTTAACGGAAACTCGAAACAGCTTTTAGTCCTGCCGATCGTGCTCAGCAATCGATCGGACGAAAATTTTCACACCGAGCCGGGCAGTATTACAGAACGCAACTTACGCCAGTGCAAATGCGAGTGGCCGCCAAATTATTTCGCTGACGGGATAATCAATGTCATGTCGTGAGGACTTATGTGACGCTCTGACAATAAATAGCATCTCGCCACGTTATTGATCATCATCATCATATATTCGTTTAATGTAAAGTTGACAAGCGCAACTTTTAACAACGCAACCACAAGATATACATAATAAATCTAAATCTAAAAAAATCTAAATGTAAAAAAAACATGCAAACGGAAACATCTCACAGTTTGTGCAATATTCACATTAACGTTCACATCAGTTCAGTTGACTTAGACTACTGGTGGTGTTAGTTGGTGCGTTGCATTAATATGAATATTTGTACAGCATACGGACAAGAAAGTCATTATCGTTTAGAAATTTAGTTTTATTGATCAAAGTCATTGAGTGAGAGCGGGCTCGAAGCTGATATGGTATGTCAGTCTTGTGAGGCAAGTATGGCTGGAGGACGTGGTTAGAGTTAGTTTTAGTTGTGTTTTAGTTTTGTTTAAAGATAACAGGAGAACAGACTTGCTTAAGCAGCAAACCAATAATCTACCATGCATGCATGTTTTGGACTCTGCAGCAGGAGTGGGGGCAGTTGCCTGCCCCCAACCGTCCCAGACTTGAATATGAGATTCGCGTAAACTTGATGTGTTCAATTCTCCACTTGGATGGAATAGGCTATCTGCACGAAGTCTTCAAACAGCGGATGTCATATAACGTCATTGTTGTTATTGTTAACATATTGGCGCAATATCTAACTTTCCAAAAAAGTGATAGATATCACTGAGAGAATTTTAAGCAGCATGAAATTAACGTTATACAGCTTAGCTTTAGAGTGCTTAGGTCACCGTCCTACACTCCATCGGGGTTCGGCCCCTAGGAGAACTTTCGTCCCCAAACTTAGCCCCCAAATTTCCAGATAAAAAGTGGCCATGCCTGCGTGCGGTGAGACCAATGAAAGCATTGCATGGACGTCGTGACGTCGACGGTCTCACGGCATCAGTCAGTAATGGGGTGTTTACACGATGAAGCAAACATGAAGCAAACATCAAGCGAAGCATAGGCCCCTACATAAAGCAAAGATGAAGCAAAGATGAAGCAAACTTAGAGCAGACGTCGAGAACGTGTATTTTCAATACATTTGCTCGATGTTTGCTTCATCGTGTAAACACCCTATAACGCTGCATTATGACGATCTGCATGCAAATGCATCCGGTCTGCGTCGTCATAACACTTGAAGACTGAGCCGTCCACTGACAGGCAATAAAAACGCCGCCCGCAGCCGGCGCGCCTTTTCATTGAGAAATTCATAAACACAACGCATAATTTCAGTCAGACATCGGGTAGTTTATTTCGTTCTGCGTGCATGGTATTATCGACCACCAGATCGTTTTCATACGGAATGGATAAGTGATTATATCAGCTATCAAAATTTTCAAGCTCATCGTGTTTTCAATTTGTTAGGTTCCATATAGGTTTACATTTTCCCTTCAAGGGCTACCATCCAAACCAAAACCAGCCGCAGCATTGAAACACAAACAGAAATAAGACAACGATTGTGAAATAAATTACGAATACAAAAAAAACATTATGCACATCGTGAGCCACAAAACGTGCTTTGTCCGTATCTTTGTAAAATACTGACCGCTTTTAAATTTTTAATGACATAATTTCCGGGAGATATGCCACCACGTCAACTGCGTCCATTTTTTACACTCACAAAAATATTGTACTTCTGTTCTGAACGCGTTATACCCCGTTTACACGAGGAAGCTGGCTTTTGGAGCGCACGACGTGCACTTATAAAAGCCAGCTCAAAGAGCCATTTCTAAGCCAGCTTCTTCGTGTAAACTGGGTATTACAGTATAATCTGCATCGATAAGTAGCTAGTAAGCCTAATTGCCTGTTTCAGAAATGTACATTGCATACTTTTACGGCACCACTGAAACATTCTGCCAATCAGTGCAATCGTTGTATTCGTAATAATCTCATTGTTGTCATTGCACCCTGGTAGGCCTATCAATCTGCCAGGAATTGACCTAGGATGACCTTGCGGCCTTCTGCCGACTGCTGTCGCAAATATTCCTATCGCTTTCCAATCTGATTAACTCAGAGCCGTACGGTACGTCCTACGCTGGATAAATCCTCGTCGATAATGAATCACAGTCTGAAATGATCCGGCAGCCAGCTTGCGGTCGTTGGTTTACCACTGCCCAATGATATCGCTCGGCTTTCATCTTAGTCGGCGACAACGGTCGGCAGCGTCCGCAGCAGCACGAATTACGTGTCTCCACCCAGCTGTATTAGATGCTCGCCCACAGACATTGTAACTCTCCCGCTAGCCGTTTTGACGCGTTTATCCCGCTGTCGTTCTCTGGCCCGCCCACGCGTCTGCTTTCTCCAAAGCTGGAAACAACTAGGTCTTTTGGAAAAAAGATTTTAAGTCTAAAACGTTTTTAAAGGTTTATTGGGTTTTGTAGGTTTTATTGTAGGAGAAGACCAGACATAAAAGGACTTTTCGAGGTTTTTAAACAACGTAAAAATCTAGAAATACAAATTTGTCAGCCTCTGCTTTCTCAGCCGCAGCCAATTAAAAGTATGTGTATTAATGTTCAAAATTCATTTATAGTTAAAACATACACTCAGCAGTTAAATTGTGTCCTTTCATTATAGTCAACTGATAAGGTTCTGGTATTTTTGCTGAAATCATTAGTGCAGTTTTCCATCACTTTCAGTTTAAGATGAAAATTAAGCTACGAGCCTTGGTGCGCGCAGTGCGTAGGCTACTAGTACTGTAATGTAAAAAAGTTGCAGCCTGGAATACAGATAAAAATTTAATCACTAACTACTAACTAGAGACACGTCAACCATAATAACGTTGAATTTTTGGCGGTGTTTATTCTCAGAATGAAGTATTCCTTTGAGCAATAATAGCCTACCATCAAGTCTGGAATCTGAATATGATTAATCAGAGATTATTAAAGTGATCTATAGTAATACGAACTACTGTTATGTCCATTAGACAGGCTAGATTGAACACAGTCCAGTCAGAAAACAGATTTTGTTAACAGGAGTTTTGAGAAAAAATAGCGCATTTCATGTCTGAACTTGATGATCTTAAAGTCTGGAATGACAAGAACTGATATATTTGTCATAGGTGACTTGCGTACAATACTCGAACTATCTATGACTTTCTGTTTTTGACTTGAAGGCAACCAAAGAGCAGAAAAAAGTATAGTAATGTAAACAAATCGCTTTAAACCATAAATTGTTTAATTTTTGATTCAAAATCCACATTCATACACAAGCTCAAAGCAGTAGTTTAAATATGACAATTTTCAAAACTGAATTTCACAAATCAACTGTAATGATGCAGTTTTCACGAAAGTGAATATGACATTCATTGCAATGTATGCTGCACTTTATCCTAAACTACAAAAAATGTACAATCGAAATCACACAAAATTCATACTAAAAATAAAAATAAACTTGTACAGTCTAACTTATTCACTAATTTGTGTGCATTGCTATTACAATGGAGTGGGCAAAACACTGATTAAAGGCAACATGTCACACACAACACTGAAATGTATACCAGCATTCATAAAGACTTGCAACACTGATTCTCAGCAACTTCCAGAAGAATGAAAAAAAATTCTGCTTTCCTACAAAATAGTCAATTTTTGTGGGCAGAATTCAGCTGACCAAAAAAAAATTTGCAGACAAAGTGGGTGAATACGGCCGATTTTATCTATGGCATGACATTAGCTTAAGGTGTTTTAAACATGTTAATGAACTCAGAACAGAGTTAGTACTTTTACTTACATGATAGCTAACTGATTAAACACAGTTAACCTTAACAATGTGTCTTGTGTTTTACTACAGCATCAGCTTACCGATGTGTTTCAAAGCCTCCATAATATTTTTTTCAAGGACCATGGCCTTATTCAAGGACTTCACAACTAAAAAATTGTAATTTTTTAATTTCACAACATTCCAGGATATTCCGGACTCTATAAGAAACCTCACACAATAACGACAGACCACCACAGCCTTAGATGCATCATCAAAGAGCCTAAAGGACTAGCGCTTATAATGGTGGGAATGACAGTGGTCTCAAACAACAAGTGGTTCTGTTTCCCGCCGCAGCCAACTCAGTGCTTCAAGACGTCCGGATTTCTCTAGCTCAGGACCAACGACATCCCAACACTTCCTTTGATAGTCGTTGATCCACATTAGCTGCATTAACAACCCAGCATCAGGTTGTGCACACTACAAACTCTTAGAAACATCATAACTTGACAATAACAAATCCGAAAAAAACGGCAATAGAGCTAATAATACTGTTGCTTCTTGTTCTGTGGTCAACATTAGATAGTATCAGTTTGATCTGGGTCTCTCCAAAGAAATTGGAGCTCGGCAAAGAGGGATCCTTTCAAACTGGATTTCTCTTCAGTCACTGCTAGAATGCAGCCACTGCTACTCTTACTACCATTACAACTACTGCTACTACTATTTCTACCAACACCACCACAGCACTACAACAAAAAGTAAAAACACTTGGTTGTGTTTACGTTGTCTGTGACGCTGTGTTCAAAATTTTGTAACAAAATGACCACGTTTGACAAAGTTACAGTAAAAATACTGAAACTACTGATGGACCAAAGTTCGCAAAAGTGAGAATGGCCTATGTTAGTCCTTATTCGAAGAGGTCTATGAATTTTAGATTCAAAATCCACATTCCTTGCCAAGCTCAATGCATCAGTTCAGATACAAGTTCTGCAATAATTCTTCTGCTGTGCCTTTATACTGGTGATGTACCATGAAACCATGAACCAGAAAATATCTCGTAAAATACACAAATTTGTCATCACAGAATCACATACACTGTACAGGTTGTTGCTATTATAACAAGCAAAACTGATAAATAATATTTTTTTTCAGACATTTTAACAAACTTGAAAGTAAACAATTTATTTTACAGAAACTTGATTACTCAAATGAATACTGCCAAAGCTCTAAAAATGTTATTAATATTCATAACTTCATATGAAAACTACGCATTGTAATAGCCAAACTATCTGTGGGCGGTACACAAAACAGCAAAAGCATCACAATTATTGTAAAAACTGAATAGAAATAACACAAACCTCTTCCGTTGTCAGCAGATCTTTTACAATCAACTTGTTCTGCAGAGGCACAAGAGTAAGTGGCTCAAACGTCATAAAACATTTGTTCTTAAAACGATGCTGAAAAATACAAATCCGAATATCAATAAAACAGCTTCACATGACTGGCAAGGCATAGCAAAGATATCAGGAGCAGAAATAATGCCAAGTAATGAATGCTGGAACAGCGAGAAACTGCCGAACAATAAAAATGTGTGAGATATGTAACATAACAGCTAGAAGGCTAGATCAGGAGACTTTAAAAACCTGATTATAATACATAATGGTAAAACAGCTGAACCTAAAAATGGCATAGTAAAAATTATGTCCAACAAAAATTCTGACCTAGAATAATTGGCTGATTCACATAATTTGACAACGGATAAACTAAACATCCATAACAATAAAGTGTAGCAAATTGATGCCAGTTTTAAAAAAATAGCAGACACAATGGAACATTAATGGCACAGAACACACAATGAAAACAACAGACTAGTAACTCGTAACAAAATACTGGAAAATATCCTGAAATAACTTCATGTGACAAAAAATGCAGCAGACTGACTGGGGTGTTAGCTTCGACGACCAAGACCAGGTTTTCAATACGGATTCCAAACTGACCATCTTGATAGTAACCAGGCTCTGCAGCAGTATTACAAATACAGAGTTATTCACTGAGTGAGTGAGTTCAGTTTTATGTCCCACGGTTGACACATTACAGGTCATTACAGAGATGAGTCTTTCTAGGCAGTCACTTGCACTGGTTCAGATGACAAAAAACAACAGCAAAAACAATCAAACAGATTAATAACGCAACAAATGAAACAACAATAACAAACTATCTGTAAACACTCACACAAACATAACATTAACCAGCAAAAGATTAGCACATGCACAATCTATCAATACAAAACTAAAAACCCATTTTAGCGCCTTCTACGCCATCCAGCCAGGAAATGGATCGAGCGTACTCTACAGACAGTATCCGCACTAGGCACAGAGTTACTTAACAACAACATGGCATCAAATATAATCAAATGATCACGACTAAGGCAAAAAAATTAATATATCAAAGAAAGTTTGAAGCAAACTAACCATCACTAAGGATCATGCCTTTCTCCAGTGGGACAGTATCAGGCACAACTTTGCTGCCAATTCCACATGGACCTGTATGAATAGTACACACATACACATACATACACTGTCACTAACTGCTTTTCCAAGTGTTGTCTGGTTTTTCTGCATTTTTAAGATGTCAAGCTACGAGCTAGCAAAAAAAGACAAATTGATGAGCAAGACCCATTATGCAGCCCATCAATGGCCCATAATAACTGTGGCAAAAATATTTTCAAGCGTCTGACTGATAACAAAAACTAAAAAAAATCTACATATCTGAAAATCTACATAGTCAGTTAACAATGAAGTAATTGCGATGTAAAACAAAAGAAAATATAAAACAAATTTATACAAATACAAAAAATTAGAGCTGTCGAAGCGTTAACTTTTTAAACGCATTAACGCACTGTGTTAATTTTTTAATGCATTAATTAACACGTTATTAACGCACCCAGGCATGTCAAAAAAGAAAGTAAGGAGGGTGAGGGGGAGTTACCCCGGGCCCCACGACATTTGGGGGCCCCGCCTGTAAAATATAGAAAGTTAAAAAGCAAATAGAAACACATTTTTAAACAATAACTGATCTCACCGCTATCATAGAAATCTATTAGCGTGTCATCTAAACAATATTTATTTACAGTAGTGACAGAATGGCAACTGCAGTTTAGTTACTTGGATTCATTTGATTGTCAAATAACCGCAGTTTAATGGAATGTTAAAACTTTTGCCTCACAGAATTTAGTAAATTAAATAAACTTATGGATGTGTGTTAATTTTTTAATGCACATTAATTTATTAATGCATTAATTAACACGTTAATTTAACAGCTCTACAAAAAATTAATCAGAAAAAAATCCAAATATCAATGCAACTCCATAACAAACCTTCGTGAACACTGAGAAAAGACCCGACACCATGACCAGTGCCATGAAGGTAGTCAAGACCAATCTGCCATAGATGCTGTCTGGCAAACGAATCCAGCATAAAACCTATACGTCATTACAACCATAATAACAGTTGTAACAGACACGACAAATATTTATGGTACTATCACCAACCTTACACAAATGAACTCAGCCTGGCCATCCTTCCATGTATAAGTGCATGGAGTACCATAAACAGGCACAGGCAAAAAATAGCACCTGCGCCACCCTTGGAAAGAACTTTACATTAAGGTTTTGCGGTTTTTTTTACTTTACACTTTTACTGTCACTATGGACTTTATGGTGTAGTCATTGTTGTAAGAGTTGAAACAAATTATCTATCAAATGCAAGTACGTGAGATCCATCACTGTTTAAGTTAAAAATACAACCAATCAACTACAAAAAAACTATCAACATAACAAAAAATTCACAGTGAATACTGGCGCCTTTGTCTCACTGTCCATGTCCAACCATGTATTTTTGGCACCTCAACAAATTTTATAGTATTGGACTATAAATACGTTATCAATACAATAAAATGTCTTTTGACAGAAAGCAACACTTCATATTGTTGATGATACAGATCTACCCTAACACCATAAATTCATAAACTTACCAGCAGGAACGAAGTACAAACCTTTGACTGGTGGAAAGATAAGCCGAGCAAGGGCGATGTGTCCCTTCAAAACTCGTGTATAACATTCCTAGAACATAAACAAAGAACCAGCAGTTCATCAACGTGTGGACCTCTGTGATTTGGCCACATCTCCAATCAAGATTCCACGCCAGACACAAACTGCAATTCACCAACTGCAACTGAACAGGTTTACCTACATGGCTCCATATTGTGGCACTGGGAAAGAACAGCTGAACATCTACTGATGTTTGTCATGCCCAAAATAAAAAGCAGAATGTCAGTATCATTTTGGTTAATGAATAGACATGTCAGTGACATAATATGGTAGGTAACACCATGTAAACAATCAATCCAATGTTTAAGATCTTATTTCTTTATCTGCAAATATTTTCAATTAACTGCAAGCACTCCTACAAACTTTGTTGACAAAATAGCAGTCAACTACACAATACACTACACTGCAATGAAGTAGTTTGCAAAAAAATATGCATGCATGTTTTACTCCAACAAGTTTTAGTATTTTATAATATTACCTAATAAAAACTACAAATACACAGAGAACAATGTAGTAATATAAATCAGATAACCTTCTGAAACTCTGTCGGCGTCCCCAGATGGACGGTTCGCGTGACATCTGTAGTGCCATCTCTGCAATGCAGAATTGTATTAGATCAACCAACAAACACTAAAGCAACATTTACTTTTACCGATCTCTCTGCATTTTATCACATTTGTAACGTAAATGTTGTTCTTTATACATCAAACCAAAATCTGAAAGGTGAGTTAACCTGTGGATGATTACGTACCAAGATGGTTTATCTGCTAGTAGGCAGTTACCCATCCAGGTACTAACTGGTCCCAGTGTAGAGTAACTTTGCTGATCAAACACAATGTATTCACCGCTACAGCAAAGCACTGACCTGAACTGAGCACCAGAGTCAAGCAGATAAAGCTCATCCAATGTGACTAGCTTGTCTGTCTCAGCTGATGGCCTACAATAAACCCACAACGCATTATATTAGCATGTATGATACAAAGTCCGACTCCCTGTTGGGTCACTATCAAGTGATTACTACCTAAAAGGGTGACTGACCGTCTGCAAATGGGTAAATCATCTTGGTATATACAAAGCCACCAAGATCAACTCAGTTTTCCATTCCTCTGTGCTAGATAAGATAAATCAAGTACTGATGGCCTGCTCAGCTGGGATTAAAACAAGGTGCATCACCTCCTGTCAGACGGAAGTTAACACTATGTGATCCAATATGGTAACAAGCTTGGCATAAAAAGCTATACATACCCCTTTAACCTAAATTTTAACCTTGTACAATGTACAACCTATGATAACATGACACTTGTACACACGTCACTATCGGCATGTTTGTCAAAGATCAGGCTAGATTTATTCAAATCAACTTGCCAAGTACAAAATTAGCTGAACAATAAACTGAAAAAGATACATAAAGATACAACATCAAAAGTACACATGCAAAGTTAACACTATTTCTTACTGCAGAGCTTCGAATACTATCCAGTAGCATTATCTGTAGGGCCCACAGTTTTCCGTGGTAAATTATGCCAAATTCCGTGGGCCAGTTCACAAAATTCCGTGGCTCACTGCGGCAAAATTGTCCAAATTCCGTGGCTTACTGGAGCCTTCCATTTGTGCGTAAACTAAGCTTTATTCTGCTTAAAAAAACTTCAGTTTTTGGATGCTTGCATGGCGCTCAGTTATGCTAGCAACATACAAAGGACATCTTTTTTCTTTTCAAAAGTGCAATTTGTCAATTAGTCGCATTGTGTTAATTTACGACTGTGCCATGTACGAT
>Ga0209367_1012240_pt1 | contig 11255 bp, 8 predicted proteins | sample WorMetLIZISLAND2_FD_187412 | JGI IMG/M metagenome (GOLD analysis project Ga0209367, IMG submission 187412) | Marine gutless worms symbiont microbial communities from Max Planck institute for Marine Microbiology, Germany - Olavius geniculatus... ... | reverse complement strand
ATGTCTGTACCTATCTGCAACCGTTTTCACATTATTCGAGCCAATAACGGCAAAATGACGTCTTTTTAGGGGGTACCCCTCTTCGACGCCCTCGTTCGAGGGGAACCCCTGCACGCAGTGGCACGAAATTTTGTCACGATAAACTAGAGACCTTGGGGCAGCCCACAGTGAAGATTTCGTGATCCTAGCTTGCACCATTTTGATACAGCTCACGAGTGTGACAGACGGACAGACAGACGCCCAGACGATGGCAAAGACACGTGAAGCATTCTGCTTTCACGCGTAAAAATTATTGTCTGTCACATAGTCCACTATGTAGAATATGTAACAATGATGCGAAAAACCGAAAAATCTCAAAATTACCAAAATTCGACTTGGTCCACTCTTATTCTAATCGGCTCATTTGTAAATAAATAAGTAAAACACAACAGCATGATTATTTTTCTTGAATGAGTTTAAACTACAGTAATGTGTTGTGAATATCTCATGTAGTTGTTTAGGTGAAAATGCTGTAGATAGTAAAGTGTGTCTTATCACTGAATATTTTCTTAATAATTATGCTCTTTTACTAAGTGTGCTTAATAATTTAGTTTTGTTGTTTTAGGGTCAGTATTTTGTATAAGTGTTGCATCAAGTAAGCCACTTGCGGTTAGTGGTGGAGAGGATGATCTGGCTTATGTATGGAACATTCTGAATGGCGAGACTGTCTTAAGATGTGCTGGTCAGCGTGGCAAATTTTTGATTTTTTACTCACTTACTACATCCATGTAATTGTGATCATTTAAACTAAATATTTGAAGTTGGTACTAACTTTTCTATTAAAGCTTTAAATTTTATGAATTTAGAGTGCCTGGACAATTTGTATTTAGATTAAATTTTTATGTTTTTCTGTGCATATTAGATGTCCCACTGAAAATTACATGTATAGTATAAGGTGCATTCCTTCTGAAGCCACATGGCCCATTTCCTTGGTTTTCAGCCAGGCACCAGCTTACACTGGAAAACCACAAGGCAAGTGCATTGCACCATATGTCTGTTTACATTCCAGCGTTTACTTGTTCATTCTGTTTACCTTTGGAGAGATGGCCAGGCTGACATTTGGATGGCCAGTTACATGGTAACAAATCAAGATAGTGTACTCATTGGCATAGGGTCATGATATTAATTGGCCTGGTGTAGAGTGAGTTCATTGATTAAAAGATTAAAGTCAAAACTGTCGTGTGTAAATGTGGCTGGATAACTTCAACAAGTTTTGTGCTTATGAGATGAATTGGTTTATCGTTCTTCAATGCTAGATGAGCGATTTAGTGTGATAATGTAATATATCTGGACAGGGCACAGAGACTCAGTGACATGCGCTGGCTTCAATCACGACTGCAGTCTTGTTGTCACTGGAGATATGTCTGGTTTAATAAAAGTCTGGTCAGTGGATTCACAGCAGGAGGTCTGGACTTATGAAGTGGATGAGTTAGAGGTATGTTTATTGTCTTTTTTCTCTCTACCACATTATCTATATTTGTGATTATGTACTTTGGTCTTTTGTTTAGTGTTACTGCTGGATGGCATGAGGGTCATTCAAGGTCATCCAGCCCATGTTGAGTTTTGTCCCAAAGTAAGCAATTCCAAATAGTTTGGGGATCCAGCCTTAGGTGGCATAACACCAAAAAACAGCAGCACCAGCAGCAGTAGACTGTCTCAACACCATATGCCATTACACATCGTCACAGCTCGGCCTCTACTGCAGCTTGCTGATCAAGGTGACATGATCGTCCCATGCTCACATACAACTCGGTTGGGGCAGTGCAGCTTTTGCTCATCAGCGCCAGCCGTGTGGAACGAACTTTCTTCAGAACTAAAAAGCAGTGTTGTCAGTGGACATTGTTTCAAATTAAGCCTTAAGTCATGGCTTTTTGATCGTGCTTATTCATAACAGGTGCTCCTGAGAACTATCTTCTAAGGGGTTCTTTACATTTTTACAGATTGATGGATTGATTTGCCTTTGAGTTCTGAAAGAAGATTGTTCCACACAGCTGGTGCCAATCGATTGATGATCGAGATTGATCGACGGATCGATTGTGCATAAGTCTACACAACGATTCCACTTTTATTTTCCTACTAGCATTTCAAAATTTTCAGCTGATGCTGAGTTTTGGTAGTTTTGTGACTCTTCCTTATTCTTCCAGTTTTGAAAACTCATAATCTGTTTGTTTGAACTGCATTGTATTTCAAGCCCTCATTATTTTAAAATTCTGTTTTAGTGTTTTATTATAGATGTTTAGGACCCTCTGTAGTTTACTTACAGTCTTGTCTGTTATGTTTTTTTGCTTATGGTTCTTATCAGTATTAATTTATCTCCCTGTCTAACTGAGTAATGTTGGTAGGAGCACAGTAGTTGCAGTAGTACGCAGTTGAAATAGTGGTAGTTGTTGTTGTGCTAGTGGTTGAGATGGCATCGCAGCAGTAATGTTCTAGTTGCCGGAACTCAGTTGGGTGATGTTTGGATGTGGTTGGTGCCTACAGCAAGTTGTAAAACGTTTGCCGGGCATGGCGCTCGTTGTACCGTTGGTGAAATTCTCCATGATGGTTAGTTCTGTTGGTTTTACTAGCAACTCCTAACTACTCCTGTTGTTTCATCTGGTTTTATTCGTGTCATTTTAGCTTAGTGGTAATATATTTGTCATGATCGTCAAAGCTACTGTTAGCCATGGTAGTCACCTAACCCTTCTGGTTAGGTGACTGTCTGCAGGCATGCAAACTCTCTTGGTATTTAATCAGTTGCTGGGTCAAGGTCAACTTAGCCTTCTTCCTTCCATCGGATGGTAAAATGAGTATCTGCTATTAGGCATTGGTGTACTACTGTAGCTGTCTGGAGGTGGACTTGTGGCTTAAGCCGGTTGGCTAGGTCCAAAGATTAGCAGATGTTACATCCTCCGGCAAGTTGCTGCAGATCTGTGGACCAGAAAAGTTTGACTGCTGACAGTTGATAGCTTGACAGGAGGCGCTAGCTGATGGTTAATGCTCACAGAGCAGAGAGATTGGCGGCCATGCAGGTTGGTCGTTGATGCGAGTCAGAGATCCAAAGTATTGTAGCACCTGTCCAGCAGTCTTTTGAATGCTTCACATGTTAGTGAGAGAAAAAATCAAAATGCCTGCAAGTGATAGTCAGCTAATAAAGTTATGTGTTTCAACTGGTGTGGGCTAACCAGCCATCCAAGTGGGCCACTGATATAGACATGTGCATTGTCAGAGTCAGTCGGTTAATCATTCTGTGAATTTGTAAAGCTTCCCGTATTGTATGGATGTCGATATGGTAAGGATGTGCATATTGTATGGTTGTTGGTCAGGTAAGAGGGCATGCGTGGGTTACGCCGATGGTGCTGTGAAGTTACTTGACCTAAAGACTGGGTCAAGTATATTCACACTGGCAGCTGGAAAGTTAGGCCACAGTGCTGAAGTGACATGTTTGGACTGTCATATCAGTGATAGTGTTATCATCACAGGCTCAACTGACTGCACTGCTCTACTTATCAATGCCAGCACTGGCAAGGTAAGTGTTTACCTCAAGCTTAAAAAAACTAAGTCTTGTTTTGAAGCCCAGTCTCGTGGGTATTTCGGGTTTTAGTGGTTTTTCAGACCAATGGTTCCAGTCTGTTAGATCTTGTTAATCAGCTAAGCTTGATTCTGGCTTGGTTGATAACTTGCACTTAGAGTAAATACAACAAGTACAAACTCATGGGCATAAAAAGCATTAAACATGTGGCACTAAAATTGTTCATTGTTTTCTGGTGCAAGAAACTAAAAGGGCTTTTTCTAAATGGGTTTGAAGGTAGTGTTTCTGGGTATCTGAATGCTGGTTTACATGGAGATAGTTGATAGCATTCTCTGCTAAACCGATATTTGCCACGATAAAATTGAATCTTTGCATTATGTTGCATGTTTTTTTGCGTGGAAACTGTCATTCTGTTTATCAGTTTGCTTGTCTGACATCTTTTGTATGTAAAGAATGTAAAAAGTAAAGGTCTGGTTTGGTACTATAGTCTTGTGCACGTGAGTCAGGCTCACAACTGTACAATCTCACAAGTGGCAGCTGATTGGCATGAGCTGGTGATACTGCAGCTCAGTAGCGAACATATGGTCATCTGTTGCCTGCACTGAGCAGTGTGCAGTGTGCAGACATACCACTGCCCCAGCCAGCCTTGATTTTATAGCTCGCATTTTCCATTCCAGTGAGGGTAGGAGGCTGAGTTTGCATTGTTTGATGCAGGTGGTAGAGCGGTTCGTGTGTGCTGATGACAGCGCTATGGACAACGATGAGGCTGCGGCCGATGGTGCTGCTAGTGATTCTGTCGAAGCCGTCGGCTTCTCAGCCAGGTAACAGCGATGATATACAGTAAACTTCGCAACAGACTGACTGTTTTTGACCTCATATTGACTTATGATCATGTTGATGATGATATTTTTTGTCACCCGCAAGTAGGTTAATTTGAATACAAAATTAGTTATGTTTGTAAACGTATTTGGATGTTACATATTATTTATCATTATCCTTACCTTACCTTACCTTCGGGGCAGGCAGGCTGTTACTCCTGCCCAGCGCTGAGGCCATGTCAGTTCAGCCCAATGTGCATCCCCTGAAAGTCAAAGTAGCCGAAGGTTATGTAAACAGCTGTGAAGCCGAAATTGACCTTAAGCCCAAAATTAACCAGTACATTAGCACCGGTAAAATGTACAATAACTGTTTATACACTGTGTTTAAAAAAACAGTCAAAATTGTTTTTGTCATAACTTCGTCAAATTTCCACCCTCTTTAATAATTTTTGGCACAAAGATGGCCAAGACGATAGAATTATGTAATGTTCACTCATTTACCACCTCACCTAATTTATGTCAACGCACTACCATGTAGAACACATATGCTCCAAATTGTTACATTACGAGGTGGTTATTTGTATCGGGTTGCTTACTTTTGCATCATCAATTCAAGAGAGGGTGCCACATGGTTTAATAATTTTGTGGCATTAAATATTTTATGGTAAAAAACAGCAGACAACAAAATAGCTGACTGATGAGCTTAAAACACATCTAATCGATAAGTGAATGCTGTTTGATCAGTCGTTTTTGATTCCGCTATCAGCCAGTGGCGTTGCATCTAAGCCATTGTCTTTGTATGTGGGGCCCACTTTGGACATAAATTCTGATGATTTCTAAGCGATTTGTTGCACAAACTTAGAATTCTGCTAAATAATTTACATTGAGAATTATTTTGTGCTTAATTAAGTCGTTACAGCGTTTACTATTAAAATAACTCAGGGTTATGCAAGAATTTGGAACATTTTTGTTTCACACAGTAGTGCATTGACATAAAATAGGTGAGGTGGAAAATGAGTGCACGTTGCATGATTTCGTCGTCTTGGCCATCTTTGTGCCAAAAATTATCAAATTTAGTAAACATTTGACAAATTTGTGGAAAAAAAATAATTTTGACTGTTTTTTTTCTGAGACACGGTGTATAATACTAGTGTGTTCTTGGTTGGCTCTTTGCATACGGATTTTAGAAATTTTTCAGGTCATTGCAGCTTTAAGCTCCACCACCACGACAAGGTGGCACACCACGGTGGGGTATTTATCGTTATATTCTTTAAAAATCATTTTAAAAATTTTTGCATGGTTATTTTAAATCAGGATCATATTAACACTGACTGTTTAGCATTTATCAAAAAAAATTTTAAAAACTTGGAAAATGAAAAAATAGTTAAAATGCATTTTATGAAGAAACAAAGTATAATTAGACTATACTAAGCAAAACAAGAAGCCCAGCTATCTCTATGTAAAGCCAAGCGTTTTGCCTACATCTGAAGCCCAGTATCTGAATTCCAGTCACGGAGAGAAAGCAATTTCTCAGAGGTGACACAGTTTTATACACACTATGTTAACCGAACGCTGTCTTGAAAGGTGCAATGAACACTAGTATAACAGACACTGCACGTGGTCATTTTGCCAAGCAGTATAAATAGCTACAGTTCCATGCACGTGGTCATCTCGTCAGTTGATATAAACAGCTACAGAGTGAACGAACAAGGAAAGTATCGGACACATGGTTTGCAATAAAAACGCTTTGCTTGGGAAGACGTGCTACAGCCTATACAGTTCCTGTTGCAGTACTGACTTTCAAGGTCATCCAAGGTCAATGATTTACATCTAATCTGACAGGGCCTATGCCACTTCCTATTACTGATTAATAGTAATTTATGCCGTATCTCTCACAATTTGCGACTTATAGCTTTATAGCTTTGAACATTCCATTAAAAATTGCGGCCAAACCGCTGGAAACATGGTTACTATTGACAATCTATAGGAAATCGCCACCGCCCTTTCCCATGGTACCATCGCCGACCCTCTATGACTTCCCGTTCATCCACAATAATGCATGAATGGCTTACCACAGTGCATTATTACCCTTCAAGGTCATCCAAGGTCAGTGATATATATCTCATGTGAAAGCCAGTATGCGACCCCCAATTATGATCAATAGCAACCTAGGCCTTATCTTGCACCGTTTAGCCACAGTACATCCGTGACAGACAGACAGATGGACGGCAATTCATGCCAATAGCTCGACCTTTACTAAAGTACGGTCAGCTAAAAACTCCCTTTTACATTTTTTATATCTCCGTAAACAATGTTTAGATTCATACAAAATTTTTCGTGAATACCGTATTTATGAACAATTAGACTGTCACTGAAAATGTGAAATATTTATTGCTACCGGTGGCGTTATTCAGACACATTTGCAGTTTCATTTGTTTGTTAAGTATGATGTCAGCATGACATCACTGGTAGCAATGAATATTTAGCTTTTAAGCTGATGGAATACTTAATTCCTCCTAATCATTTCCTGAAACTTTGAGAAAATATAAGCATTTTTCACGAAGATATAGAAGAAAACGCGAGTGGATAACATTCATTTATTAGAACCATGACGTAATGTTGTGTGTTTGACAAGCAGTCATGGCTATGCGGCAACAGCGACTCACTTTGGTCTGTTGACAATCTGGGCAGCATCACTTGGGTCACTGAGTGTGAGACATCAGTGCAAACACAACGTTAGTCTTTACACCCATTGTCATTAGACTTTCTCTTGTAGTTAGTCACATCATCATATGCTGTGTTCTTTGCATTGTTCTTCATATTGTAATGCTGTCGAGCTTAACAAGTTTGTGTATGCCAGATGTGCATCATTTTCTGGGAGTTTTTGAGGTCTGGTAAGCTTTGTCATGAAGTGAAAAATGGCACATGGTTATTGCTCACTGATTTCGGTTTTTCTGTGTGTTTTTTGTTATCGAGTTAGGAGTCCGTATCAGACAGGTGGTCGAACAGACAGGCAAGACCTGCAATACAGCCTGATGATGATGATGATGAAGGACGAATTACCTTTAGCATGGCGTTAAGTCCTAAGACTACAAGGACACGTAACAATAAGCCTAAACAGTGAAGTCACGTAATAGTAGTCAGTGCAATGAGACGTTGTTAGTCATTGTAAGATCAAGCAAAAAGTTCGGTTTTCAGTCTGCTGCGGAAAACTTGCAACGACGGAGACAACTGGATTGACTCCGGCAGACTGTTCCAGACTGATGCAGCAGTCGCTGGAAAGGTGCGGTCGCCAATGGTAGAACGCAGAGTGCCTATTGGTGTAGAGTTTGATAGACGGCGTTTGTTTGGGATGAGTACTGAGTAGTGCTGTGTGATATATGGTGTTGGCGTAGACAGTAGTGGTTCTACCAGCAGATGTGATACAGTGCAGTGTTGACAGCCTAGTGCCTTGTTGGGATAAGCCCAAATTCCATTACGCCGACTTTGCGACTTTCACCGAAACTTCCCCGTGGGGAAAGTCGTGGACACAAATCGTGAAAGTCTGCGGCACAAATCATGTCGCCAACTTTCATGATTTGTGTCCGCGACAAAGTCCGTGGACTTTGTCGCCCACTTTTCCCGTGTATTGTAACGGACCAAATTTCATTAGAGCGACACAAATGGGTTTGTCGCAGACTTTTCACAGACTTTGTCGCAAACATCTCGACATGTCGATATGGTTTGTATCTGCCACTTTCATGATTTGTGTCCATGACTTTCCCCGCAGGGAAGTTTCGGTGAAAGTTGGCAACTTTTTTAGGAGTGCTTTTATGCCATGCTTCACCCACAATCTGGAATAGTCTGCCCGAAACTGTTATTTCTGACATAACTGTATCTACTGATACTTTCAAATCTAGGCTTAAAACTGCTCTATACAGTCATGCGTTCCTCCACTGACATGTGACCTTATCCACACTTGAGATTCTTCAGCTTGTGAAAGACCTAACGTGCGTTATAAACCTAGCATATTAATAATAATAATAATGGAATTTGTGCTATAGTAGTTTAATACAGCATCAGACTCACAGTTGAGAGGTTGTTGGTTTGAGTCACTTGTAGTCGGTTGCTGCTAAAGGTAAAAAAATAAAGGTCTTTGCTATAGTGCTCAGCTGATTGGTATGAGCTACCGATTCCGCAGCACACTATGCGGCCATCGATTGCCCGCATCAGCGAACAAGTTGACCCACAGTTTGCAGCTAGGGAACGTAGCATTGCTCCAGTTAGCCACACTATACCTTTTCATGTAGCTGCTACTCATTTACCAATCCGCTGGGGAGAGAGGCTGAGTTTATCTGAGCATGCAGTAGTTTAGAAACTTGCTCAAGGTTGTGAACGTCTTGCCCAGAGTTGTTAATAGCAGACTGGCTGGAAGTTGAACGATCAACCTTTTGGTCCCGATTCCCGAATCCAACGTCCTAACCACTTAGCTACCGAGGGCTTTGTTCTATGGTTGGTGTAATAAGTCTGACCATGGTGTGTGTGGGCCTGCGTAATGTACGTGCATGTTATGCTGTAGGCTGGTATAATCCGTCTGTGCTGGGACGACGATCGGCCATTGGTTTACACGTGCACCGAGGCTGGTGACGTCCATGTTTGGGATGCTAGAAGTGGCGACCTTCTGTCCACGTGGTTTGGCCACGTGGGCAATGTCCTCGATATGCACGTCGCCAGGTAGCCACTAAAATCATTTCAGTTCAACTCGGAAATTATTTTTGGTGTCTTGGACACTGGTAGTTTCAACTAGGTTTATCGAGCAAAATTGGTTGTGCTATCAGTGAGGTTTGGCTCTCATGGTCGCACATTTTTGCAACTTTCTAGGAAGATTACAACTTACTCAGAGCAAATGTATCCCTGCACTGTTGTATGGTTTAGAAGCATACCCCACTTTTAATGTAACAGTAATTTTTGATGGTGCCAGGAATTTTTTGGCTTTGTCTTACCAAGGTAAAAAGAATTTAATAAATTCATAAGAAAATATTGAGTGATATAACACGTTGTGCAAAATGTGTAGTAAATTTGTGAAAAAGTTGTGTGTTGACTGACATGTTTTAATTCTTGCTATACTTTGCATTGTTGATAAATTTCTGTTTGTTTTCTGTTCAGCTAACTATGTATTGTTTCTGCCGTCATGGACCATGGACCATGGTGAATAAAAATTTTCAAAACTTGCAGAAAATCCAGTGTAGGAAACTTCTCAGGGATACGGTCAAACTGGGGTGATTGGACATGGCAAATAACAGCACTTTTATCAAATGTCTCAGGAACTGCAAAAGTTCTGAAGTTGAAAATTGCACCTATGTTGCTGCCCGACGGTGCCCGTCCCATAATGGTGTGTTTCAAGAAAATACAAACGTTGCTTATTGTTAACCATTGGTGTCTCGTGGCTGAACCATGTGCTGTTTCAGCTATTCAGCTACGACATCAAGACTTTTGTAGTTGTTAGAAACAAACTTTTGTTAAAGGTTAAAGGTTAAAGGTCGCATATAGCTCCTAATGAGCAAACCCGTCTCAGAGCTACAGAGCGTCACTTGTTGTTGTGGTTGCTGTTGTAGTGGATGCCTAGCGACAGCCGGCGATGACCACACAGCAAGAATATTTTCACTTGACAGCGTCACATCTTCACAGTTGACAAACTGACTCTAAACTGCTACTGGCTTGTGCATCTTGTCCCATCTAATAAAAATGTCAAGATGATAACTGCTCAGCGAATGAACTGAGAGCGTGAAGTCAGAAATTTGAAACATGCGCCGTTATTCTAAGCTAAAATGAATATAACAAAGAGAGACATGACTTGTTTGTATATTGTGTAAGACAAAAATTGTCGTCCTCTGCGTAGATTGATCTGTCTAATATAAATGACTGGTTGTACTGTGCAGTTGAGTATCATCAGCATATAATAAAAATGAAAATAAACATGGCACCTTTTTAGACCAAAGTACACAGCAAAAGTGCGATGTCTAGTGCATCCTTCCTTGCTTATGCTTGTAATGTGGAAATGCGAGTTATTTTTGTTATAAGATGTCTTTCAGTGAAGAAAAAATGGTGAACTAATATTAACACAAGTGGACTCCAGCGTTGTGGTGTACATTATACATGACACGTATCATCACAACGAAATGACGCACTGCATCAAAGTTAATAACATGATCATTTACAACTTGAATGGTCATAAAATATAAACACAATGACAGCATATTATGTAACTTGGTCGAACAAAAATAGCGACAAACGACGAAGAGTTCTAGACCACAGCAGACGAAAACGTTTGCAAACAAATCAGCTGTTTTACGTGACAACGTGTGTGTGTGCAGACTAGCACGCGACATCACATAACGGTGTGCACACAGCACGACATTCGGAATGTTACGTCCATGTTGCAAGAAATACCATCGGCTGAAAGCAGTGCAGGAATCCATTAAATGTTGGGTTTATCGTCAAGGTCTCGTAACCTTCCAGTATTTCAGCTAACTACACTGTGTCCCAAAAAACATCCCCAACATTTTCGACTGTAACTTTGAAACCAATTATCAGATTTTGATAATTTTTGATACAAATATTCCTGACACAACTTGCCATCAAATGACCGTTCAGTTTCCCACCTCACCCAATGTATGCTTCTGCACTACCTAGGGAAAGCAGATCAAGCGAAATACGTGTTGAAATAAACAGAAAACTTGAAAAAACATCCCCGACATTATCGATCGTAACTTTTAGAAAGTCAGCAGATTTTAATACTTTTTGGCAGAAATATTTCTGACACAACTGGCTATTAAATAAGTGTTTTAGTTTTCACCTCACCCAACGTCTGCTTTTGCACTACCTGGGGAAAGCAGACCAAGCACAAT
>Ga0209367_1012239_pt1 | contig 11256 bp, 9 predicted proteins | sample WorMetLIZISLAND2_FD_187412 | JGI IMG/M metagenome (GOLD analysis project Ga0209367, IMG submission 187412) | Marine gutless worms symbiont microbial communities from Max Planck institute for Marine Microbiology, Germany - Olavius geniculatus... ... | reverse complement strand
GTAACATACAATAGACAAATAATGCACTTTTATACACAGTTGAAAATTATATTTCTATAATTATGCAAAAACGTTAACTAAATGAAACACAAGTAAACACTCGATAGAGTTTTCACGAAATGTTGAGTGTTCGTTTTGGTGCATTATGATGGACAATGTCAGAAATGTCAGTCATCGTTGTCGCCTGGTTGTGAAATACCACACTGTATTTATGTCTGACTCGTGAAGGTATGTCGATTTAGTCCCGGTACATTTTACAATTCGCACATCTCTGTTGTAGAGTACTATTGAGATAACCTCTGACCTGATCACCTGACTAGGTGAGACGCAGTCGAATTAGTTTATCGTAGTTATGAGTCGCCACGTTCTACTTTCAAGTTTTGTATGCTGTTAAGAGCATGCATTAAATTTACCATGTTTGTCTATTTTTCCTTTATTCTACACCACGTTCTACAACAATTGGTATAAGTTTAAGCGTAACCTGTTTGACATGACAAAAAGCGGGGTGATGTCAACTTTTAACATTCACTTACCAACGCGATTTGATAGCGATATCGGTATAATGCTTAGGTTGTTAGTGCATGATCGCAGGATCGATTCCGACGGTGACCAAATAGATTAGATAAGACTACGCATAGGGTAAGTGTCTAGGTAGGTACGTAGATTAGTAAGGTAAATAGGACGTAGGTAGGTAGGTGAAGATAGGGAAGATCAGGCAAAGTAACCGTGTAGGGCAGAATGTCGTTTTGCATTATATACCCCCTATTTTTCTGTGCCCTCTATTCTAGCCACGCCCCTTCATTTTTGCACTATTTAAATCCCAAAAGTAAATCCCTTTTCTAAGAACGTCTGTTATCCCTTAATGTGGGAACAATCAGACAGTGGTCCAATTCAGAACTCTTTCCGTGATTATTGTTACTGTATTTTTGTTTTTATGATAATATTTCACTTTGTGATTGGTAATGTGAATTCAGTGCTTGGATTATATTTAAAACTTTACGTCATTTTGTATTACTCATTAGTAGGGTGTACCCATGTAGTAGTGATGATTTGATATATTGAAAATATCGATATATCGTTTTCGATATCGATATATCGTATTTTATCGTATCGTCGAAAAAATATCGATTTTTTCGATATATTGCGATATCTTTTATATATCATGATATTTTCAATATATCGCAATATTTTATGCCAAAGGTTTATATTTTTATTACTGCATTACCAAAATAACGAGAATAAACTGAGAAAATGACAAACTATTCAAAGCAAGCTAACTATCGTGTCGTAATTTAATAACACAACAGTCCATAGTTAATTTTAAAGTTCATTGACACATTATAGTATTTATGTAAAGCAAGCTGCCTTGCTGAACGTTCACGTCTTGTTCTTGTGCTTGTATAAAATTTACATACATTTTTAAAATTTCTGTATCAATATTGCGATATTTTCAAAATATCATATCGATACCATATCAAAATAGAAATCTTAATATTGAATCATCACTACTATGTAGTATACACGAAAGGGTTTTTAAAATTGCATTTTTTTCTCAAGATCACACATTTCTGTTACTATTGACAGTATACATGCCAATTATGCTAGTTTTTTGTTATACAGGTTTTATACAGGTCAGGGGCAACTGAAAAAAGTCAGGGAATTTGTGTGGTCAGGAAAAGTCTGGGAAAAATTATTTTTGAAAAGTCAGGGAAAAGTCAAGGAAAATGATCTTGGATCATGCAGACTGCAGATATCTGTGTTTTTTGTGTCTCCAGATATTAAAAAGCAGGAAAATTTGTGGCTTCCGTTAAATGTCCAAAAGCCAGAAGTGTTTCAGCTTCAGGGAGGCTTCACCCACTTGACTCCCTGACCAGGGCCTCTGTTGTTTGCATATTGCTCCATTAATAAGGTTTCATTACCTTATAATGTACTGTCAGTGTACTATTTCTGACATTTGTGCGATAGGGTTATTGCTTCGATAAGATCAGGGAAATTGTCATTTTATGGCTGGAAAAGTCCGGGAATTTTGCTACAGAAGACCTGCAGGAACCCTGTAATATTACGTTAAATGTTGACCAAGTGTCATATTGAGCTCATTTGTTTGACGTATTAATTATGGTATTGAATTAATTTTAGGATGGAGAATTGGTCTGTGCTACTTGGCGGGTACCATCAGACAAGCAGTATATTGGTATGTTCATCGTTTATTGTGAGTAATCTATGTGTATTGTAGTAGGCTAGTTTACATACAGTAAATCTAAATAGAGGAGCACATAAATTGTAGCAAAGTTAGCAGCATAATATAGCACAGTACTCCATAGCTTTGAGACTGATTACCATTATGAGCAGTAGTCAACCTTTAACTTTTTAATACACATATGGCTGTTGCATGCCAGTGAATTGAGTTACGTTTACTGAAATTGTGACTGTCGTTTATATGCACCTTAATGTGTTTGAAGTTTATTAGTGTCAGTTTGTTACAGTATCCATGGAGGTGATCAATGCGACATCTGACGTTGACTACTTCGCATTATATGCTTGTGAATCTGCAGTCGAGAGACATCGGTAAACCACTTCCATGTGTTACACACATAAAGTGCAGCGTGTTTATGCCTTACAACTCATTAGTGTTTTTCTTCGTGTTGTCATTTTTTCGTTTTTAAAGAAGCTGTACGAGACTAACACATCTGTAAGACTGAGAATTTGAGTATTATAACTCAGTTTGTTGTACATAGAATTCTGTGCTTATTGCAAACAGTGTGAATTTGCAAATGCTTGGTGCAACATAGTCTGTCATTTCTCTTGTTTAAAAGTAGAGTTGTACATCTTGAGAATAAATGCCTTTAATGACAAGTTTGCTAATAATTGCTTTGGATTTCTGTGGACTCGCAAAATAAACATTATTTATGGTTCGAAACAGTTAATTTCTGATCTTGATCAGACTGTTCTATAAAAGTGAAAAATGTCCCATGACCATCATGTTAAAGTGTGTTTACAGCTTAGAGCATGTGATGTGTTGTAGGCAACATTGTCGTACGGTGTGCACAGGTGATAATCAGCAGGTGCTTGCATTCTGGACACCGACCAGTCCAAACACCTTTCACTTCCCACCAGGTTCGGTTATTGCTTATCTGCAGAATTAGCAATCAGTTGGTTAGTCCAAGTTGCCCTTGCCATAGCAGAGCTACTTCAAAATTAGTAGTAACATAAGCAGATTTAGTTGATGATGTTTGGGTATGATTATATAAAGTCGAGCCATATTTTGACATTGGCAGTAGACCAGAATCTCAAGGTTTTTGTTAGATATATTTGCAAAAACCTGTCAGCTTTAATTTTCATGATGCATGTTTTTATCTTATTCTTAGTCTTGGCTAATTGTGTCACTGGTGATCTGTTGGTTGCTTTGTAGGTTAGTAAATAGGGCAAGTGCTATGTTTAGACATGTAAATAATCTGTGCAGTAAAGTGCCAGCAGCATGTTTGTAGTGTGTGTTTTTTTGTGTTGAAAATTATTTTGTTTTGATGAAGTTAAATGGAGAGCTGTTTATGTTGACAGATGTTGGATTTGTGATTGGCAGCAACACTGCTGTTCATTATCTCGTGGTTCAGTTTCGCTACAGCACTGCCAGTCATGGTTTGTGTTTCTGAATTCAGTTAGACCATAACCAAGCTGTGTGCTAAAAAGCAGTGCTTAAACATTGTGAATTTACTAAATTAAACCAGTGTGTGCAATTTTATTTGTGTCACATAGCACAACTGGATAGCAAACCAACTAGTTTTGAGTTTGTAGCATGTTCTTGAATGGAGTTATTTGGATCACTGAGTGCTAGATGTCGACAAGTAAACTGTTGCATGAATGTGGTTTTGCTGTGACTGTAAGTCTTCTGTCAGTTGTTATTTTGATAGAAACAGCAGATTGAGACATTTATGCCGTGTTCACATTGACAGGTGAGAGGAGGTCAGCTGTCCGACTGACTATTACCAACAAACGGTCAGATGTGGCATGTTCTTGCATTTGCTGTAATATCTGTATTTTTCTTTAGTTTATAGCTTATAATTTTTATGCACAAAAGCAGCTACTGCTGTAGCGCATCTTAGCCATCGCAATGCTGTCTGTCTGTCCTTTCGTCTGTCACACAGGTGGATCAGTCACAAACAGTGCAAGCTAGGATCACCAAATCTTCACCATCGGCTGCCTGGAAGACTCCAGTTTCAGGAACCATCAAGGTTTTCAAAAAATTCGAAGGGGGTAACCTCGAGTGAGGGTGATAAATGAGAGGGGGTAGGAAAAATTTGCGATTTTTAGCCAATAAGTTGCTGTATCTCAGTAACAGTGTGAGATAGGGCCTAGGTTACTATTAATCACTAATAAGAATCGTACACTGGCTCTCGATTGGAGCTGAATTCAATGACCTTGGATGACCTTGAACACCAAAATAGGGGTATTGTGGATGTTTTGGCAATTTTGGGCTGCGAGAAACACTTCAAGAGTGAATTGTGCCGAAATCAATTGAGATAGTGTATGAAATTTTCAGCATTGAGCGTAGATTTCGACAGTCCAAGTCTCGATTTTTTTACGTTCAAGGAAACCTGTGCACTAGAGCATCAAAGAGCTTACCCTTGTCAAAGTCGCTATTTTACCGTTGTTGGTCAGTCATTCGTGAAAACGGCTGCAGATCACCATGGGCATGCCGCCTATCACAACAAGCACTAGTGACGAGTTTTTTAGTCGTATCAACATCAACGACTCTGAGAAACCCCAAACTTTCAAAATAAGGGTTTTTATTACCTTCGCCAAGGAGATTATGTTTTTGCCATACTTTGTTTGTTTGTTTGTTTGTCTGTCTGTCTGTCTGTGTGTGAGCAAGATAACTCAAAAAGTTCTGGAAGGATCTTTCTGAAATTTTGAGGGCATGTCGGGAATGGCAAAAACTAACAGTGATTCAATTTTGGGGGTGATTCGGAAGGAATCCTGGATTCTGGATCACTTTGAAATTTTTGTTACCATTGCTTTCAATGGGACATAAGGCAAACCGCTGCGAAACCAAAGATGGTGCTGCCACCTAGCGAACAACATGGCCTTGGCGGAGGTCTGCGGGCTCTGACTGCTTTCTAGTTAATTTTTTTGTGATCTTCAGCTGCAATGCACACTCCAAGAATGGGGAGATAGACTGACAGTTTGCGAACAGGAACTGCTATATCTTTTTGCACATCTCGTGATTGTTAGCTCAAATTTTTTGTATTGTTAGGTATTTATGTCATCAACTTTGTGGGGATTAGCTGCTGTTAGGAAATTATCGTTTGAATGGTTTGCATACCTCTTAGATGTAGCTGACTTATTTTTATCACTTTATATCAGTATGTGGTTGATGTTGCCAGTTTTTTGACCTAGGAAACACAGTGCTGTACTGTGTTGCTCTGTATTATAGTGATGCTGGTTATATGCAAGTATTATAATTGCATTTTCATAGTTGCATATTCGAAAATTATGCCGCATATGTTGCATATCCAAAAATTCCCATATATTTGCTCATATGTCGCATATTTCTGCATGTGCAATTGCATTTTTCAGCATTTTTCTTGTCGAGCGTTGTTTTAAGACCATTAAATATTTTTTGGCGGCAAATGATTACCAGTATTTACAATTAGACATTGAATAAATTGAAGTCCAAAATATCAAAACTGTTCAAAAAGGTCTATTAATGATCATGATTATGATTCTCCGTCACTCAGAGTTGCATATGCCAGAAATATGCGGAAAAATATGCCGCATATGTGCAGCATATGCAGTATATATGCCGCATATATACGCCACATATTTTGCAAAATTCCGCATATTTTCCCGCATATTTTGCCTCAAAAAGTTCCTCATATTTTAAGAAAATTCTCCGCTATAAACCAGCATTTCTAGTATTAGTCACACCATTGTAATGGTTGTCATGTTACGGTGCATTTATAGATTGTCGGCATTATGATTATTGCTGAGTTTATTGTTGGTTTCTGTGCAGGCAGCCATATATTGCTGGAATTTTCAGCATTCACGCTAGATCAGAAAAACTTCATGCTCATTCGAAAGGTATGTGAAGTGAAAACACTTTGCAGTGTTTAGTTTCACTGCTGAGTGTTATAATGTTGTCCTGTTAACGATTAATTAGTGGCAGTGTGAAGTGTTTCTTCCTGGAGATTCCAGGCAAACAGGTTGCAGTGTTGTTTGTTACCAACAATGTACCACTGATGTAAGTAATTGCATGGAGTTACCTGTCCCTGAAATGAAATATAATTTGCTATACAATGGTTAAAACTTTACACATTTACGGTGTGTTTGAGATGTCTAAGTTAGGTGTCACAGTATGCATTTATCAGCTGTGAAGCTGGCTGAAATGGGTCAATTTTAACACATTGGTTTGGTTTTTTTGAACAGTCTACAGATTCAAGTCTCAAATTATGGAATTCCAAACAGGTGCTCTTTGGTGACTAAGGCAAGCAATGAGCTGCTGCAAAAATTGTTTTCCAGCATAAAACAAAATTGAAAAGTCAGAATTTGGTGCAGTGCAGATGGTGACATTTTGTTTTGTGGTTTATTATTGTTGTCAGAGTTGTTAGTTCTGCATATAGGTTGAATGACACAGAGCTGTTATTACTGATGCGTTGCAGATGTTACGGTGGATGCATGTTGTGCTCACTCTGAGAAGAGTCCCATTCACATCTTTGCTACTCGAGCACATGCTCACAGCCATGGTATGGTATGGATTGAAATAAGTACTGAACTGAATTTTCATCATTTCTACATCCACTTTATCATTTGAGGATGTTTTTATAAGTTTCTGGTGTTGGTCTGTCAATCTATCTGACTGAAGTATTGCTTGCTAATTTGCAAATTGTATTTGTATTATGTAAGTTAGTTAGTAACGCGTGTATTTATGTGGCACATAACATTTAAAAATAGCCTCCAAATTAATTCTGCTATATATTATTTTTCAGGCCTTTGTGTACAGCAGTGTCTGAGTTGGCTGGTGACACAGTGCAGCTAATGAAGGCAGATCTCATAGTCTTGCGTAATGTTGAGAATGTAGGTCTACACTGCATTAGTATTGAGTGAGCTATGTGTTGTACGTTTATCTCAGGTGATGGTTTGCTGGTTGGCTATCGATACAGTGACACGTTACAGTTGCTAATGACAGCCAGCCCATCGTCTCTGTCTCTCCAGGTCTGTATGCATCTAATGCTTGTCTGTCTTGATAAAAGTGGGAAATACCCCTTTGCCGACAGTCGCTTATCCATGTGTTAATCAAGCCTCCAGTAGAGTGACTATTGGTCGGACACAGCGTGTTAAGCACTGCACTAAGTTCTGGCCATTACAGCGCACGTGCATTGGCAATAATACTGTGGTGCAGTCTGTACGAAGTCAGACTGAATAGCAGTATTGTTCTCAGTTTTTTGAGCATATAGGTATGTAAAATATCTTCGTCAAGGTTTGATTGGAGACCGGGGTGGGAGATATGTTTTATGTTGTATTTATTTCAACTGCGTGTCATTATTTTCTGTTTCAGACGTTTTTGCCATTGTCTAATCCTGTAGAAGTCAAACCTGGTGATTATTTGGTGAGATATTTTGGTGTTTTTTTAGTATTATCATTTGATGGCAACACTAGTGTCAAGCTAGGCAATTACTTGCTATTCTGAAAACTTGGTATCCATGTCCTTTTAATGCACTTGTACTAACATGTCGCAAAAATTTGGTATGCCAGCAAAACAGTTGTTCTAAATACAATCGAATAATTGCAATTTTTCTGTGCCATATAATAAGTTTTCTGGTTAAAATCTTGAGATAATCTCTTGGAAACTGTGCATGAATTAATTTAGTTGAAATTTGTGACATCTTTGGCAAATGCTTAACAGTTAAAATGATTAGAATTAGGATAAGATATAGGCCACTACAGTAACAATAGTGATGTATTATATTTGCAGGGTGTTCGCTGCATTTTCGACACGTTCAAAACTAGACACCATCATGTGCAAACACGGTATGAGAGTTTATAAATTCAGTTACACTGTTTTTATTTTTTAATTTCAAATTGTATTAAATCAGTAAAATAAATGTTCATGGTCATTCTGTAAGTACATGCAGATGTGGCGTACATGTTGCAGCTGCCAGTTTGCAATGAGGTCTGACCTTCTCTCTTGACAATGCAGTTGCCTTGTTGATTACACTGCATAAGCATGTTTGCTATCGATGCTGCTGCTGCTGCTGCTGTTACTTGGATTGGTGTCACTTTCGTTGTAGCATAGGGCCAGGGATGGCAATTGCCTTTCCCCAGAAAATTTTCTTTTTTTCAGAAATTTTTTTTTCAAAAATACAAAATTTGGGGCTGAAAAGCTGTCATTTTGGCAGAGTATTGGGGACAAATTGAAATTTTGCTCGGTTGTATAATCTTTGATGTCGGAAATTTGCAGCCGTTTGTTGGAAAATTGCATTTTATCTCACTTTTTTAATGCATGATGCCGCTGCTTAGCTTAAAAATTCTTGGTGGTACTGATCACAGCACTACAGGATTGTTTCTTGAACTAAGTGCTATGTTATTTTTTCCAGCTATTTGTCATGAGTTTGTAAAAGGAACATGTGCTGTTAGGTATGGAGGTAGGTCGGAGATGTGCAGCATCTATTACATGTTCTACGCCAATTCATCCACCATTGGAAATCGTTCGTCGCAAGAATGCCGACACGATGACCTGCCGCATTTCACGAGGCGGTTGCTAGATCATCGGGAGCTGCTGTCACAGATGAAGCACATGGACGAGGTTTATCCGAGCAAGCAGCACAGAAGTCGACGTCGTTCTGATGGCTTTAGCGCTGCAGTTGATCCTCTGGAAGCCTTGGATTTAGCGTCTTCAGATATTGATGGTGACAAGTTGTGGAATGATGATGGCTCTGGTGAGTGGATGCCTTCAGCAGATGAGATCACGGAGGGTTTTGCTGATGCTGCTACAGCCAGGCAGATGACGGTGCCTTATGCAAGCGTTGTTTTTCCTCCGGACTCCACCAGTCTGCGTACGTTCAGTCATATGTCATTACAACTGTTATGTTATTGTCGTGTTGCGTAACAACTACTTGTACTTGTGGTTTGCCATGGCCATTTTTGTGCTTACCAGTTGAAAGAAGAGATTGTTCGTTTTTACCGGATAAATGCAACATTTTCTGCAACATTTTTGTTATTATTTATGTAACTCAGCCAATAGCCATGACCATGAATATGTGTGCCATCCGGATAAAAAGTCTATACAAGGTTCTGCACTTTTTCACTCTACATATTACCTGGCCTCCGGGCCTCAGAACAATATCTCTAGTTATAACAGCAATCATTTAACATCTGGGTAAGCTAATTCTAGTGCTGGATAGAATCGGAATAAATTGGATGAAGTCGAGTTTTGCACGGATTGGTGTTCGATACGTTTTAGCGTGTATTTGACTGTGCTGTCAATACTGTCACTTGCAGGTGTTGATTATACGGTCAATTGGCCGGCTGTTCTGCTCACTAATCACATTAATGTTGGTGACATAACGGGCATAGCGATTAACTCTGCTGGTAACGTCATTGTACTGCATCGCGGCAGCTACAAACTGAAAGACTCAGACTTCAGGTAACTAACTGATTGCTTCCTGTCTTGTTAGCTTAGCCTTTGATTGACTCTATAATGTATATCATTTTTGGGGAAAAGCTAACACATTTTCGGACTTGGTGCAGAATCATTTAATGCACTATGTGTTGTAACATGTTTGAAGTAGTTAGTTGATTAGAAATCATTGGTGATTTTTTTGAGGTAATGTGTCATTAAGATCGCTGACAGAAAAGACCTTCTCGTGCTTTAGTTTTCTGCCAATAATTAGGCTTTTATTGCTGATTTATTATTTCTAATGTTCATTGTTTATTCTAATGTTTTAAAATACTTTTTATCATTATTTGTTACTGTTTATTCTTACTTTCAGTATCATTTTGAGTTTTTTTCTTATCACATAGCTTGCACTGAATAATAGTGGGCTAATGTAGAGTCTGTCTACATATTATATGTCATTTATTATATTGTGGTGATTTTTGTCATTTTCATGTGATGGTAGTTGTAACTAATCATTTAGCATTGTGTGTTTTTTAGTGTGGATAACGAATACATCGCTGATAGAGATCGTCCAATTAGCGAGGCAGTTCTACTGGAACTGGACGTGGCTACTGGTCAACTCCTGAGGCAGTGGGCACGGCGCATGTTAGTTCTTTGATTCTCCCAGCTCTGCATTTTGCTCTACTTTGTTACTTTCAGCTTCTCTTTAACTGCCTGTGCAAGGTCAACATCAGATTGACATCTTCGGAGGTCGAAAATGCGTTCATTTTCAACGTATCTCTTCCACCATTTACAGTGTTTAGCTGGTGAATAACTAGCGATTATTAAACTAGAAGACAAAACTGAAATTTTGTGTGGCCGAGTTTTTGCTATTTGCCCCATTTTTTGTGTCACATGACTGAACTTAACTGGTACGCAACGTTGCGAAATCAGTCTGTAGGAATTGACCACAGTTTCGTATGCAGCTAATTTGTTATGGTGTGGTTGGTGGATGTAGGCTGTATGTGCCGTGGGGTTTATCGGTGGATGCTCGTGATAATGTCTGGACAACTGATATTGCTCTACATCAGGTTCAAGCCTTTTGTTTTTGATGCTGTTGTGTCCCATTATTGTTTTGAGATTGTGTCGAGTCAGTTGGTTGTTTATCTTGCTGATGTATTTGTTTTGATGCTAAGTATTATCTCCCATTTGTTTATGAAACTGTGACTAATCAACCTTGGATCATAATACCGTTAAAGGATGGAGGTCATGGTTTAACTGTGTCTGTCTTTTTTGTCTGTCATCTGCCCGCAAGATTGCTGCAGAGTTATGAGTGGATTTTGATGTTTTTTACGCGCAAAAGCAGCTATGCTTTCAGCGCGTCATAGCCATCGCAATTCTGTCCGTTTGTCTGTCTGTCTGTCCGTTCGTCTGTCTGTCACACGGGTGGATCAGGCAAAAACGGTCCAAGCTAGGATCTCCAAATTTTCACCATCGGCTGCCTGGAAGACTCTAGTTTCAGGAACCGTAAAGCTTTTTTGTAAATTCGAAGGGGGTCACCCCGAACGAGGTCGCTAAATGAGAGGGGGGTGGTCAAAATTTGTGATTTTTGGCCAATAACTCGTTGTATCTCAGTAACGGTGCGAGATAAGGCCTAGGTTACTATT
>Ga0209367_1012238_pt1 | contig 11256 bp, 4 predicted proteins | sample WorMetLIZISLAND2_FD_187412 | JGI IMG/M metagenome (GOLD analysis project Ga0209367, IMG submission 187412) | Marine gutless worms symbiont microbial communities from Max Planck institute for Marine Microbiology, Germany - Olavius geniculatus... ... | reverse complement strand
GCTGGACACGTGACCACGTGACTGTCCTGAGGCCTGGCAATTTTAAGGGGTCCGACCAGGAATCGAACCCAGGACCTCTCGCTCTGGTGAAGTTGACCTGAGTCCAACACTCTAACCACTCGGCCATCGAGCTCCACGTGAGAGCAATGGCATCAGGAAATAAGACAAATAGGTCTGGCATCTCAGAGAACGAAGAAGAAAAGGTGCGACTTAAAGCGGAGTTGCAGGCGATGACGGAAGAAAAGAAAGCTGTGTTTGAGACAATGATAGACAATTTGAGAAACATAAGAAAAAAAGAAAAACAAAAAAACTGGAAACACTGCAGGAGATCAGAAGAGAAAAAGTAGAAGGAGATCAGAGAGAAAGGCACTTACAGGCAGAGTTGAAGGCCACAAAACAGGAAGCGGATGAGCTACATGTTAAACTTACAGCTTTAAAAAATGAACGTGATCAGCTTAAGCAAAAGTTGTTGACTGTGAAAGAAGAGGAGAGACAGAAAGTGGAAAGGCTGCAGGAGGAAAGAAGAGAGGAAACAGAACGAAATGAGTTAAAACGGCACGCAGCTTATTTAGAGGCAGAAAAGAAATTCGTAGAACATGAAGCTGAGTTACGTGCAGAAATGGAAGCTTTAAAAACTGAGAATAATCAGCTCAAGACTGAAAGTGATCAGTTCCAGCAAAAGATTTCTGAACAGAACGAGTCGCTAATAAACGTGAACGCAAATCTGCAACAGTTAGCGATCTGTGCTAGAGACCAGCAGCTTAAAATCAGGCATCTTCAAGACGAAATTTTAGCTGCAAAGCAGAGATCAGCCGAAACGCAGCTACGCCAACTAAATGAGCTGCGGTCACCAACAAAGGAGACCTCAGAACTTAAGGAAACTCTCACCGAATTGCAACATCAGCAGCTACCGGCAACTGAGGAACATCATCAAGGTAATTACTGTTTGACTTGGGCCTACGTGAGCACAATGTCAAAGACCAAAACTTAGCCAAACCGTGCTTATGACAAATGTACTAGAACATTTACTTAAACATTATAGAATTTTGTAATGTATTCTAATTCAGAAACAGTTTGGTATAGCGCCAGCAATAATTTCACATAGTCACTGTGAATTGGAAGCGCTGTGTTAGCGCTATTTTTGGTGCTGTAGGCTGAGGTAAACAAAGAACGGATTTAAATGTGACTAAAGTACCAGCAGCTGTAGTGTGAGCAAAGAGTTGATTCCAGAGTAATAGCAGCAACGAAAAAGGAACGAGACGGGAAATTTTTTTCAACTATGCTCTTGTTTACACTGTCATTCATGCTTTCACTGGATGGTAGTAAACATATGCAAAACACCGGCTCAGACGACGGTTCTAAGTTGGTGTCTGTGCGTTGGCTAAGTGTTGTTAAATTATTGATCTGTTGATCATATTTTAGGCCACGCTGAGATACTTCGTCGTCTGTACACGGAAGTCTCGCAGACGCTTGAAGCACAGACTGTCGCTCGCAACATGTTTCAGCTGAACGTTCTTACGCTGAAGGAGTTGCAGGCCATTCAGTCCAACCATAATAAACCCGTCAAAGCAGCAGAAAAAGTGCTAAACATCGTGATTAAGCAATCTAGCAATGTCTTCAGTTGTTTCTTGGAAGCTTTAAAGCTAACTCACCATCAGCATGTGTATGAAGTTATCATTACCGGCAGCTGTAAAGGTACTCGAATGTCACTGTAACATAAAGCTTAGCAGCTATCGCCTAGAAAACAAGGCGTCAGCTTGGTGCATTTATATTCGTATGTGAATTTTGCTCGGTAATTTAGGCTTTTAAGTCGCTCAAACGATAGTTCATATTTCGCACCGTTTGTGAAATGCAGCGACTTTTTGGCTAAAACTCGCAATTTTTTTCTACTCCCCTTTTATTCGGATTATCGATCGGGGTAACCCCTATCGAACTTGTAGAAAATCTTCATAGAATCTGATAGTTTTCTACTGACATAACAGTAAAGGCTTCGTGATCCTAGCTTGCATCGTCTTCATAAGGCAGCAAAGTGTGACAGACCAAACGGTCGGATGGACGGACGGACAGACGTCTCAGCTATAATATAAGCATTTGAATAGCAAGCTATCTTGACGCCGTGTAACCATAGCGGTTAATATTTTTTTCCTTTGGCGGTGCTTTTGTCTTGATTGTTGATCAGTTAAGCTATTGTACTATAAGTTTTCAGCACAGTGTAAAGCTTCTGACTAGCTAAAGTTGGTAAGTAGTTGAAAAAAAATTGAGTAAATGCTCACGAGACGCGCGAAAGCCTATAGCAGTTTTTGTTCGCAAACCGTCAGTCTATCTCCAGCCATTTTGTCGCAGTTCATTCTTGGAAGATTATTCAGCCAAAGATCGCAAAAATCAATAAAAAAACCCTTATTTCGAAAGTTTAGGGTCCTTCAAAGTTATCGATGTTGATACGACTGAAAAGCTCGTCACTAGTGCTTGTTGTGATAGGTAGCATGCACATGTTTATCTGCAACCGTTTTCACGAAAGTCTGGCCAACAACGGTAAAATAACGACTTCTAAAGGGGTACTGCTCTTTGATATCTTCATGCGCAGTTTACTTTAAACCTAGAAAATCGAGACTTAGACCGTTGCAATCTACGTTTAATGCTGAAAATTTTATATGCAGTTTTCTATGTCTATCTCAATTGGTTTCGGCGCAATTCGCTCTTAAAATGTGTCTCGCAGCCGGAAATCGCCAAAAAATCATCAAAACCCCTATTTTAGCGTTTAAGGTTATCCAAGGTCATTGAATTTGATGGCAATTAAGAGCCAGTGTACGATTTTTTATTAGTGATTAATAGTAGCCTAGGTTGTATCTCGCACCGTTTTTGAGATACAGCGACTTATTAAATAAAAATCGCACATTTTTCCACCCCCTATTATTTAACGTTCTCGTTCGGAATGACCTTTTTTGAATTTATTTAAAAGCTTTACGGCTTCTAAAACTAAAACTTTCCAGGCAGCCGATAGTGAGGATTTGGTGTTTCTAGCTTGCACCGTTTTTGACTGATCCACCCGTGTGCTGGACAGACAGACAGACAGAATTGCGATGGCTAAAACGCGCTGAAAGCAGTAGCTGCTTTCGCGCGTAAAAAGTAAATATACTATTTTCATTAGTTAAGGCCAAGGCTGTTATTGATCACTAATAAAAAATCGCATAAACCTTTTTAGACGAGATGAAAATCATCGACTTCGAATAACCTTGAAGGTTAGTACTGCAAACAGGAACTGTATATGCTCTAACGCGTTTTCCCTAGCGACTGCTGAGCTTTCTTTTTATGGCATCCACTAAAGTTTGTTCAGTCAAATTTGTTTTAGATTTTGACAGCAGCTTGGGTCATACTCGAACTATCCGAGACTACTACGTGTTCCTGGTGGACAATCTGGATGCAAAGCATTCTGGACTGGTCGGTGAACTGTACTCAGCCGATGTTCTCAGCAGACAAGAGCGAGACACCATCTGTTGTGAGCTGACGTCGTTCGCTCAGAACGAAAAGTTGTTGTCGATGCTCAGTCGCAAGACAAAGCACGACTTTGAAAAGTTCTTAGACGCAATGGACAAAACAGGACAAGCACATGTCCGCAATTACATCACCGGACGCCAACGTTTGTTTCCCTGTTGCTGTTTCTGTTGCTTTTCGCTCGCACAGTTTCTTTACTAACTTTGTCTACTTTTGTTTACTATGACATAGTTTTGTGTGCGTTGAAAAATAGTGCTCAAACCTGGTAGTTTCTTGGAGTAGTGGTAATTACGCGTATAATATGAACATACATATTACAGTTTCAAAATGTTCTCCGGTTACCAACTTTGTTTGTTTTAAAGTGACGATCTCAGTGAATTAATAAAACTTATATTTTTTTCGTTGAGTTTAAATCTTGAATAGATTTAACTCGGTTTTGCTAATACACACTAATACTAGTAACAAGACAGTAAAATGTCAAATAATTAGTCCTTGATATAAAAGACAAAATATGTAAGTCTTGAGACGCTGTCTAAAGATCGACCTTGGCGGTCGTAGATATACAAGTGGGTGACTACATATTGTAGAACAAGAGCAGCCAGACATCGCCAGCAGACAACAAGAAGATGTGAATGGAGCACATGAGTTGATGCAGCAGCAGTTGCAGCAGGCAAACAATACCATAGCAACGTTACTGCAGCAGCTAAAACTAACACAAGAGACAACCGGCCAGACTGGTCAGTAGCTATTTCACCATTTCCTTTTTCTGCTATCTCTGCATTCTTATTTTTTTGCCTCATTAGAATGTGGCACAGTCGGTTAGAATTAGGCGCAGTGTTTTTTAGTTGTTAAGCGCTGCCGTTCAGGACTGTAGGACGCGCTATACAAATTTCTTCGATTTGTTGATTGATTGATTGAATTAATACTTTCCTCAAGCGCATGTATTACAGTGTGAGATACCGGAGAGATGTTCGCAGTTGAATGGCTGTCATACTGTTCTGCTGACCGTTTTTTTTTACGCACGATAGCAGAATGCTTCGCGCGTTTTAGCCATCGTCTAGGCATTTGTTCGTCTGTTCGTCTGTCTGTCTGTTTATCCGTCCGTCACACCATAGCAGACTGGCACTGTATTAAAACGGCGATACCTAGAATCGCGAAATCTTTACTGTGAGCTACTACCAAGTCTCTAGTTTTTCGCGACAAAATTTCGTGTCCCCGTGTGAAAGGGTTTCCCTCGAACGTGTGCGTCAAAGAGAGGTACCCCCTAAAACGTTATTTTGCTGCTATTTTGCTCGTATAGTGTGAAAACAGTTGCAGATAGATAAATACATGCTGCTAATCATAACAAGCTTTGCCGTCGGGTTTTTTTATATTTATCAACATCGATGACCTTGAACGACCTTGAATTCCTAGATTAGGGGTTTTCGTGAATTTGTCGTGATTTCGGGCTGCGACACACATTTTAAGAGCAAATTGCGCCGAAATGGTTAGAGATAAACTCAGACAACTTGCCTATGAAACTTTCGGCATTAAACTTAGATTTTAGCAGTCTAAGTCCCGACCCCATAAGTTAAAGGAGGCCTGCGCACGCCAGCGTCAAACTGAGGTACCCGCCCTAAAAGTGGTTACCGCTATATTAGCTCGTGTAGCGTAAAAACGGTTGCAGATAAATACATACATGCTGCTTATCATAACAAGCACTGCTAACGGGCTTTTTAAATTTATTAACATCGATGACCTTAAGCGACTTTAAACCCCTAAAAAAAGTTTTTATTAAATTTTTCGCAATTTTTGGCTGCAGCACACAATTTTAAGAGTGAATTGTGACGAAATGGCTGGAGATAGACCAAGACAACCTGCATCTAAAATTTTTTGCATTAAACGCGGATTTTAGAAATTTTAAGTCTCAACCTTTTAGGTTCAAGAAGGCCTGCGCAGGCGGGGCATCAAAGAGGGATACTCTTTTGAAAAGTGGCTATTTTATCGCTATTAGCTCGTCTAGCTTGAAAACATTTGCAGATAGGCACAAACATGCTGTTTATCATAACAAGCACTAATGACGAGCTTTTAAATGGTGTCAACATCGATGACCTTGAATGACCGTAAACCTTAGACGGTAGGGGATTTCAGTGATTTTTCCAATTTTCGGCTTCAGCGAACATTTCACTAGTGAATTGCGCCGAAATTGACTAGATAAACTAGGACCACACGTGTAGGTCTATTAAATTTTTAGTAGGCCTACAAAACGTCCTTTTTAACAATCTGAATTTTGACCTCTTAAATTCAAGGCATCTTTCCTACGGAGGCCTCAAATTTTTGTTCTCCTTCAAAAAGCATTATTATTTTATTGCATGCTGTACACAATTGCCCAGGTGGTAAGACCGCTGCCATCGCGCGTCACGTGAGCTTTGCTCAAATAACTTCTTAGTAAAACGCATAGCGCTTTGCGTTGACTGCGTCGTCCATTGCAACACGTCAAGACAGTAAACTATTTATTGTGAAACATTACTCTACGCCGGGCCCGGTTAGTACTACGATGGGTGACTACTGAACCGGAACTGCTATAGGCTTTCGCGCGTCTCGTGAGCATTAGCTCAAATTTCTTGTTTCACTGACCAGCCGCGGAAACCTTAACAGGTGCTTGCGGAACCCTTGGGTTCCGCGAAACCCCAGTTGAAAATCACTGGGTTAAATGTAAAGTATTTTTGTTAACTTCTATTCTCTGATGTTTTCTTCTATTAACAAAAGCGTTTATACGAAATATATGAATTAAGATTTATAAACCTCGTTGTGTCGAATTTCAGGTGACGAAGAAGCAAATCAAGGCGCGCAAGATACATCGTCCCAGCAGAGGCAACAACAGCGCGACGACGTCGAAACCTTTCGCCAGTCATATCTCAGCTCTGGCAAGCTTAACTTTAATTTACAGAGTGGCTAAAAAACTAAGCTATTGCACTTTGACCATATCTTCATTAAATATTGACCAATTTTCACAATTTTTAGCAGTAAACTCTGTACGAAATTTGCTACTTAGTGACATACACACCACACCTATTGTGTTGCTACTTTAACTAAAACCAAGAATTTATACAGATCTGCAAAAGGTCTAATGGTAATTTTTTAACTATTTGACTGAAGTGTTAATATGAGTTATAGTAAGTGCAAAAACAATGGAGAACATACTGAGCATTTTTTTTTAATAATTTGAACCGTTTTTGCATAATTTTTAATGTAAATTAATGCTGGTTGGCGGTGCAATTTTGCTAAGTTAACTGCATGAGCATTGTATTTCGATCGTCCGACCCTAGCGGCTGTGCAATATTTTGCTGAAAGATGAAAACTTATTACGTAGCTATATGTAAACATTTTTGGCACTTGCTATAATTCATATTTAACATTTTACTTAAATATTTAAAAATTACTATTATCCCCGCTGCCGATCTGTACATATTTCTAGTTTCTTAATATTTATGTTTTACAAGGTAGTGTAATGACAAAGCAAGTATGATGTGCACGCATTTGAGTAGCAGATTTCTTACAGAGTCTACTGGTGAAAAAAATGTGAAAATTGGTCAATATTTAGCAAAGACATGGACAAAATGCAATAGCTTACTATTATCGGGCCATCCTGTAGACCTAGTTGCTTTTTAAACTGTCAAAAAACGCAAGTTAAATGAAAAATCTGTGTGCCAAAAATTATTAGGCCTACCATTTGTGGGCTGAATTCGACACAACTACTTGAGCACAAAAATTTAGTCTTTTATTATTATAAAGCCCACAAGTTTTATATTAACTTCGTCGCTGTCAAAGCTGTTAACAAACGCAAGTTAAATAAAAAATCTTTGTGCTAAAAACTATTACTATTACTCACTTACAGGGTGCGCCAAAAATTTTTACCCCCTATGCCGTATTAAAAAGCGATACCACCAACCGAATTTTTACATTTCACCAGAATTTTAACTTTTTAATTTACTTACTTACGTTGCACCCGTTTTGAGCAAATGACGTCACTATGACGTCGTCGTCATGGACGCATTTACTGATTTTTAAAAGTGTTTGCAAAATTGCTAATTAATTTCTATCTACAATGGGTAAAATATCTTACGATGACAAACTTCGAATGCAGACTTTGTGTGAACAAGGACTTGGTGCAAAAGCAATCGTTGCGAAATATCCGCGTAAAGGATGGAAGTTAGACACTGTTAAAAAGATCTGCCAGCGTATCGATCGGAATGGTTCTGCAGTGCATCGTCAGCCTGGCAGTGGACGACCAGTCATAGTCCGTACAGTAGAGAATATTGAGAAAGTTCACGAGCTGATCTGATCCCAAGAAGATACAAGTAATTTGAGCAAAGCTCACGAGACGCGCGAAAGCCTATAGCAGTTCCTGTTCGCGGGTAATCGTGGTCTATCTCCATCCATTTCGTCGTAATTCACTCTTTTGCAGCCAAAAATTGCAAAAAAATCACGTTAAATCAATATTCTTAGGGTTCAAGGTCATCGATGTTGATAAATTTAAAAAGCCTGTCACCAGTGCTTGTTATGATAAGCAGCATGTCCGTGCCTATCTGCAACCGTGTTCACGCTACACGAGATAATTGCGGTAAAATAACCACTTTTAGGGGGGTAGCTGTCTTTGACGCCCGCCTGCGCTGGCCTCCTTGAACCTAGGGGGTCGGGACTTGAACTGCTAAAATCTACGTTGAATGCTGAAAATTTCACACGCAGATTGTCTTGGTCTATCGCCAGCCATTTCGTCGCAGTTCAGTGTTGAAATGTGCGCTGCATCCAAAAATTGCGAAAAATTCACTAAAAATCTCTTTTTGAGGGGTTCAAGGTCGTTCAAGGTCATTGATGTTCCTGAAGTTTTTGAATTTTGTGTTCTGCATATGCTACGAACCCTGACTATATCATTTTTATACCTCTCCTGCATTGTTTTTATACTGTTGAGCTGTCTGTTTGTGATGTCATTTTTTGCAGCATTCTTGTTATGTATTTGTGAATGGATTTTCAACAAACTGTTGTCATTAGTGACTCCTAGGAAGAAGTTATACCTTTTTGTCATGGGTTTCAAAGGTCAAAAGTCAAGGACCCGGTAGTGAGAGCGATGCAAGTTGGTTTGTTGTAAAAGTAACAAGAAATTTGAGCTAATGCTCACGAGACGCGCAAAAGCCTATGGCAATTCCAGTTCAGTAGTTTAGCTGAAAATTGGGGTGTTCACGCTAAGTTAATATACATATACCAAATTCTCTATTTGAATCGCATAACGATATTTTTGTGGCGCCACCTTGTGGATGATATAGACTTGTGTCGCAGCCCAAAATCGCCAAAAAATCCATAAAACCCCCTATTTTGGCGTTTAAGGTCATTCAGGGTCATTGAATTCGGTGCCAATTGAGAGGCAGTGTACGACTTCTTATTAGTGATTAATAATGACCTAGGTCCTATCTTGCACCGTTACTGAGATACAGCGACTGAGTGGCCAAAAATCGCAAATTTTGCCCACCCTCCTCTCATTTAGCACCCTCGTTCGGGGTAACCTCCTTCGAATTTATGGAACAGCGCTACGGTTGCTGAAACTAGAGTCTTCCAGGCAGCCGAAGATGAAGATTTGGTGATCCTAGCTTGCACCGTTTATGACTGATCCACCCGTGTGACAGACAGACGGACAGACAGAATTGCGATGGTTAAGACGCGCTGAAAGCAGTAGCTGCTTTCGCGTGTAAAAAAGGTAACCCATACTCAATAACGAGCGTAGGGGCCAGAGCTGATCCCGGTCTCTAGGCAGTCAGCCTGCGGGTGACGTAGTCATAAACGCTGTGGTAGGCTGCCGTTACTTTCCACCAGGCCCGCGGTTACTTTCCCAGCCAGAGAGGGTTTGTTGTTTGAGCTTTCAAATCGCAGTTTTTCAGTGGACATTTCTGAGGATTATTGCGACAGTTTTAGTGACTTTAGGGCTATCCAAGTGTTGGGTATTGTGTTTTATTGTGAACTTTAATGTAATCGGACTAGTGACTTAAGTAATCGGCGGAAACCGATGCAGTAAGGCAGTAGTGGTTAGAATACTCATTCTACACTGTGTCTCAAAAAAAGCATGTGACTACATTTTTTGCAATAACTGGAACAATGAATGTCCGATTATAATAATTTTTGGCTCGAACGTGTGCTTGTTGCATGACTCAATGGACAAAGATCAACTCACATTTTTTGGTTTACTTCAAGGCAGTAGCATTTCTACACGTTGCATCCATTTTGGGGTCAAAAGATCAAGGGTCAAGGTTATGATGGGGTCAAATATGCCCTGAAATATGCTTTTCAGCATTGTAGTTGTCACATATTGGCAGAGGCATAATAGTCGACAGAGTTGTAACCACCAACCAGTTATGCATCGTGTGGTACTTTGGCTGTATAGGTTGGCAGTCGACAGCGTCGTTGGTGCCATATCAACCACTCACATCAATGACACAGCACTCACCATACATCGAAACACATCCATTAGTTTGTCCGCTCTACCACCGCCCGGCAAGGACCCGATTGGTCGACAGCGACAGCCAATTGCAGACCTCGATTCCGTTAACCTTATGTCAGCTACGCGCGAACCGTTTCTCGACGGATGCAGGGTAAAACGCACCCACTTTTGACATCTGATCAAAAACAATAAGACAAATAAGATCGTGTGATATTTCGCATATGGTATTATTTTCACGATGTAATGCAAACTTTGTCAAACAAAGCGGTAACTTTTAGAGATTATCGTTCTGGCCAGTAGACTTTTTTGGCCGTCGGATCACTCACAAATTATGAATGGATCTTGAGGAGAGTTTATGGAATAGTTGTGTGTTGTGTATTCTCCAATGAGCTATGTTTTGGTTCATCGGGATTCTGTTGTGGATTCTGGAGAATTGTTACGAATGGTTTACCATTAGGAGATGAGCAGCTGAATTAGCAGCTGAATTAAGTTCTTTGGATTGGCTAGGTGGCAGCACTGTTTTCAGTGGAGATTTGAGATCGCTGATCACTTTTAGTTGTAATTTATACCAGATGCTTGTCACCTTTAGAGATACTTGTCCATGAAGTTTAAGGCGAAAGCTGGTTAATAAAAAAATGAAGTAGTAGTGTGTATGGGTCAGACCAGGCAATGTTTTTGTGTTACTACATCTTGTTTCTTCTGAAAATGTTTTAAACCATGTTTTGGATGCTTGGCTGTTTGGCAGAATACATTTTCGAAAGTGTTTTTTGCTAGTTGTACGTGTATCTATTCCGCGGTCTTACAGTTATCGACTCTCTGACTGAAGACCTTGTCACACAGCTTCGAGCTGCCACTTCCAGGTAAACAGCAACTGATGCAGGTTAAGCAGGTGTCACACTGGCCATTTTTTGTTGAAAACTTTGTGCAAAAACTGTTGCAGAATACTGTGATTGATGATTTAGCCAGCTGTCATTCAAAGAAGTGTTGCGAAATGTTTTTACCAAAATTTTTGGTGCTGATGATGGCCAGTGTGTCACCTTCTTAACTTTTTGCTGGTTATAAAAATTTGAGTGATTTATTTTTATGTCCACCGAGTGTATGCATTTTTGTATAAATTATAAATCTTGAATTTTAAATAAATGTAATGATGCAATGCTTGTTCATTAATAAATGCTTTTTTCTTAACAACACCCATGTTTTTGCACGTATTTTTGCATCTTAACCAGCTAGTTGTGGCCACCAGACATAGTTGTAGTCAAAATCTTAAGGTCATATTTAGGTCAAATGTGTTGAAA
>Ga0209367_1012234_pt1 | contig 11258 bp, 6 predicted proteins | sample WorMetLIZISLAND2_FD_187412 | JGI IMG/M metagenome (GOLD analysis project Ga0209367, IMG submission 187412) | Marine gutless worms symbiont microbial communities from Max Planck institute for Marine Microbiology, Germany - Olavius geniculatus... ... | reverse complement strand
GAGATGGCTTGTCAAGGCAATCGTTCTGTAGTTGCTGCATTCCATAGCACTGCCTTTCTTATGTAGCAGAACTAGAACTGACTTTTTCCATTCTGTAGGCGCGATACCCGTCTTCCACGCTTTGTTCCTCAGCTGGCCAGTAAAAATGACCTAGCTTGCAAAATCACACCAGACAATGTCGTAGAAATACTCAGGATCTTTTTTTGTTTTAATCCGTTTCTACTTTTTTTGCATAGACTAATTAGACTTACTGTGCTGAATCATTTTTGCTGTTAGTGAAATTTTGGCATATATATTTGCATTTTAGGCCTATAATATAACGTAAGCTTCCTAAGCACAACATTTTTAACACCGAGGCATTATCGGAAATAAAGAAGAAGAAAAAAAGAACGTATTGATTAGGGTTATGGTTACGAAATCGTTTGGCCATTTACTTAGTTAATTCAATTCTTTGAAAACTCAGCTAAGGAAAATTAAAAAGACTCGTAGGCCTGTCTTTCCCAAAAGCGTCCATGTGGTAAGCGGCCGTCGACGACCGCCTCGCCCGTCGTGTTTGGAATACAATAACATACTGCTGCCTGCTAAATGCGGTCAAATTTCATATTCATCATCTTTGTCTGTTTTGTCGTCTTCATAAAGGCTCTGCCCTCAGTGCCCAGCTAGGGAAATGAGTCTGAAGACACCCCATAGCTTCATCCTCGCATACGTCGCTGGACTCTCGGATCAATGGATGGGGTTCCGTGAGTGACCTTCACGCTTGTGTAGGGTTCCACAACAGCAGAAAGGTTGAAAAACACTGAACTAAAGATCCAATGAAACTGTCCACAAACTTAACAGACGCTATTTGGTGCTATTTTTACTAGTGTTATTTTTACAAATCAAACAGACAACCATGTTAGTAAAAAAACAAGTTGCTGACAATCATGCTGCTACGTAAATTTGCCTTTAACCTCAACACTACTCAAAGAACCAGAAACAATAGCAAACAAGCAAAACGTTTGCATATGCCCAAGTACTCAATGGAGGTGGTTTAAAATTTTAATATGTTTTACAAATAAAAATTATTCAAAAGTAGACCGAAAATTACAATGCGTCAAAAATATGGCTGTTTTCTGCTACGCTCGGCCAGCACTTGGTGATGATGAAGTGTGGACAGTCTGGGCACGTGCCCATGGTCGGTTTATATAGGCCTAGGCCTACTCGGTCGTACTATGAGAGTTGGACCACTAAATAAAACGGCCACTGGGGGCACGTGCTCCTCCTAGGAGTATACTCAGTTGCACAAAATAGTGGCAAAATGCAGCGAAACACGTCATTTTTACATTGAAAATTTTTTTTTAAATTCTGGGGAGAAAGGACACTGCATGTGTCACCCTCCTCATACCCCATCTCTCAGTTGTCCCCCACTACATCCAGATTTTGGCTACGCCACTGGTGTGCACTATGGCAGTGGCTTCTATCCCTCAAATCTAAAATCAAAATCGGGCGCAACTTTCCCCCAGTTTTGGGCTGAGGTCTCCCCCAATTTCTGACTCAAGTTTCCCCCTCCTTCCTCTAAGGAGAAAGTTTTGTTAATGGTGTAGTTAGCCCAGGGAAAAATAGAGGGGGATATTTGTTAAAGATGCAGATTGAAAAATAGAGGGGAGTATAAAATACGGGCGAAATTTTTTGTTAAGGGTGTACATTGCCGAGTGAAAATAGAGGGAGAGTAAAAATAAGGGGAGTTATTTTGTTAAAGGTGCAGATTTTAAAAAATAGGAGAGGGGAAAAATAGGGGGAAGTTTTGTTAAGGGTGTAGATTGCCTAGTGAAAAATAGAGGAAATGTAAAAATAAGGGAAGTTTTTTGTTAAAAGTGCAAATTGAAAAAGGGGAAAGTAAAAAAATAGGAGGAAATTTTTTTATCTAAAATCTTATGAAAACTTTCCCCGTATTTTTCACTGGGCGCAAGCTGCGCCCACCAGGTATAGGGATAGAAGCCACTGGTCTGTAGTGTTTCCATAGCTCTCTCCTGCTAATGTTGATAACACTGTCAACGTGCTTCGTTCACTCCAGAGTCCAGTTTGAATCGTCTGTCGTCTCTGTTGTAGTCGCTCAAGTGTCGAAACAAACTTGGTAAACCTCGTAAACACTGATTATATTTTCACCGTAAGTAGCCTGCTGTTGTTATCTTTTAGGCCTATTTCGCTGGATTGGTTAAATGACAAAACGACGTAGCTATTAGGCTACCTGGTAGGCCTATCATGGAGATAAGTGCATACGGCAGTCTGTGCCAAGGTTTAGTATAAGCTTAGAGTGTACGTAATGAATTAAAGCTCACTCGACTGCCGTGAGCTAATAGTAAAATTAATTTATCTGTCAACAATCATAGCCTTTAGAATATAGTTAGGCTACTATTTCACAGACTGACACGCCTCCGCACTATAAGACTACACTAGATTTTTAACGTAGCCTAAGTAAAAAAACTGCTAGGACCACAGATAAAAGCGTTAGTCACGACAAAAGCACAGAAGGGTAAGACTGAACAGAAATGTTTTCAGTTGACGGCGGAACTGTGACAGTGTGTTGGACGAGACAATGTCCGGTGGTAAACTGTTCCATAGCCGAGCACCAGCGACAGCGAAGGCTCGGTCACCAGCAGTTACGCACTGCGACTGCGGGACATCCAGCTGGTGTGTCAGTGAGGACCGCAGACGTCGTCTTGACGGCATGTCGGACAAACGTCGCAGGTCTACAGCCAAGTATGATGGAGCTGTGCCGTTCAGTGAGCGGTAGACGATCGTCGCCAGCTTGAATTGCACACGCTCAGGCACTCTCAACCAATGGAAACTGACGAGTGTGTCGGTGATGTGGTCCGAGCGCCGCAAACCGGCGATGGATCGTGAAACAGCGTTGAATACCGACTGGAAGCGGCTGTACAGGTAGCCAGGTAAGCCTACCAGCACAGCATTGCCGTAGTCCAGTTAAGACAGGACGAGGGCGACGACGAGTGTTTGGTAAACGGACGTCAGCACCGAACATCGAATGCTGCGCAGCTGACGATGAACGGCGAAGCAGCTGGCAACGGTTTTCTGAACGTTGCATCGCATGTTGAGGTCGGCGTCGACATAAATTCCAAGGTCACTGACTGAGTTTGACGGGTTGACGAAGTCAGACCCAATTCTAAGAGCTGATGTGGGCAGCTGATGACAACGATGAGCCGTTGCACACCAGAGCAGGTCGGTCTTGCCAGTGTTTAACTGCAGCCGGTTGGCCAGCATCCACGCGGCGACGTCGTCGACACACGCAAACAGGTGCACCTGGAAGTCGGCGACAGCAGATGGTCTGCACGAGCCGTATACCTAGGTGTCGTCGGCGTACAAATGCTGCCGGAAGCCATGCTGTTCTACCAGACCGACTAAGTCAGCAGTATAGAGAATTAACAGGATCGGGCCCAACACCGACGAGACCGACCTCTGTGGGACGCCACATGTCAGCCACGTGTATGCCACGTCGAACGTAGGCTACTGTGATCGCCTATGCAAATAAGACCGGAACCACTCCAGCACATATGGCCACCAAGTCCATAGGACACCTGCAGACGACGACAGAGTATGGCTTGGTCGACAGTATCAAATGCAGCTGAAAGGTCCAAAAGGACCAGTACTGCAACGTCACCACTGTCAACGGCCCCAAGAATGTCAGAAAGCATCCGAAGGGCAGCGGTTTCCGTGGAGTGGCCAGACCTAAACCCAGACTGGAGCGACGGCAGAAGGTCGGCAGACCACAGCTAGTCGGTGAGTTGCTTGGTGACGAGTCGCTCCAAGAACTTTGATATGACCAACAAGTTCGAGATTGGACGGTATGAACTGACCTGCGCGGCGTCGAGACCTGACTTTGTAATGACAATGTAAGAGGTAATTTCACCATCAACACTGGCATGGTCTGTTGTACCCAAGCTTGCTATAGAAGGCCTACAAGCTTTACGTCTTATTGTGTTTGCACGTCTGCATGTGTGTAGGCAACGTAGATAATCTAGGCTACAGAGAGATGTCGTTGCCATGGCTGCTGGCTGGGTGTACGCTCTTCACATTGTCTGGGGTGGTATACGTTCTACTGGGCATGCTCACCGACCGTCTAAGATTACGTGGACGTCGACGCGGGGGTGCCGGCGTGACGTCATCGCCTGTGATGTCATCGTCCTCTGAGGTTGGCGGAGCCTGTCTGTTGTGCTGTCGAGTGCCCGGAGGCGTGGCTAAGTCTGATCGTCGTCATGGTGGTGAGATGATCGACAGTAATTGCCACGGTCAACAGCAGACATCAGAGTCAGTGCCCGCAGCTGCGAGGCCTACTGCCCGCCAGCAGACAGCAGCTGTTGTGACGTCACGACAGCAGCTGCAGCAGCTGAGAGGTACATTTCAAATTAAACGCAGCTACGGAGCGTCACCTGACATGAGCAGCGATGAGCAAAATTTAAAAAAAAAACTTTGTTAACTAATAGTTTTTACGCGCGAAAGCAGCTACTGTTTTCAGCGCGTCTTAGCCATCGCAATTCTGTCCGTCTGTTTGTCTGTCCGTCACCCGGGTGGATCAGTCAAAAACGGTGCAAGCTAGGATCACCAAATCTTCGCCGTCGGCTGCCTGGAAGACTCTAGTTTCAAAAACTGTAAAGCTTTTTCATAGATTCGAAGGGTGTCACCCCGAACAAAGGCGCTAAATGAGAGGGGGTGGGTAAAATTTGCGATTTTTGGCCAATAAGTCGCTGTATCTCAGTAACGGTGCGAGATAGGGCCTAGGTTACTATTAATCGCTAATAGGAAGTCGTACATTGGCTCTCGATTGGCGCCGAATTCAATGACCTTTAATGACCTTGATGTATACATCGGCCAGCGTTACGCGTTGTGTGGCGCCACCTTGTGAATGATATAGACTTGTGTCGCAGCCCGAAATCGCCAAAAAAATCCATAAAACCCCCTATTTTGGCGTTTAAGGTCATTCAAGATCATTGAATTCGGCGCCAATCGAGAGCCAGTGTACGACTTCCTATTAGTGATTAATAGTGACCAAGGCCAAGGACAACAACACTGGCAAGCACTGCTGAAAACTTACCGACTAGCTATCCCGTGATGGTCTACTTGCCAGGCTTGAGGTACTGTTAGCGGACTGGCTAATCCGTGATGCTACGGCTGAGGTCGTCAGTTGCTCGGCTGACGCCGTCCCACGGTCTTAGCCACTACCGGTTAAAGCTGTTCAAAACGGTGACCGATCAAACGTCAGTTCTCATAGGAACGGACGTTCGACGGGCCATGACCGGTCCAATATCCGGTCCTTACAGGGCTAGATATTTGACAGGTCACTGGGCACGTTTGACCGTTGACAAAATGTGACCGGTCCTCGAGCCTATAACATATTAATCGGCTGCCGGTCAAATATCGTGTGCCTTAAGAAAATCTGACTAAACTACCAAGCTAACTAAAGTGAATTAACATAACTGAAATACGATAACGCATAAAAATGACATTAAAATCTAAAACCTATGACCATCAAAATTCAAACGCTTGACACTTCGTTTAAAGCGTGATAACGAACTAAAATCAACGTTTTCGGACAAAAAGAAAATTTTTCGACAGACTACAATTTAAAGTGTAGGCAATTGCCCTTCCACAACGCTACTGTACGGGGCATGCGGACGGACAGATGCAGTGTATGGAATGCAGCCTACTAGGACAGCTTATGATTGTATACCGTGGGCCATAAAAACGTGGCACTTTACTTATGTCCATATCTTCGCCAATTATTGATCGATTTTAATTTTTTTTGCACTGGCACAATCTGGGAACAATTTGCAATAATGTAATTGTTATATTCCGCCACACAGTAGATGCGTCTTTACACTGCCATGTGAAATATAAATGTAAACAAAAACTAACGATAATAACAAAAATTTAGGTAAATGAAAAAACACTTCAGACCAACATTCCTATGACACTCGACTGTGTTATACCTACGAAGTCTAGTGTCATACATACCAGTCACTGTAATGTGGGTCTGAAGTGTTTTTTAAATTTTATCAAAATGTTTGCTTGTAGTTATCGTTATATATGCACATTTCATTGATATTTCACAAGGTATTGTAAAAACGCATTTCTGTCGTGGTGGGTTATGTAATAATCACGTTATTGCAAATTGTCCGCAGAGTGTGCCAGTGAAAGAATACTGAAAATCGGTCAGTAATTGGCGAAGACATGGTAAAGTGCCACATTTTTATGGCCCACTCTGTAGTAGCAAATTAAATAACAAGCACTCAAATTTGCACTTTAGTGTCTGCTCGAACATTATCGTTAAACTGGTGTTTTGCAGTTTATGTCACATCATATTAACAAAAAGGTGTCACTTTTTAGCCCACCCAGTACATGTAGGTTCTGTGTCTGTCTGTCCGTCAGTCCGTCTATCTGTCTGTTTTTGTTTTTTGCTGTATGTTTTTTTTTCGTGATTTTTGTCTGTACTTAACAAATGAATAAAGAGCTATTAGGCCTGTAAATGTAACAATAGTGGTGATGCTTTTTTATTATATTAATTTCACGTTACTTTGCTATTATGTTTTGATACGTTTTGCGGGCTGCCGTGTATGTTTGCAGGCCCGCGAAGGTACTTTTGTTTCCACTCAACCAGTCGGGCCCCAGCAGGCTTCAGTCGAAAATCGAAATCGCAAACTTAACTGATTGCCAAATGTCGTTCAAGGTCGATATTAGAACACAATAGTAGCAGTAACAATTGTAGCTATAGCACTTGTAACCACCCGCTGCTTTCGCTTCGTCTTTCGTACTGGGTGATTGCAAGATCTCAGCTTCATGGGTACCTTCGGCCCCGAAAGATAGGCGGCTTCCCATGCTGGTAATGAGTTCATGTTAAACGAAGGGTTGGCCACGAAAGGGTCTTCGGGAAATGACCGTGAATGGATAGAGATATAGTTATTATTGAACAGCGGATTTTGTTTGGACGAAGGGTGCTTCGTTGGTTTTCGTTGCTTCGTTTGGGAAGGCGAAGGCTCAGCACCTTGTTAGTCGATGTACTCTGTCCGAGCGCTCGATCAAACTGATCAGTTGTCATCACTGCGCTTCGCTTTTTATACTGCCGGAGCCGGCCAAAAGGGCCTGGACTGCTTATCACGTGACTGCCATTGTCATAACATAACGTATTTTATAGCAATTGTTACATAGCGTATTTACAGGGACCCCCGACAGCACCTATATGTGGCTTTATACCACACTAAAAGGCGACGTTTGATGATCTTTTTAACGACAGATATGAATTTAAAATATTTATTTTTCATGTCCGAAAGATAAATAATTTTAGGGAAATGGACTTAAGATATTTTAGCAAAAAAATTAACTCGAATTTAATTTTATTTTACCGAAAATACAAACGTACATTACGACACAAAATACTTTACATACTAGTAATTAAATACTTAGGTCTATAATAATTGTAACAATAATTATTGTTATTTTATTAGCTACTTTGTTTTCTTATCTTTCGCTACAGTGTATATCCGCCCAAAATTATATTCTGTAGCGTGGCGGTTGAAACGCGTCTCGAGTCTGTCTATAACACGCACGTTCCATAAAATAAACACGTTTCAGCACGGTCCAGAGTATGTTATTTTATCGTAACTTGTTGATTTACGACAAAGATACGATAAAACAAAGTTGCGAAGATTTTACGACAATTTCACGATTGTCGTACGATGTTTTGTAAATTAGGCCCCAGACATTAAAAGCCATTCAACAATGACAAACACAACTCGCGTAAATACTGTTCACCTAATTTACTGCGAACGAGTACGGTGCTTGTCAGCTGAAATTCGGAATAAGTCAGAGCCGTATGTGCATATCTAGGCGGACGGTCGCATATTATGTCGTCGCTGGATCAGCATATTTGCGTGTTTGCTCGCCCCACCCGCCCGTCATTGTCGATATTTTACATTGCGACACACTCCATAGATCAAAGAAAACCCACGTGACATTACGCGACGCAGTCACTGCATGTTACAGATAAAGTGCACGTCGCCGACCAGCTACAGCGTGAAGCCGCCGATGGGATTTGTCGACCGCAAGGCGAAGGTTTTTGTCAACGTCACGCTGCTGAAAGGTAAATAATTCGTTAGTTGTAGAAAATAGGCGTGACTTGTTTGTTAACATGTTTATTAACATTACGTACCTTTTATAGATCATTCGGTAAATCGTATACGTATGAAGAAAGGAACTCCTTAGCAGACTGATATCACTGTGGGGTTTAACGTGGCCTGAATAATAAGCGTTATTTTTAGGACTATGTCAGTAAAGTGTCAAATAAATAGGTTCCGATATGAGATATGCAGACCAAGAGTAACGGTGTAGATTAGCGGCGTTTACCGTAAATGCATCTCGTTTGCCGACTGGTAATTAGTGGTAGGCCTATGCAAATTTATATAGCGCATAACGTTAAAATAATCTCTAATACATCACAGGCCGGATCTCTGAGTTCTTCTGGCAGTGAGTTCCAAACCGTCAGACCAGCGACCGAAAGAGCTCGACGACCGTAAGCTATGTTTTGAGACGACAGCGAGGTACAATGAACGGGTGTCGGTCAACACCCACAGTTAAAGCTTAGTTCAACCCATACGTTGATAAGTACGTTAGGCCTATTTTTGAATCAAACGTGTGTATGATACGCGTAAAATATTTTGTCGTAGGAAACGTGAAACTTTCATTACGCTGCTTAAGGGGCCTATTTTTAGAAAGCAAAAAAGAAGCCCAGCTTTCGCTACGAAAAGCCGATCGTGCCGCCTACGTCCGAAGCCCAGCGTCCGACTTCCAATAGACGTCGTACGTGGTCATTTTGCCAGGCGATCTAAATAGCTACAGTCGTAGGCTAAATAATCAACGGAAATATCAGACGCAGGTTTCGCAAATTATTCTCACAATATAAAACGCCTTGCTGAGGATGATGCGCTACAGCCTATACAGTGTCTGTTGCAGTACTAACATTCAAGGTCATCCAAGGTCAATGATTTTTATGTCATTTGAAAGCCAATATGCGACTTTCTATTACTGATCAATAGTAACCTTGGCCCTATCTCGGAGCGTTTCCGAGATATGGCTAGTTTTCCATTTAATTTCCTACCCCTTTATTCAACGCCCAATTCGAAAATGTTCCTCTTGGACTAAATCGCTGAAATTTGCATGTCTAGGTTTATGGCACATGGCTAATTAATCGAGTAAAAAGCTTTCTTTTACGACTTAACGCTTAGCCGCAATACATCCGTTACAGACGACGACGACAGACGGACGGACAGACAGACGACAACTCGTACCAATGGTTTAACCGTTAGTTAAGTACGGTCGGCTAAAATGTTCAGCAAAACAATCATAAGTGCAATAATCACTTTCCGAAATAAACAGTGTATTCAGCATTTCACAATAGTGAGAATGTCCAGAATTTATTAGACATACACGATACACAAAAACGCAAAAAATAATCAGTTTTATGATACGGTATGTAAGGTTTTATTTTGCCCCGTTTACTCGATAAAACAAACATGAAGCAAACATCAAACATAGGCCCCTACATCAAGCAAACTTAAAGCACACGTCGTTCACGTGTAGGCCTATGTTGAATACGTTTGCTTCGTCTTTGCTTCATGTTTGCGTCATCGTGTAAACGGGGTATTAGTTAGCGCATTTGGCAGGCCTATGCGTAAGCGCAGAAAACTATCCAGACGTCAACACTGCGTCAGACGATAACTCGAATAACGGCGAATATTGATAAGACCTCAGTAAAATGCAAATTCAAATAACAGCAGTGCTCGCTGTTGTTAGGTGCGATAATAACAATGAGGCGAGATCGCTTTCTGATCAGTGTCCTTCAAGTGGTCGACGAATATCGCAATCGTTATGACAAGCTGCGAGAGATCTGGTATTCCGTGCCGCGAGACCCGACCAAGTATTACGAAACTATGTAAGCACCTATTTGTTGTTGATCAGTAGATATAATAGGAGAGTGACCAGAAGCCATCAGTGGATATGAACTCTGTAAGAAAGGGAGTGGATGAACACAATGTGAAAATTTCTCGAAAATCCGAAGAGGCAAACTTGAGTTACTCGCCGGCGAAGTTCTAACACAACAATTTCTAGTCGATGGAACTTTGATTACTTTTGCGAAAAAAATGGCGGAAAAAGACAACGCCTGGTCGACGTCTGGGACGGACGCCGAGATGTTTGGTCAGTGCTGGAGAAAGACGACGATGGGTCAACTGACTACAAATACCAAATTCTCTATCTAGATCGCATAACGATAGCTTCGTGGCGCCACCTTGTGAATGATATAGACTTGTGTCGCAGCCCGAAATCGCCAAAAATCCATAAAACCCTTATTTTGTCTTCAAGGTTATTCAAGGTCATTGAATTCGGCGCCAAAAGGTCAAACTCGTGACCCCGTTATCTTTGAAGCGCCATATCTCCGTAAAAGTGCCAGATGGACGCATGGTCACCATGGACCACAAATAAGAAGGCGGCCCCTGGAGTCGAATGGTCACGTGGCTGATGACGTCACGTGACCCCAAAAGGTCAAACTCGTGACTCCATTATCTTTGAAGCGCCATATCTCCATAACTATGCAAGATAAACGCGTGGTGACGATGGACCATTTATAGTGAATCGAATGGTCTTGTGACTGACAATATCTATTGTTTAGTTGAAATAATAGAGAAGGATGAAAGCATCATTGCTGCTGTACAATTTGAAATTAAACTGTTTGATTTTTTTTTCTACCAGTCTAAACAGCTCACTGATTATATTTATACGGACATATACTGTAAACTATCGAAATGCATTGGACAGACTCCGTGTTCGTATGAACATTATTTTGTTATTTCGATTCTCTTAAAAAACGATGAAGTTAGGCCTATAGACATTTTAACATGACCGCCTACCGATTTTTAAGCATTCAAAAATGTTCCGGCTACAAAACCAATTTAATAACATCGTTGAAACAACACAGTTAAATAATGATCAAATGCCATAACTCTTTTGCCACTGTAAATGTTCGAAGTGTTCACCGCCAGCTCCATGCAACAACATCAGCCTCCAGTCGCCTTATTTGAGAAATCTTTTACAACCTTGTCGATCGGTCCCTGTGGCAGGTTGCCCCAGATAACCTGAAGCGCTTCCTTGAGTTTGGCGCTTGTTTTCAGCTTTGTTTTAAGCTTGCAGTAAGCCTCCAACATTGCACCCCATACGTG
>Ga0209367_1012233_pt1 | contig 11258 bp, 6 predicted proteins | sample WorMetLIZISLAND2_FD_187412 | JGI IMG/M metagenome (GOLD analysis project Ga0209367, IMG submission 187412) | Marine gutless worms symbiont microbial communities from Max Planck institute for Marine Microbiology, Germany - Olavius geniculatus... ... | reverse complement strand
GCAGGAAGTGGACATGGCGATCTAATGACGGAAAAACAAGAAACATGATTGACATGATACTGATCCGAAGAAAGTGGGCAACGTCAGTGCAGCAGTGCCGCACCTTTCAGGGTGCAGACATAGATTTAGATCACAGACTGGTTATGGCAAATATCAAAATCAAGCTGAAGAAGATGCAAAAGCACAATTCAGGAAGCGAAGGGACATTGCTAGACTCAGCGATAAAGGAATTAGTAATGCGTACAGAGTAGCACTTAAACCGCATCTCGGACAAGCAGAGCCATCGCGAGACTTGGACGAGAACGCGCATGGCTATGGAGAAAGCTGCAGAGGAGACGATTCCAGAGAAAGAAATGATAACTACGAAATGGATTACACCAGAAACACTAAGTTTAGTTCAAAAAAAAGGATCTTGAAAAAAACAGTAACGAACTAACAGACAAAGAGTTTTGACAGAAATGTAATGAGGTACGAAAAGCTGCCAAAGCAGACAAAGCGAAATGGCTGCAGAAACAGTGCGAGAACATAAAGAAATACTATGGAGAATATAAGACCAGGAAAGTTAACAAGATGATCAGTGACATTAACAGAAAATGGCAACCAAAGCAGAGAGCAATCAGAGACAGTAATGGAAAGCTGCTCGTGAATACAATGACATAATACAACAATGAACAACGTACTGCAGCGAACACTACATGGCACAGCTTGACCAGAAGGTACTCAATGATCTTGTCAAAGAGCTGAAAGACATCTCGCCACCACTTGCTGACAGCCAGAGTGACACACTGGTAGAAAAAGTACAAAAGGCCGTAAAAAATTGAAAAACAACAAAAGTCCAGGAAATAACGAGATAACAAACGAAATAATCAAACACGGCGGACCACAATGGTTGAAAAAATACATCAGCTGTGTAACAAAGCGTAAAAGACGGGAATCGCGCATACAGAACGGAAAAAGTCAGTTCTAGTTTTGCTACATAAAAAGGCAGTGCCATAAAATGCAGCAACTACAGAACGATTGCCTTGACAAGCCATCTCGGCAAAGTGCTAATAATGATCCTAACAGAAATAAAAGCACGTTGGAAAAAACAGTTCATTTACTACTTGAAGAAGGAATGAGGTATGGGGTGGTAATGAACGCTGACAAAACAAAGACGATGGTATTTGGTGATAAACAAATATCGAGTAAGATATGCATAGATGGAATTAAGCCGGAAGAAGTGGAGAAATTCACCTACCTGGGAAGCAACATGACATACGACCTAAACTGTTCAAAGAAAATAGCAGTCAAAATTGCAAAGACAATGGCAAACATGAAGGCCTTGGACAAGATTTGGAAAAATAGGCGATTACTCTGGAAACAAAGCTTAGCATCCTTAAGACGTGTGTTCAGTACAATGCTGTACGGTTGTCAAACATGGACAGTTACAAAACGCTGCAAAAGCAAAATTCTGTTCTTTGAGAAAAAATGCTACCGCTACCAAAAAATTCTCAGAATAGGATGAACATAAAAGGTCACTAATGAAAAATTGTACAGAAAAATTCAATTAGCAGAAACCCTACTGCAGAAAGTGATACAGAGAAAGTTGCGTTTCTTCGGCCATATCTGCAAAACGGACGACAGCAGAAAGATAAAGACTATGGTGTTCGGAATGATGGATGGTTTAAACAAAAGACGACGGCCTCACCGAAATTGGTCAGATGACATTGAGCAGTGGTGTAGGGCAACTCTGCAGGAGTTAAGCCACGCTGCCCTAAATAGGCAGCAGTGTGCAACGATAGTAACAATGGCGTCCGACACCAACGGGTGTTGAACCCACGGTTGTCGATGATGATGATGATGATAAATTTATGTATAATATACTAAGTAAATTTTGACTCTGTTACTTTTTGAATATGTGCACATTTCGCATTTTTGCATTTTGCCCTTCGTATTTAGCCTACTTTCATTTACATACGTTTCAAACGACGAAGGTTGAGCGAGTTGACAAAGTGTCTGCTGCTTAGAACTGTTAGCAAGGCCAGAAAAAAGGCAGAATTGCATTGTGCTTATTTGGACGCCAATATTTGAATGCTGCAGATCGAAAAGCCAGACAGCCCGATGTTCTTGCTTCAAAAGAAACTTCAAGTGTTTGCTTGCCTGTAACTGTGACGCAGTAGAATGCTGCAATCTAGCCGAAAATAAACTAAACAAACCTGTTTATTTTCTGTGACTGCTAATCTGTCAAAGGAATATTTTTCATAACAGTTTCGCGATTCAAAACAATGCGAAAATAACCGTCGTAACACAGAGTGACACTTGATGTACATTGCAAATCATCCACTTTTTCAAACTATTTGAGGCATTTTTGAGACGATGTATTAAGCATGTCAGAAAAATTAGTTAACAGCATATATTTTTTAAAATGCTAAATTATTTTTAAAAAGTAAAAATAAATTTGGCTTGACGTTTTATTTTTTTAGTTTTCCACATTTTTGATCTTAAAAATGACTTTAAATGTACAAACGAAAGTAACAGCCACCCCCGTTTTTTTACCCTGTAGCAAATGATTTAGCATACATGGATGCCTGCTATTATCACGCAATGCTGCGAAAAATGTAAAATTGAATTTTGGCTGTCCCACTATTAACTCTTCGTTAGCATAAGGCATAATAACGGTTTGTGCGTGCCCAATTTTTATCAATTTCGTTTCATTTTTGCACTATTGCCGCTCTATGCATAAACATGCGTTTACATTACTTTTTTGCAAAATGCAATTGGCCAACAAGCGCATTCTTGCGAACACATTTTAGCTAGTTTGGCGGTGATTTGCATGTTTTAGTCGTTCGTTCGTCTCACCTGTACGGTTGTGTTCGGCAGTCCGCACGACGCTAAATCGCTCAACGGTGAAAATGTTTGCTTACCTGTTTTTTTGTGAGCATCAACTGCTTAAACTCAGTTGGTGTAGTGTTTGAGCACCTGTCGTCTGGTATACGCAAATTCTGCGGCGGAGTAATAAGTTGACGTTTTATCCAGTACATGCACAGTGACTCAGTGGACGAAAGTTGGCTTCGAGTTAAACGTAATTGCGAACTATATTGTTAATAATTTATCGCAATCGGAGTTGCCACACGGTGTGGTATTATCGACGGCCAAATTCCTCCGGTAAATTTAATATGGTGAGCAAATTTCGTAAATAACTGAGTTGTTGCGTTACATGATTTAGTTTTCGCAAGTTTATAGAATCATTTTAAGCAAATGATGCGGCATTTTCAACTAATCGTAAGGAAGCAAATTATATAGTTCATCGTCAATAAAATATTGTTTTTGAACTGAATCCTTTTTTGCAGAAAATAGAACTAACAATCACTTTCAGCGACACAATCGTAGCCACGTGTAACTAGCGAAGTGCGCAAGTCGAAATTGATTTGATGAGAAAAAGTTGTGTTATATGCGAAAAGATGTCTAAAATTTTAATATTTACGATCAAATTTTAATTCACACTGTTTCGCATCAGCAACCTTTGTCGCTGTGTCAAAAATATCTTTTGTTCGTTTGTTTCGTTTTTCGCATTATTGTTATCGCATTTTACAAATGCTTTTTTATTACAATTTTCCGAAAACGTTGTGTTATAGGCCTATAAGAAGACAACAATGTAGTTTTCGCATCAATTTAGTTTCGCGTTTTGGACGTGAACGTTTATCGCGCTTTCGCATTTTGCACGCTATACATTCCCGGCTGTTTTTGTTTGCATTGCTTCGAAAAAGCCACGAAAACCAACGTTTAAAATTGTGTTTTAATTTTTTGGCTATTTGTAGTATTTTTACTGTATGATATTTTACTCAATTTTGTCCGTTACTGATTATTGCTCTGTTTCTATTTATTACATATTTTACTTGTTTATTTAAAATATATTCGTTTAGGTTTATGCTTCAGTTTATTTTAGTTTAATATTAAACATAAAATAAGTTTAAATTGATATGTAAAAAATTATTTGGCTTAAAAATGTCGCTCTAGGTAGCGTAGCTGAAGGTTAACTTTGCACCACAGAAGTTGGTCTGATGTTGGAAATTATTCATCGGCAAAATTACTAAAATATTTCAACCATTTGCGCGCTAAATGCTTTTAGTTTCTTTTTTCGCATTTCTGGCACACTGTGCCACTGTGCGACTGTGTGCACTGTGCACACAGTCGGCCAAAATATGCACTCTTGCAAGCGCATTTTAGTTAGTTTAACGGTGGCGTATATGTTTCAGTCGTTCGTTTGTCTTACCTGTACGGTTGTGTGCGTCAGTCGCCACGACGCTGAATCGCTGAACCGTGGCCATTTGAGCGATTGAGCAGCTGTCGTCAGGTATACGTAAATTTTGCGGCGGAGTAATAAGTCGTTATACCCACTACATGTACAGTAACTAAACGAAAAAAAGTTTGCTTCGATTTAAACGTGAGTGCAAACAATACTGTCAGTATTCAATCGCAAGTCAACGGTCAATCTCTGTTTGTCGTGTGTACCGCAAGCTTGAATTTGATTCGGACCACCGAGCTGTTATTGGATCTTTTCGTCTGAGAGTTAAAAAGTGTTGTCCGAAGCCCCAGTTGTGTAAACGGTATAATCTCACTAAACTGTGTGACTCCTCGTTAAACAGCAGTACATGATTAAAATACAAAATCGCTTTGCCGCACTCTCGCTCGCAAAAACTGATTTCTGGGATACATTTTGACAGAAGCACAATGCCGCAGCTAAAGCAGTTGAGGGCCAAGTAAACACCATGAGTGGTAAAGTGATGACACTTGTCAGCTGATGGAAAACAAACACGCACCTCGACTTGCTAAAGACCTTAAAAATAACAAAGAACTGAACGAGCGCTGCAAGAAATCTGCACGTCTTGACAAGCAAAAATGGGTTAAAAAAAAATCGGAATTTGGAGAATTGTACTTGTTACAAGAGTGCATACTGGGTGCCTTTGCTCACTTCAGACAGCTACGTTTCACCTGCTTTCACATATCGAGCCCTATTCTCAATGCCGTCAGGAGCCTAATTAGTGACATGGTTCAGAAGGCAGCTTGTTAACGTGAATACTACAAACAACTGCTTTTTCACCCATCAACCCTCGCCCACCGCGAGTCGAATGGTCACGTGACCGATGACGTGATCAATTACGTCACGTGATTCCAAAAAGTTAAACTCGTGACCCCATTATATTTAAGGCGCAATATTTCCGTAACGGTGCAAAATAAACGCATGGTAACGATGGACTTTTTATAGTTAAGCGCTAGTGAGAAATCGAATGGTCTCGTGACTGACAATGTCTGTTGTTTAGTTAAAATAATACAGAAGAATGGAAAAATCATTGTTGTTTTACAATTTGAAACTAAACTGTTTGATTTCTATTCCACCGGTCTAAACGGCTCACTGATTATATTTATACGGACATATACTGTAAACTATCAAAACGCATTGGACAGACTCCGTGTTCGTATGAACATTATATTGTCTGTTTGTCTAGTTGTGCTATTTTTTTACTATAGGATATTTTATGTATTTTATTAATTATTGCCCTATGCTTATCTGTTACATTTTATTTTGTACTCTTGCGTGCACATTTTAGTTAGTTTTGAGGTGGCCTACATGTTTCGAAGTCGTTCATTTGTTTCACCTGTACGGTTGTGTAGGTCGGTCCCCACGACGCTAAATAGCTTAACCGTGGCCACTTCTGCTTACTTGTCTTTTTGTCCGATAGGACTCTTTTAATTTAGTTAGCTCACTAACTGTCGTCGAGTATAAATACATTTTCGGCGAAGTGATAAGTCGGCGTCATATCTAGTACAGTAACAAAACTAAAGCAATCGACAATTTGTTGCACATAAGCATTGTTTGAAAAAAAAACAAGAAAAAACAATATATCACATTTATACATATACACAAGTGTAAATAGACTCTATAACAAACAGTCCAAACGTAACAACATAGGCTACAGTAATCAAAAATAAGACCTTCTTACGATACGATCCAAAAATTTTTAAAATTTTGTTGTAATTTTTGTCTATTTTTGTTATGGTTGAATGTAAGATATTTTATATAGTTCTAAAATATATGATTACAGTTTTATTTTTGTTTTGTTTTACATTTTATTATGTATATGTTTTACTTATTTATTTATGACATGTTTGTTTACGTTTATGTTTTAATGTATTTTAGTTTAGAATTCATTATAAAACACGTTTAAATCATTACGTTAATAATTTTGTAAACACAACAATGCATTTTTTTGTAAACGCCCGAGCGAGTTAGTTTAGCTAATCAATTTTTTTTTTATCTTACTGTTATCTTGCACGTATTGCACGCTGTGATGACGTCGCTAATTCGCTAATATATGAGCGATATTGGCACAGTGTGATTTTGGGCTCATTCCAAGCAACAAAAAACGGAATTTTAAACGTAAAACGATAAGCCGCTAAAAGCTAACTTTGTACCACAGAAGCTAGTTTAATCTTAGAAACTACAAATACGTTCTGTGGAATGAGGTATTTGTCCCATTGCTACGCCTGCAGCCAATTTTGTCTTACAAACAGTTGGTTGTTATGACAACATGGGTCTTAAAGAGAAAAATTTACATGACACCATTGCATAATAGCCCGGACCCGAAAATAGCGAATAAATAAAACATCGTGCAATTATCTTTTGCGGTAGCCGAGTTATAGTCAATTTTGTCCCACAATTCGTTGCCGTGGCAACAGTAAACCGCAGGGCAGAAATTTTAATGACACCATCGGATAGCCCGGGTTGAAAATAGGTAGGTAGGTGCAAACAGCGCGCAATTATCTTTTACGGGGACCGAGTGATACCGATGTGAAATTTTCATATTTCGTAATGCTATTTTTTAAATTAAGGTAAAATGGGGAAAAAAGTTATCAGCTTTTTTATTTCAAACAAACTTGATCTTATTTCTTGGGCCAGAAATCACTGTGCAAAAGTGTATCAAAATCGAATCAAAATTGCGTTTGTAGGAGAGTATACAGACAGACTGACAGAATGACAGACAGAAGCGATTAACGACGCAACTGATTTTATAATCTGTCCTTTGCTATGCTATGGCAATGCGAAAGATAATTATTAAATATTACATATATTTGCTAAATTTTTTCACTGTCCGTGCGCATTTGGCGTAATAAGTTCTTGTGCGCGCCGATTTTTTGTATAGTTTTGTTTGGTTGTTCGCATTATTGCCGCCCGGTGCATGCACATGTAATTGCATCATTACTTTGCAAAATGCAATTGCCAATGAGACGTATTTTTCGAGCGCATTCTCGTTTGTTTGGCGTTGGCGTACATGTTTCGCAGTCGCTTGTTTGTCTCAGCTGCTTACCTGTCTCTTTGTGCGCGTCAACTATTTAAACTTAGTTTACTGTTTAAGCAGCATTCGTCAAATACACTGATTTTTGCGGCGAAGTAATCCGTCGACGTTATAACTAGTACAGTTATTAAAATGAAAAAAATTACGTCGAATTAAAATTAAATGCGCATGATACTGTAGATATATTCAATCGTAAGTCAACGGTCAATCAACTTTCCACACATTTTTTTTTATTTTCCACGGCCGAAGTTTGCCGGTAAATTTAATAACGTGAGTAATTTTAAAAAATTGGCTGTTGCTTTATATAATTTAGTTTTCGCACAGTGTGTACAGATATTCGCCCCCTTCATTGTGGAAGCGACGTCAAACGCGGGGAAACGGACAACCGCCTTCAAGAACGTTTGCCCGTACGGACATTTGCCCACACGTTAAATTGCTCGCATGACCTATGGCCTGCTACCGCCGGCGAAAATGCAACGTCGGACAATAACTTGTAGACACACCAATTAGTTGCTTGCGCGTTATTTTTTAAACTTAACTCCCTCCTGTCACAGAACGTATAATATAATGTATGTGAAGTACGCAAAAGTGCATAAGCTTATTAGTTTTTTTTTATAAGCAGACTGACAATGTAGCCTATGTTTATTGCATTGTCGTACAGTGTTCCTATTTATATTTTAATGCAATATTTTTTAAAATGTCAATCAAATTACTGACGCAAGCAATGTACATGGTTTTTACGGAAAATATCTCTTTCTTACAGTAAATATATAACAAAAAATTGTAGACTACTGCATAAAAGTTAAAGAACGTTTATTACATTTAAAGTCAATATGACAATGTCAATGTTCGTTAGCTCGTCTAGGTCTTGGTATTGCTGCAATGACTGCAACACATCCAGACAGTTTACTACATTTACCTCCCTATGGACGCAAAAATCTTGCAGTTGTTTCGTACACAAACCCCGTTATAGTCAATTCTGCCCCAAATTTCGTTGCCATAACAACAGGGGTCGACATGAGAAAAAAATTCAAAATGACACCATTGAACCACAGCAATATTTCAAAAAGTTGATCGAAATATATGACAAAGTTGTGCAAATTATTTTTGCCGTCAACATGTTGTTTGTAAAAAAAACAATCGACAATTTGTTGCCCATAAACGTTGTTTGAAAAAAAAAACAAAAAAATTATCTCACAGTTTTACATATGCAAAAGCGCGCTTTTCTATAAGTGCAAATAAACTTTGCAACGAATAGTGGCACCTTCAGCAAAAAGTAATGATTAAATTTTAATTAACACTGTTTCAATGCAGCAACTACTGCTGTTGTGTCGAAAATATTCGTCACATTATCGCAAGCTGTAATGTGTATTATGTATTAAAAACTTGCTTAAATTTAAACACTATTTGACGGCAATAATTACAGAAAACATTTAACCATTTGCGCGCATTGACCATAAGAGCGGCTCACACAAGCCCAATTGTTAACAGTTCTAGGCAGCAGACACTTTGTGAACTCGCTAAACCGTCGTCGTTTGGAACGTTTGTAAATGGAAGTAGGCTAAATGCGAAGGGCACAATGCACAAATGCGAAATGTGCACACATGCAAAACGTAACAGAAACAAAATTTACTTAGTATATTATACATAAATTGCGAACATATAATTTGCAAAGCTAAAAAGCAAAAACGTTGCAAATTTTGGTGTAATGTTAAAATAAATAATTTTGCTGTTTGCCATTTTTGCGCAATGTGCATTTTATTCTAAGCAATAACACACATTCTGCCATTTAAACAAACTAAGGTCGTTTTTGTAGTATTTTGTTTTCTATTTAAATTTTTAAAAAATAAACACAACGTAGCTGCACATTTAATTTTACAATGACTGCTGCATAAACATGCGTTTACATCACTAATGTGCAAAATGCAATTGACCAACATACGCATTCTTGCGAGCGCATTTTAGCTATTTTGGCGGTGGCTCGCATGTTTTAGTCGTTCGTTCGTCTCACCTGTACGGTTGTGTTCAGCAATTCGCACGATGCTGAATCGCTCAACCCTGGCCATATGTGCTCACATGTTTCTCTGTACGCGCCAACTCCTCATACTCAGTCGGTTTAATGCTTGAGCACCTGTCGTCAGTGTCACGACATTGACGGTCGTGTATTATATAAACGATATTGAAATGTGTTATGTGTTTTTGACTCGATTGAAGCAACAAAAAACGGGATTTTAAAAATAACACGGTAAGTCGCTGAAGGCCAACTTTGCACCACAGAAGCTGGTCTGATATCGGAGACTATTCATAGGCAAAAATTACTGAAATCTTTTAACCCTCCGAGCATGACCTCTGGCAGAATCACATATAAGCTAACCTGGGGTGAATTTTTCACCCGCACTACTATTCGTTTACATTTATTAATTAATTTATTAACTTTTTTGCTATAATTAGTACTTTCAATTATATGATTAGAAATTTATTTTGTAGTTTTATTATTTATTTATGTATATGTTTTATTTAATGAATTTAATTATCGAACAGCAACTAACGTGTTTGATTTTCGAATGTGAATTCATACATATTTGCTAGTATTTGCTTATGTACTTGATCTTTTTTAAAAATGAATAACTTTATTACTTAATGAAAAAGCACACTATTCACGAAGTACTTAATGTCATAGTTATAAGTTAATTAATTAATTAATTTAATAATTAATTAATTAATTAATTAAATAAGTAAGTAATCAACTGTTGAAACAGCCGGTTGGTCCGCAAATGTCTTCGGTTATTATACTCTGAATTTTTATACACAAGTGTAATTTTTATGTTTTTGTTTGTCTACGTTTAGCTTTCATTATGCACCTATTGACACCGGCAATGTGAACACATTTTAATGTTTATATACACTTATATGGCATATGCAGTAAAATAACACCACACTGCACGTTGCACATCACACTGTTCCACGTGTGACGTATCTCAACTGCCTCCGAAGAAATCATTCTACAGCTGATTATTACCAAGCATACAGCATCATGAATCATAAATCATAATAGGTATCAGGTAACAGTCATGAAGACCACATAATGACGCAAGAGCCGTCCAAAATCATATTTATACAGTCTCCGTGTACTCATCGTCTGCACAACCGTCAGCACACATGTACTTTTTTGTCGCGCGCTCTTCACAAACAAACTTGTCACACGAGTCGCAGAAAATATATGTCTTATTGTCTTTCTCTCTTGGACATTTGTGACAGCGGCCCTTAGACGTTGTAGTTTGTGACACGTTTTTTTTGCTTTCCTTGTTGCCTGTCTGTTCACGTATTCCATGGCTTTTTTACCGAAGACTGCAGGCCTATCACAGGCCTCCAAGCACGCTGTTCAATCCAGGGCATGCACAGCTGTTTTCCCAACTCCATGATGAATATTCTGCGTACATCACTTCTTCTGCTTGCTGGATACTTGTTCCAGTCAGGATATTTGTCAAACCAAATCACCGAGCAATTGTGAAGACATATATCCAGCAGTGTGAAGAACATTGACAGTGGCCAACGTCGAGTCCCACGTTTAGTTGAATACTGGCAACACAACTTGTCGAGAGTGTCCACTGCTCCTTTCGTCTTATTGCAATCCAGAATTATGTCGGGTTTGTTATCCATCTGAGGTTCGACTTTTTTGTCATGGTGCATAATGAACAACATTATGACTGATCTGTTTTTTCTTTGGAACATAGGAAGCGATTGTGGTTTGCCCACTGAAACCAAAGATGGTTGTATGCAACTGCCGCTTTCGATAGAAAGAAAGTTCTATACTTTATCATATGCACTCTAAAAGAAAGTCCTACACTTTATCACGCCATTTAACAGCATTTTAGCAGTTCTTGCAGTTAGAAAGCGGTCAAAACGTCGTTACACGTGAAACAC